>MDSW01126033.1_pt1 | contig 21524 bp, 19 predicted proteins | sample 811171 | NCBI WGS metagenome assembly MDSW01 (sample SAMN05326641, study PRJNA326480) | marine metagenome | isolation source: seawater | place: Atlantic Ocean: North West | collected 2012 | reverse complement strand
GCCTAGATAAATGACTTCTTTAATGACAGAACCCGGCTTATAGACTATCTGGCAATCTGTAAAATCTCATATGAATGTTCTATTTTTGTACTTTTAAAGCAAAAAACATATATATTGACTATTTTTTCAAAACCCATAGTATCCCAAATAATCCCAAAATGGAGGGTGATTTGGAAATTTTAACTAATGAAGAAGAAGTGAAAAATAATGTTTTTATCAAGTTTCGAAAACAAATTAGACAAAAAAGGAAGGGTATCAGTGCCTGCTACTTTTAGATCTTATCTAAACTCAATGGGTTACAATGGTTTTATAAGTTACCCTTCATTTAATCACTCTGCCCTAGAGGGGTGCTCACAAGATAGAATAGAAAAATTATCTAATACTATTGATTCGCTCAACCCTTTTGAGGAAAAAAGAGATTTCTTTGCTACTTCAATTCTATCTGAAAGTGTAATTTTACAATTTGATACTGAAGGTAGAGTTTCTTTCACAGAAAAATTGCTTGATCATGCAAAAATAAAAAATAACATCTTATTTGTTGGTCTTGGAAAAACTTTTCAAATTTGGGATCCAAAAATCTTTGAAAAATTTAAATCTTTAGCTAGAAAAAAAGCATATCAAAACAGGTCTAAGTTAACTTGGGAAAACAAACAAAAAGGGGAGGATGTATGAGTCTAAATGTAGGTGGAGGAGAACTAAAAGAACTAAAACCAAGAATATTGGTTTTAGGTATAGGCGGTGCTGGCGGGAACGCAATTAATGCAATGATAGATGCAGGTATGCGTGGAGTAGAATTTGTTGCAGTGAATACAGACGCTCAGGACCTTAAAATGAGTAAGGCTGACGCAAAAATTCAAATAGGAATGAATTTAACAAAAGGCTTAGGCGCAGGTGCCAAACATGATATTGGACAAGCTGCTGCTGACGAATCTTTAAATGAGATTATAAGTTATTTACAAGGAAGCAATATGGTTTTCATCGCAGCTGGTATGGGTGGTGGAACTGGAACAGGCGCATCTCATGTAATTGCTAGAGCAGCACGAGAATTAAATATTTTAACTGTTGGAGTAACAACTCTACCATTTTCTTACGAAGGCCCAAAAAGAATGAGAAGAGCTCTTGAAGGATTAGAGGAATTAAAAAAACATTTGGATACTGTTATTGTGGTGCCAAATCAAAATCTTTTTAAAATTGCTAACGAAACAACAGGATTCGAGGAGTCTTTTACTTTATCTAACGACGTACTTAAACATGGAGTTCAAAGTGTTACTGATTTGATGGTGAGACCAGGTATGATAAATTTAGATTTTGCTGATGTTGAAACAGTTATGAGTTCTATGGGCAAAGCTATGATGGGAACAGGTGAAGCAGATGGAGAAAATAGAGCTATGGTAGCTACTGAAATGGCTCTTAACAATCCTCTTATCGATGAATATTCATTACAAGGTGCCAAAGGTTTATTAGTGAATATTACAGGCGGAAGTGACATAAAACTTTTTGAAGTTGATCAAGCTGTCAATAAGATAAGAGCAGAAGTTGATCCTGAAGCTGAACTAATTTTTGGAGCTATAAAAGACGAAGCTATGAACGGCAAAATGAGAGTTTCAATAGTAGCAACAGCTCTGGACGGAGAAAATCAAGGATCAAAAACTGTATTAAATATGGTTAACAGAATTCAAAGTAGAAATAATGGTTATTCTGAAGGGCTGTTTTCAAAAAATACACACATCGAAAGTAATACTTTAAATTCTATAAACGGAGCAACTGCCTTAAAATTAGATGAACAGATGGAGGTAAGTGAAAATACTGAAAATTATATGGTTCCTGAAACAGAAAACGTAGAAAATAGTGATTTAACAAAAGGTATTTCTATAGAGAGCGCCTCTTACATTGAGAATAATGTAAATAACGATCAGACTAAAGGTATTGAAAACATTGATCAAAATGAACTACTTCAAGAAAAAGAAATGGATGAAGAATATACTCCAAAACTTTTTGTTGATAGTGAAGACTCAGAAAAAACTATTGAAGATAATAATGAAAATTTAGATAGCGCTGGTTCTGAAAAACTTTTTGATCAAGAAAATGATTTAGAAGAAGATTTTGAAATCCCAGCTTTTTTAAGAAGACAAAAATTTTAATGCAAATTTTAAAATCAAATGAACGTTCCCAACTCATCACTGGAAAGCCCCCACTTTCCAGTGATGTTGAACGAAGTAATTAAAATTTGTGACCCAGCAGAAGGCGGTAAATATATAGACTGTACTTTTGGAGGCGGAAGTTATTCAAACGCATTATTAAAATTTCCAAACACACAAGTTGTAGCGATGGATAGAGATAAATTTGTTTTGAAAATAGCAGAAAAAACTAAATACAAATATTTAAATAGATTTTCTTTTCATAATGAAAAATTTAGCAATCTTGACAAAATAATAGATAATGATTTCAAGGCAGATGCAATTATATTCGATCTAGGATTGTCTCATTTTCAACTTTCAGACATGTCTCGTGGTTTTTCATTTAAATCAAGAGATAAGATAGATATGAATATGGGCCTAGCATCTATATCTGCTGAAAAAATTTTAAATAATTGTGACTTAGAAAAGTTAAAGAACATAATTAAAATTTTGGGTGAAGAAAAAGAAGCCAGTAAAATTGCAAAAAATATCGTCAAAGCAAGAAAAATCAAAAAAATATCCAAAGTTTTTGAATTGGTAAAAATTATTGAAAAAAGTAAAAAAAAAATTACAAAAAAAAAATAAATGTTTGTACAAAAACTTTTCAAGCATTAAGAATTTTCGTAAATAAAGAGATTTCAGAACTTTTCGAAGGTGTAGTGAAAGCAACGAAATTAGTGAAAAGAGGAGGTAAAATTATAATTATAAGTTTTCATTCTATAGAAGATAAAATTGTAAAATTTTATTTTAGCAATTATTCTAAAAATAAGTCTCAACCATCAAGATATCTTCCGACAGAAAGTAAAAATCAAAACATTATGTTTGAAGCATATAGAAATAAACCCATTAAAGCTTCAACTGAAGAAATTCAATTAAATCATCCGTCGAGATCTGCAAAGTTAAGATTTGCAATAAGAAATGCAAATGAATTTAAATATCCTAATAACTTTAAACATAAATTTAAAAAAATACTAGATTTAGAAAATACAAATGTTAAATAAAAAAATATTTTTATCTATTATTATTTTTTCGGTAATGATGCTTCTGACTTCAGTTATAAAAACTCAATCAAGATTATTAGAAAAAAAAATATATTCACTACAGAAATCAATAGCCAATACAAAAAATGAAATACATGAAGCGCAATTAGATTATTTTTATTTGTCTTCCCCCGAATTTATTTCTAAAAAAATTAAAGAATTTAGTGATAAAGATTACTCAAGCATCGAATATTCAAGAATATATTTTAGTCTTGAACAATTTTTAGATGAAAAAAATAAAATTTCAGAAATGAATCATGAGGAAAAAATACAAAAAAAATAAAAAGATTAATCCAAATCAAAAAAGTTTTTATTTTGAAGATTATTTAGAAACAAATCAAAAGCAAAAAAAAATATCTAAGTCATCAGTTTCCGAAGATAGGATTTATATTTTATTTTTCTTTTTTTTCTTTTTACTTACAATTTTTTCAATAAAAATTACTTTTATTTCTGTTCAAACACCTCAATTCTTAGAAACGCGGAAAAATGATTTAAATTTTTTGCCATTACGAAGAGATATAGTTGATAGAAATGGAGAATTAATTTCCAGAAATATTAAAGCATACCATGCTGCTGTTAAACCTAGTTTAATAAAAGATAAAGATAAGTTTTTACTTAAAATGAAGATTAATTTTCCTGAAATATCTCAAGCAAAACTTAAAAAAAAACTTATAAATGACAAATGGTTTTATTTAAAAAAAAGATTGACTGAGGATCAAAAAAGCAAGTTATGGTCTATGGGAGAAAAAGCTATAGAATTTGAGTCATATCAATCTAGAATCTATCCACATGCTCAACTTTATAGTCATATACTTGGACAAATAGATGATGATAATTACGGTATTTCAGGAGTAGAAAGTTATTTCGATAGAGAATTAAAAGATTTAGAAAAAATAGATGAGCCATTAAAACTCACACTCGATACAAGTATTCAGTACTTTATTCAAAAAGAACTTCAACAGGCAATAGAAGATTTTAAAGTCAAAGGAGCAGCTGGGTTGTTAATGGAAATAAAAACTGGAGAAGTTCTGTCTTTAGTTTCTTTACCGGATTATAATATTAACCTTAGAAAAGATATAAGTGAAGAAGCCTATATTAATAAAATAACAAAAAGTTTATATGAGCTTGGATCTATATTTAAAACTTTTACAGTAGCTCTAGCTTTAAATGAAGGTTTATTACAACCTGACACTATTATAAAAAATATAACAAAAAAAATTAAATGTTCTAAATACGAGATAGCCGATATTCACAAATTTCCATCAAATATGACGGTTGAAGATATATTAATACAATCTTCAAATATTGGTGCTATTAAAATTGCTAGAAAGATTGGAGAAAATAAATACAAAGACTTTTTAAATCAACTTAATTTATTAAGTACGCCAAAATTTGAATTAGATGAAGTAAGCACTCCAAAAAATATTAAATGGAATAAATGTAAATTAGAAACTGTTTCTTTTGGTCATGGAATTATGATCACTCCTCTTCAGGCAGCTGCAGCATATGCAACTCTGGCAAATGGCGGATATACGGTAACACCAACTTTACATAAAAATAATTTAAATAATTTACTTAGTCAAACTCAAGTAATATCAAAAAAAACCAGCAAAGAAATCAATAGGATTTTAAGAAAGGTAGTAACTGATCAAAATGGAACAGCAACAATGGCAAATATATTTGGCTATCAGGTGGCTGGCAAAACTGGCACCGCTCAAAATTATGAGAGAAAAGATGAAAATATCAATACTTTCATTTCGGTATTTCCTGCTCAAAATCCAAGTTATGTTTTATTAGTATTACTTGATAATCCAAAAGCAGCACCACATTTAGTTTACGATTATAAAGGGCAAAATATAACAAATATACATAGAAATGAAGCTGGGTGGAATTCTGTTTATGTTGCTGGCAAAATAATAAAAAAAATTGGACCTATTTTAGCCATAAATAATGAGGAATTTTACAACAAATATGTTGTTAAAAAATCTAATTAACTCCTCATCTAAAAAAATTGACAAAATAAAAGTTAATGACTTGGCTTTGGATAGTCGTAAAGTGAAGAAAAATTCATTATTTTTTGCTTTAAAGGGAACAAAAGTAAACGGTGAAAAATTTATAGAAGAGGCAATTCTTAAAGGAGCTAGTGCAATAGTTTGTTCCTATAATAGTAAGTTAAAAAGTTATCAAATTCCAATAATCAAAGTTAAAAACCCAAGAAAATACTTAGGAGAAATTTGTTCAAAATTTTTTAAAAAAAAGCCAAAAAACATTATTGCAGTTACAGGTACCAATGGAAAAAGTTCAGTTGCTGACTTTTTCCGTCAAATTTTATATTTAAATAAAATTCCAGTAGCTTCAATAGGTACTTTAGGAATTAAAAAAAATAATAAAACAACAAAACTAGATCTAACAAGTCCTGATGTAATTTCATTACATAAAAAATTAGAGCAATTAAAAAAAAATAAAATTGACAATGTAATTTTGGAGGCTTCTAGCCATGGTTTATCGCAAGGTAGATTAAACGGAATAGAATTTAAAGCAGGTATTTTTACAAATTTTAGCCAAGATCATTTAGATTATCACAAAACGATGAGTAATTATTTTAATTCTAAAATGATTTTATTTTCAAAATTATTACAAAAAAAAAAGTTTATTATTACAGATATTAGTTTTGAACGTTACGAAATATTGAAAAAACTAAGTATTAAAAAAAAATTGAAAGTTCTTTGTATTAATAAAGATTTAATTAACGATTGTAACAAAAAAATAAATTTAATTGGAAACTTTCAGATAAAAAATTTATGCTTGTCAATTTTAGCAGCTAAATTATGCGGTGTTAGATCACAAAAGATTGATATAATTTTAAAAAAAATCAAAAGTGTTGATGGAAGATTAGAACTTGTAAAAAAATTTCCAAACAATATAAATGTTTTTATAGATTACGCACACACACCAGATGCTCTATTAGCCGCTACAAGTTCGTTAAAAAGACATTTTAATAATAAACTTTCACTTGTTTTTGGATGTGGGGGAGAAAGAGATATTTCAAAGAGAGCTTTAATGGCTAAAGTAGCATTAAAGTATTGCGATAAGATTTACGTGACAGATGATAATCCTAGAAATGAAAGTCCAGCAAAAATAAGAAAAGATATAACTAAACATTTAAATAAAAAAACAAAAGAATATTTCAACATTGGAAATAGAGCTAAAGCTATTCATCTGGCAGTCAAGAACACTTTACACAACGAGACGATTTTAATTGCTGGAAAAGGACATGAAAATTTTCAAGATTATGGGAAGAAAATTTTACAGATATCAGATAAACAAATAATTAAAAAAATTAAAATTAAAAAAACTAAAATTAGATTAAGTAAAATAAATCGTTTATATAACTCTTTTTTAATTAAAGATTTGTTAAATAGAAACGAAAATTATAAATTTGAAGGCATTTCTATTAATTCGAAAGCAATTAAAAAAAATAACTTATTTTTAGCAATCAAAGGCAAATATAAAGATGGTCATGACTTTGTTGATGAAGCAATTAAAAATGGAGCAAAATATTGTGTGGTATCAAAAAAAATAAAAAAATTTAATAAAAAAAAAATTATAAAAGTTCAAAATACCAATAAATTTTTAAAAAAAATTGGAATTGCGAAAAGAGAACTTAGTAAAGCTAAAATTATAGCCGTAACAGGTAGTTCAGGTAAAACGACTGTTAAAACTATTTTGGGAAATGTTTTGAACAATTTTGGAGAAACATATTTTTCTCCAAAATCCTTTAATAATCATTATGGAGTGCCACTAAGTTTGGCTAATTTAGAAAAAAATCATAGATATGGTGTCTTTGAAATTGGCATGAGTAAATCAGGGGAAATTAAAAAGTTATCTAAAATGGTTAGTCCGAATATTGGAATTATAACAAATATTGGAGAGGCACATATTGAAAATTTTAAAAATATTAAGGGAATTGCAAAAGCTAAAAGTGAGATTATTGAAAATATAAAGAAAGATGGAACTGTTATACTAAATAGAGATGATAAATATTTTAACTTTCTAAATAAAAAAGCAAATAAAAATAATATTAACGTCATTAGTTATGGATTTACAAAACACGCGAATATTCATTTGTTTAAAAAAAGTAAAAATAATACAAAGATAAAAGTACGAAATAAGATTTTGAACTTTAGAATAAAAGATATTTCTAACTTAAATTTAATTAATATTTTATGTACATTAAGTGTGCTAGAAAGTCTAAATTTAGATTATTCTAAAATAAAAAATTTTATAAAATATTTTAAGTCGCTTTCTGGAAGGGGACAAATACATAAAATCAAAAGATTTAAAAACACATTTAATCTAATTGACGAAAGTTATAACGCTAATCCGTTTTCAGTTAAAAACGCTATTAAACATTTATCAAAAATTAAAATTAAAGATTGTAAAAAGTATCTTTTGTTGGGAGATATGTTAGAGTTAGGCAATAAGTCTGATGGTTTTCATTATGATTTATCAAAATTTATCAACAAGGCTGATATAGATAAAGTTTTTGTGTACGGAGATAAAGTATTAAATACATTCAAAAAAACTAAAAAAATAAAAAGAGGTAATATTTTGCAACATAAAAGTGATTTTGATGATATTTTTTCAGGTATATTGAAAAAAAATGATTATTTGATGATTAAAGGTTCTAACGCTACAGGGCTAAATAGATTAACAAGTAAACTAATTAGAGGAGAAAAAAATGTTATTTAGTTTTTTTGCATCTTTAGTTGAAAGCTATTCATTCCTAAATGTTTTCAAGTATCTAACATTTAGAACAGGACTTTCTGTAATGACTTCTCTTGTAGTTGTCTTTTTAATTGGTGGACCTCTGATTAAAATATTTTCAAGGAAACAGATTACTGGGCCAATTAGGCAAGATGGGCCTTTAGATCATATCATAAAAAAATCTGGAACACCTACAATGGGTGGGATTATTATTATAATAGGGATGATAGCTGGAACTTTATTATGGGCAGATTTAAGCAATGTGTATATTTGGACTTTAATTTTTGTTTCGTTAAGTTTGGGTATTCTCGGATTTACTGATGATCTATTAAAAATTAAATATGAAAATTCTAGGGGGCTTAATTCAAAATTAAAATTCTTAGGCCAATTAGTAATAGGTGTAATTACAATATTTATATTAATAAAATATTCAAATCACGAATATCTATATAATCTTTATTTTCCTTTCTTTAAAAATTTAATTATCCAAATGGGCTTATTTTTTTTCCCATTCGCTTTATTTGTGATTATCGGATCTTCTAATGCTGTAAATTTGACTGATGGACTCGATGGTTTGGCTACTGTACCAGTAATGTTAGTTGCATTGTCTTTTACTCTTATAAGTTACGTTGTTGGGAACACAATTTTTGCTGAGTATCTTCAATTACAATACATAGCCGATGTAGGAGAAATTTCTATATTTTGTGGATCAATCGTAGGTTCTTGTTTAGGTTTTCTTTGGTACAATGCCCCACCTGCTAAAATATTCATGGGCGATACAGGCTCTCTATCTCTAGGTGGATCTCTTGCTGCGGTAGCTATAATTGTAAAACACGAGATAGTCCTAGCAATAATTGGAGGTTTATTCGTGTTAGAAACAGTTTCGGTGATTATACAAGTAATTTCATTTAAACTTACAGGAAAAAGAGTATTCATGATGGCACCAATACACCATCATTTTGAAAAAAAAGGGTGGGCAGAATCTACTATCGTTATTAGATTTTGGATAATAGCAATCATTTTAGCTTTGATAGGGCTAGCGACATTAAAATTACGTTAAAATGATTCTCTCAAAAAATTTGAGCAAAAAAATTTTTGCAATTTATGGCCTTGGGGTAACTGGTGCCTCTGTAATTAAATTCTTAAAAAGATCTAAAGTCAAAAAATATTACTTATGGGATGATAACCTATTTACTAGGAGAAAATTTGGAATTAGGGAAAATAAAATTTTTTTTAAAAGAAAACTTGATATTGTTGACTACATAGTTATGAGTCCTGGAATCAACATTAAAAAAACTAACATAAAAAAAATTCTTAAAAAGAATAAAAAAAAAATTATTACAGACATTGATTTATTTTATATGACAACAAATGTTCCTAAATCAATAGTAGTAACAGGTACTAATGGTAAATCAACAACATGCAAAATATTAGAACACGTTTTACAAAAAAATAAGATTAAAGCTAGATTAGGTGGAAATATAGGTAAACCAATACTAAATTTTAATTCTCAAAAAAAAATAATTTTTATAATTGAAGCTTCGTCTTATCAACTGTCATACTCTAAATTTATTAAACCTAATTATGCAATAGTATTAAATATAACTAAAGATCATCAAGATTGGCACGAAAATATGAATAATTACATTCATTCAAAAATGAAAATTTTTTCGTTACAAAATAAAAAATGTATGGCTTTTTTAAGTGATAAAAAATTAGTAAAAAGATTTAAAAAAAATAAAAATTCAGCAATCTTAAAATTTGTTAATAATAAAAGATATGAAAAAATAAAGTTTAAAATTAATAACTCGCATATCACTTCAAAAGCTAATGACAATAATCTTCCTTTTGTTTTCAGTTTGTCTAAGATTTTAAAGATTAAAGAAAAATCATTAATTAAATCTCTAAATAGTTTCAAGGGTTTACCGCATAGATATGAAATTTTCTTAAAAAATAAAAAATTGAAATTTATAAACGACTCCAAAGCAACAAGTTTTGAAGCTAGCAAATATGCATTAAGTAGTAATAACGATATTCTTTGGATAGTTGGAGGCCAAGAAAAAAAAGGTGATAAATTCTACTTAAAAAATTATAAAAAAAATATTTTAAAAGGTTATTTAATCGGAAAAAACATTAATTTTTTTCAAAAACAATTAAGGGGTCAAATACCATATGAAATATCAAAAACAATTAGCAATTCCGTTAAATCAATATTTAAAAAGATTAAAGACAATCCAAATAAAAAATTTACGATTTTGTTAAGTCCAGCGAGTGCATCATTTGATCAATATAAAAATTTTTCTGAAAGAGGAACTGAATTTAAAAAAAAGGTAAGGCATAATGCAAATAGATATTTTAAAAGATAGATTAAATAACTATTGGAGAAATATAGATAAAAAAATTCTATTTAGTTTTATAGCTCTGTTTTTTCTTGGCTTATTTTTTTCCTTCTCTTCAACTTCACCTTTGGCTGGAGAAAGACTTAATAAAGATTATTATTTTTTTTTCTCCAAGCACTTAATGTTTGTTGTTTTTTCTCTACTATTAATGCTTTTAATATCATTTGTTAATAAAGAGATATTGAATAAGATAGTGATACCCTTATTTTTTATACTTTTTTGTTTACTGACTTTAGTTCCATTAATTGGAGTAGAAGTAAAAGGTTCAAAAAGATGGTTAGATTTGTATTTTTTTAGATTACAGCCTATAGAATTAATAAAACCTTTTTTTATATTATTTACCGCTAGAGTTTTAACTTATAATAATCTCAAAATTTCAAATACATCGTACTTATTTAGTTTTTTAATATTATTTTCCATAATTATTTTGTTAATTAATCAACCTGATCTTGGGCAATCAATACTTCTAATAGGCACTTGGGCTGTCATGCTTTTCATAGCTGGAATAAGTTTAATATACATATTCAGTTTCTTTGGAATTACTTTTATAGGCTTTGCTAGCTTATTATATTTATTTCCTGATAGGTTTGGATATATTACAAAGAGATTGAATACTTTTTTAGATCCTTCATCAGGAGATAGTTTCCAAACTCAAAAAGCTCTTGATGCTATTAAGCAAGGTGGCTTAAAAGGTCAAGGCATGGGAGAAGGTATACTTAAAGACAGCGTGCCTGAGGCACACACTGATTATATAATAGCAGTTATAAGTGAAGAATTTGGATCTGTTGTTTCAATTTTTTTAATTATAATTTTTTTATACATTTCATTTAGGATTATAAAATTTACAGTTTCAGAATTAGATAACAATTTAAAAATATCACTTTGCGGTCTTTCAACACTACTTATTTTTCAAACTTTCATACATGTAGGCGTAAATACAAGTTTGTTGCCGACGACTGGAATGACACTTCCATTTTTAAGTTACGGTGGGTCTTCTTTAATAGGTAGTTCAATATTGGCGGGTTTCATTTTAAATTACACAAAAAATAGAGTTATAGATGTCTAAGAATAAGAAAAAAATAATAATTGCGACCGGTGGAACAGGTGGACATGTTTTCCCCGCATATAGTTTGGCAAGCTACTTTTTAGAAAAAAATATTTCAACTGAAATTGTTATAGATGCAAGAGGATTCAAATTCATACAACATTATAATTTTCCTAATATCAAAATTATAAATTCCTCAACAATATTTAAAAAAAATCCTATACTTTTTTTTCAAGCGTTTTTAAAAATAATCTATGCTTTTTTTAAATCCTTCTTGTTTTTAATTAAATCTAGGCCAACAATATTATTTGGTATGGGAGGTTATGCTTCGTTTCCAATTTGTTTAGCAGCTAAGATTTTAAGAATTCCTTTTATTATTTATGAAAGTAATTTGTATATAGGTAAAGCAAATAAATACTTATTACCTTTTTCTCATAAATTATTTGTTGCGTATAAAGAAACCGAGGGGATATTAGAAAAATATATCTCAAAAAAGGTAGAAATTGGAAATATTATTAGAAAAGAAATTTTGAATTACGAACCTAAAAAAAAATCAAATTTTGGCAATAAAATTAACATTTTAATTTTAGGTGGTAGCCAAGCGGCAAAATCATTTGCTGATAAGTTGCCAATAATTTTTGATAAATGTCTTGATGAAAAAATAAATTTTAAACTCTATCAACAATGTCTAGCTAACCAAAAAGAAGATTTAAGATATTTATACGATAAAATGAACTTAGAATACGACCTGTTCACTTTTAATCATAATCTCGTTAATTATTTTGATAATTCAGATTTAGTTATAACTAGATCAGGAGCATCAATTACTGCAGAGCTTTTAAATTGTAATTTACCCTTTATATCAATACCATTTCCTTTTGCATCAGATAATCATCAACTTAAAAATGCCAAATATTTTAAAGAAAAAGGCTATAGTTTTTTAGTTGAAGAAAAAGACATAGACTCTAAATTATTATCATTGATTAAATCTATACATGCAGATAAAGAAATATTAAATCAAATTGTAGATAAACAAAAATTACATTCAGATAAATTTGTTTTTAAAAAAATTGAGAATGAATTAAAGAATTTTATAAATGAATAATATTAGTTTAGGAAATAAAGAGGTTATTCACTTCGTGGGAATAGGAGGAATAGGTATGAGTGGACTAGCTCAAATAATGAAAATTATGGGTTTTCAGGTTCAGGGAAGTGATCTCTCAAAAAATAAAAATACTGAAACGTGCAAAAAAATTGGAATAAAAACATTTTTAAATCATTCAAAAAAAAATGTTTCAAAAGCAACAATAATTGTTAGATCTTCTGCAATAAAAAAAAACAATATTGAAATTAAAGAAGGTATTAAAAAAAAACTACCAATTTATGAAAGAGCGGAAATGCTCGCAAACATTGTGTCTCTAAAAAAAAATATAATTGTTACTGGTTCACATGGCAAAACAACTACTACTTCATTAATTGCTAAGATACTATCCGAAGCCAAACTCGACCCAACAATAATTAATGGTGGAGTAATTAATTCAATTAAAAATAATGCAAAATTAGGTAAAGGAGAATGGGCAGTCTTAGAGGCTGATGAGTCAGATGGAAGTTTTTTAAAATTGCCAATAAATTATTCTGTAGTCACTAATCTTGATAAAGAACATTTAGATTTTTACAAAAATTATGAAAATCTAGAAAATGCATTCATAAAATTTATAAATAAAACTCCTCCAATAGGCAAAACTATGCTTTGTTTAGATAGCTTGAATTTAAGAAAAATTATAGGAAAAATTAATTCTAAAAACTATTTAACTTACGGTTTTGATAAAAACGCAAATTATCAGATTATAAACATTAACTACAAATTAGGTAAAACTTCTTTTTCTCTTAAAGTAAAAAGTTCAGGAAAGAAAAAATTGTTAATAAAAAATATTTTACTCAATTTAATTGGTAAGCACAATGTTTTAAATGCTACCGCATCAATAGCAATCTGTCTTAATTTAGGTATCAATATAAACATTATTAAAAATGCTTTAAAAAACTTTTCTGGAGTTCAGAGAAGACTCACAAAAATATTTATTAAAAATCAAAGGGAGTTTTATGATGATTACGCACACCACCCGACTGAAATTAGCTCTGTATTAGATGGATTAAAAACAGTTTATAAAAACAGAAAAATTATCACTATTTTTCAGCCTCATAGATATTCGAGAATTAAAAATTTAAAAAGGGAATTTGCGTCAAGTTTTTCTATGTCAGATGTTGTTGTATTATGTCCTATTTATGCAGCCGGAGAGAAAAAAGACAAATCCTTTAAACAAATTTCTTTTGCTAAATCTATAGCTAAATTATCTAAATCACAGGTTATTTTAATAAAAGATGAGTTAGAATTAATAAAATATTTAAATAAAAATTTAATTAAAAATGAAATAGTTATCGGCATGGGCGCGGGATCAATTTCAAAATGGATGCACAACTTAAAAGATAGATTATGAAGATTGAAATTAATAATCTTAAAAAAGAATATGATAAAAGTTTTTACACTGATGAACCGTTATCAAAGTATAGCTGGTTTAATCTAGGCGGCAAAGCAGAATTTTTTTTTAGACCTAAGAACGAATTTGAACTAATAAAATTTCTTAAAACTTTAGAAGGTAAAAAAAAAATTTATGTTTTAGGTGCTGGGTCAAACACTTTAATAAGAGACGGGGGATTAGACGGTGTTACAATTAAATTAGGATCTAATTTTTCAAATATATCATTAATAGATAAAGATATTTTAGAAGTAGGCGCTGCAACTCTAGATAAAAATATTGCAAATTTTGCTAAACAAAACACTTTAACTGGATTTGAATTTTTATCTTGCATACCTGGATCTATCGGTGGTGGGATCAAGATGAATAGCGGATGTTATGGTGAAGATATATCTGGAGTTTTAGTTTCTTTAAAAGCAGTAGATATATTTGGAAACGTCAAGGTGATAAACAAAGAGGATATTAAATTTCAATACAGAGGTTCAAATTTACCAGAAGATTTAATTATATTAAACGTTAGGTTAAAAGGATCTATTTCTGAAAAAAAAAATATTGAAGAAAAACAAAAAGAATTTGTAGAAAAAAAAAAGAGATCTCAGCCAAGTCAAATTAAAACTTGCGGCAGTACATTTAAAAATCCAAAGCATAAAAAAGCTTGGTCGTTAATTAAAGAGTCTGGTTGTGATAAGCTGTCTGTAGGTGAGGCTAGAATTTCAGAAAAACATTGTAATTTTTTTGTGAACAATGGAAATGCCACATCTAATGAAATTGAAGAATTAATAAAAAAAGTTAAAAACCAAGTTTTAAAAAAAACTGGAATAAATTTAGAATTAGAAATTAAAGTAATTGGAACAAAATAGTTTAATGGCAAAAAAAAATAGTAATCCTTTGGTCAGTATAATTATGAATTGTTATAATGGAGAAGAATTTTTAAATGATTCTTTGAAATCTATAATTAATCAAACATATAAAAATTGGGAATTAATTTTTTGGGACAACAAGTCAAAAGACTCAAGCAAAATAATTTTCAAAAAATTTAAAGATAAAAGATTTAATTATTATTACTCAAAAAAGAATTATCCTCTCTATAAAGCTAGAAAACTAGCACTTAGAAAATGTAAGGGGAATTTAATAGCTTTTCTAGATGTTGATGATTGGTGGCATAAAGAAAAGTTGTCTCAACAAGTTAAAAAGTTTAATAAAAAAAATATTGGATTAGTTTATTCAAATCTTTTTTTATTTAACGCTAGAACTAAAAAATATAAACTCTGGTCAAAAAATAGTTTACCCGAAGGCTCTATATCTTCAAAATTATTAAATAATTACAATATTGGCCTTTTAACTGTTATGATAAATAAAAAAATATTAAAGAAATTTAATCTTAATTTTAATTCAAATTATAAAATTATAGGTGACTTTGATTTATTTTTGAAAATTAGTAAAAAATCAAGAATATTGTGTGTCCAACAACCTTTGGCCTATTACAGAATGCACGAAAAAAATTTTACGCTAAAGAATCAGGATATATTAGTAAAAGAATTAAAAAATTGGACTAAAGAAAATTATAAAAACTATAATTCAGAAGAAATTAATCAGTTTAAAACTAACATTGAATATTTAAAGATAAGGAGCGAGATAAACAAAGTAAATTTTTTTAAAAATCTTTTAAAAATATTAAAATTTCCTAGTTTATTAATTAAAATTAAATTGCTATTATTTTTGTTAATTCCTAAAAAAATTCTTAATATTTTTGCTTAAAACTAAACCTAAAATTAAAAAAATATAAGCACCAGAATTTGTTGAAAAGAAACTGCCACTGCTTTTTAATGGTATAAATTCTATTATTAAAATAAATAAAAGAGAATAAAAGAAGCCTTGATGAGACTCAAATTTTTCTCTTGATCGTGAAATAAGATTTTTAAATAATAAAAAATATATGGGACCCATAAATAAAATAAATCCAATAAGTCCTGTATCTGTTAATATTTCTAGATAATAATTGTGAGGATGTAATGAACAAACCCTATTGTGTAAATTTTTTTTTAATTTACACCTCTCCCTGAAAGATTTTATTCCACTTCCCAAAATTGGTCGATCATTCCAAATATCAATTGCAGTTAAATAAATTACAGTGTGACCACTCCAAAATTGCCACACCCATTTTTCACCTTCATATCCAACATTTGCTTCTTCTTGAAAAATAGAAGCCTGACTAGTTCTCTTGTTAATTTTTTCTGTAACATATTTTTTAGTAGTATCTAAAAAAACAGAAGACATATTAATTAAATTTCCATAAAAACTTCTGTAGTATCTTTTGTATTGATAATCAAAAGATAAACTGATTAAAAAAACTAAAATAGTAAGGACTAGCGTTATAGATGAAACAAATCTTAAATTCTTTAAAAATATAATCATTAAGAAAATAAAAACAACTAACATTACAGATGGCATTCTATTACCTGAGAGCAATATTCCGGTAAGCCCAATTAAAAAAATTAGAATAAAAAATAAATTATAAATTTTTTTATTTTTACTGGTGAAAAATAGAGGTATAGAAAAAATGCCTAGAAACAAAAATTTTGAAATGTAACCCCCTGCAACTCTTTCTTTATTAAAAATGCCTGAATTATGATATGCAGTTGCCTCAAATCCAAATAAATCTTTACCGATTAATTGTTGAATAATTACATCAAATGCTACAAAAGTTGAAAAAACTAAACATAAGATTAAAAAGTATTTTAATTGAATTTCATTATTACTCACCATACATCTAATTACCAACATAAATAAAAGAAATCTCAAATACAAAATCGATTTTATGACCTCTACATTTTTTGGATTTTTAAAATCTTCATAGATTGAAATAAATAAAAGATATACAAAAAAAGAAACAACAAGCATTAAAGTTTTATTATTTTTGATTTGAAAAATTTCTTTTTTATAAGTTATTAGACCTATAATCCCAATTAGGAACACCAAAGAATTAATCGCTAAATTTCCAAGAATAAATGCTAAAGGAAACAGAAAAATTAGATAATTTAAAATTTTTACTTTTGATGAATAATCTTGCAACTTATACATATTTAAATTTTGTGATATTTTTATAATATATTTAACATAATAAAATTATTTTGATGTGGTTTTTTTTGCAAATAGATATAAATATAATATACAAAAAGGGCGTGTAGTTCAGTGGTAGAACGCTACGTTGACATCGTAGAGGTCATAAGTTCAATTCTTATCACGCCCACCAAATTTAATAATATCAATATTATTAGGCTATTTACATTAAATAAGAAAAATACTATAAGTCATTGCCTGGTAATTATTGCGAAGGGGCCATACCCGATCCCATTCCGAACTCGGAAGTCAAGTCCTTCAGCGCCAATGGTACTTTGTCTTAAGACATGGGAGAGTAGGTCGTTGCCAGGCTATTAGAAATTATGAAAATAGCTAGTTCACTTAAATCACTTAAAAAAAGAGACCTTAACTCAAAGTTAGTTAAACGTAGGGGCAAACTCTATGTAATTAATAAAAAAAATCCAAGATTTAAAGCACGTCAGGGTTAAGGAGATACAGAATTAATGGACAACGAAGATCATAAAAATACATGGAAAGGTTTTACGAAATTAGTTTTATGGAGCACACTTGCTATTATTGCTATACTAGCAATTCTCGCTCTAACTCTTTTATAGTTTAAATTTTTAATAATGATAGTTGGCTCTGTAAAAGAAAACATTACAATCGAAAAAAGAATTTCTATAACTCCTGAAACTGCAAAAAATCTTATTAATTTAGGTTTAGAAGTTATTTTAGAAAAAGGCTATGGTGAACATCTAGAAATTCCTGATAAAGAATACGAAAAACAAAAAGTTAAATTTTTAGAAAGCGCAAGTAAAGTAATCAGCCAATCAAATTTATTAGTTCAGCTAAATTATTTAAGTGCCGATCAGTTAAAAAATCTAAAGGAAAAAACAATTTTGGTTGGAATTTTTGATCCATCTCAAAATCAAAGCAAGCTCGAGGAGACATCAAAAAACAACATTTCAATATTTTCTTTAGAATTGCTTCCTAGAATATCTAGAGCTCAATCAATGGATGTTCTTTCCTCACAATCAAATTTAGCAGGGTATAGATCAGTAATTGAGTCAATTTACGAATTTGAAAAAGCTGTACCTATGATGATGACCGCAGCAGGCACAGTGCCTGCAGCAAAGGTTTTAGTTATTGGAGCAGGTGTTGCAGGTCTACAAGCAATTGCAACGGCGAAAAGATTAGGAGCAATTGTTTCCGCAACTGATGTTAGGCAAGCTTCTAAAGAACAAGTAGAGAGTTTAGGAGGAAAATTTTTATCAGTAGAACAATCAGAAAACTTAGAGACAAAAGGTGGTTACGCAAAAGAAACTAGTGAACAATTTAAAAAAAAACAGGCTGAACTATTAAAAGATGCGCTTACAAAAAATGATATTGTTATTTGTACTGCTTTAATTCCAGGAAAACCTGCACCAAAAATATTAAGCGAGGAGTTAGTTAAATCAATGAAACCAGGCTCAGTTATTTATGATCTTGCTGTTGAGCAAGGAGGAAATTCAGCATTTTCTGAGCTAGATAAAATAAATGTAGTAAATGGAATTAAAATAATTGGTATAAAAAATCTTATGAACAAATTACCTTTAACAGCTTCCAATCTTTATGCTAAAAATTTATTTAGTTTTATAAGGAATCTTTACAGCAGAGAAAAAAAAGAGTTTGTTATTAATCTAGAAGATGAGATAATAGAAAAGACTTTAATTAAAAAGGAAAGATAATGGAAATAGACCCGTTTATTTTTAGATTAAGTATATTTGTACTTTCAATTTTTATTGGTTATTTTGTAATTTGGAGTGTTACACCATCATTACACACACCTTTGATGTCGGTAACAAATGCAATATCTTCAGTAATAATAGTTGGAGCTATCATAGCATCCTTTGGCAAGTCATTCAGCGAAGAAGTTTCTTTTTCCAATATCATGGGTTTAGTGGCAATTTTGTTAGCAACAATAAATATTTTTGGAGGATTTTTAGTCACACAACGAATGCTTCAAATGTACAAGAAAAAGAAAAAAAAATAATTGAATCACCTCAAGTTAGAACCAGTATATTTAAATACCGATTTAAGCGACAAAACGTTTGATTATTTAAAAGCTCAAAAATATTTAAAATATAAGAATATTGACAAATTTATTAAAAATAAATTTTTAAATGATTATCCATTTGGGTTTATAATTTTAGATAAAAATTTAAATATATTTGGTTTTCTAGGCACTATGTTTTCCTCTAGATTTAAAGGTGATAACGACTATATTTTTTGTAATTTACATACCTGGATAATTGATGAAGAAAAAAGATTAACTTTTTTTTCGCAGGGAAAAAACATACTTAATCCAATTTTCGACTACAAATGTTCATTTTTTGCAAAACCAGTAAATGCCTTAGTAAGACTTTTTCTTCGTTATTATAAAATGGAAGTTATTGAGATGAAATATAGAGTTAGTTTTTTACTTAAACCTAGTAATTTGTTTGCAGAACAAAAATTTAAAATTATAGATGATGAGGAAACACTTATTAAAAAACTCAGTCACGATAATATTAAAATATACAATGATCATAAAAATATGAATTGTTATAAATTTCTTGTTTGCGATAAAAAAAATGAAGATAATTACATTTTTGTTATAGCATTAAAAAAAAGAAAAAAGTTTGTTTTTAACGTGTTAGAATTAATATATGTTTCCAATACTGAGATATTCAAAGATAATTGGAAAAATTTAATCTTTAATGTTTGCAAAAAATTCAAGATTCTTTTTTGCTCACAAAATTATATTAAAATAGAAGAATGTTGTATTCCAGAAAAAGAAAAAATTTTTAAAGATGTAGAAGATCAAATAGTAACAAAAAATTTACCAAAAAATTTTAAATTTAATACTCTCTACTCAGAATTCGTCTACTAATTAATATGAATATAAACAAAACAGCGCATAGTGTTTAATCACTTTATAAATAAGTTTTTATATGATATTTGAGAGTTTAAAATGAACAAAAACGATCTTCTAAAACACTTAGCTAAAATTTTTGAAAAAAAAAGTTTAAAAGAAGAGGATAGCTTAAAAGAGCTTGAGTTTGACTCTTTGATAGGTTTAGACATTACAACTTTTAATGACGAATATTTCCCTGAATTAAAAATTGATTATGAAAAAATACAAAAATCTAAGACTATTAAAGATTTAATAAAACTATATGGCGACAAAATTATTTAAATTTAATGATAAAAGCTTACATCAATAAAGTTGAAAACTTTCTTCCAATTACAAAAGAATCCAACACAATTTTGTTGAGAACAGCCGGTTTGCCAGAAAATAAGATATCTAGAATGATTAAGAAGATAGGCATTAAATCAAGAAGAATAGCTGAAGCAAATATATTTAGCAATGATCTTGCAATAAAATCAGCAAAGAAAATTTTAAAACATGTAAATAAAAATGAAATTGATTATCTAATATTTTGTTCAAATACTCCTGAGTATTCACTTCCTACGAACGCATGTATTATTCAAGACAAATTAAAGTTAAAAACTAGCATTGGAGCGTTTGATATCATTTTAGCATGCTCAGGGTATATTTATTCTTTGTCTGTCGCTAAAAGTTTAATTCTTTCCAAACAGGCAAAAAATATTTTGTTAATTACCTCTGATACTTATTCTAAATTTATTAAGAAAGAAAATATTAATACAAGAGTATTATTTGGTGACGGATCTTCTAGTACTCTAATTAGTTCAAAAAAAAAGTCAAAAAGCTCTTTCGAGATTGAAAACTTTGAGTACGGTACTGATGGCTCAGGATTTAAAAATGCAGTAATTCCAAATTTTGGAGCTAGATATTGGAATAATAAAGTTGAAAATGGAGATTATCTTGATTTAAACGGACCTGGTATTTATGAATTTGCACTAAAAAGAGTTCCCCCTGTAGTTAAAGAGTATTTGAAAAAAAATTCACTATCTATTGATAAAATTGATTATTTTGTTTTTCATCAGGCAAACGAATACATAATCAACAATCTACAATTAAAGCTTAAAATACCTAAAGATAAACTTCTTATGAATATGTCAAGTATTGGAAACACTTCTTCAAGTTCAATACCTATTGTGTTAAGTAAATATTTAGATAAAATCCAAAAAAATAAAAAAATTCTTTTAATTGGTTTTGGAGGTGGATTGTCTTGGGGCGTTTGCTTAATTAAAAGTTAAAAAAGGAAAAAATGTCATCTAACTTATCAGCATTGTTATATTTAATCACGGGAGTTTTATTTATCTTAGCTTTAAGAGGCCTTTCTTCACCTGGCACCTCTAGGATGGGAAATATTTTTGGTATCCTTGGGATGCTTCTCGCTATTATCGTTACTTTTTTATCTATAGATATTTTAATTAAAAATTTTGTTTTATTTATAATTACTTTTTCAATTGGTGGAGCCATTGGGAGTTTTATTGCATACAAAATACCAATGACAGCTATGCCTCAACTAGTT
>MDSW01053754.1_pt1 | contig 21531 bp, 14 predicted proteins | sample 811171 | NCBI WGS metagenome assembly MDSW01 (sample SAMN05326641, study PRJNA326480) | marine metagenome | isolation source: seawater | place: Atlantic Ocean: North West | collected 2012 | reverse complement strand
CTCGGCGCAAAAAAGAAGCTTTAGAAATGTCGATTTACCGGCACCCGATGGCCCCGTTAAGAAGGTGAATTCACCTTTTTCAATTTCGAGGGTGATATCGGCCAGGGCGTTCTTGTCTTTGCCATAACTTTTATAGACGTGAAATAATTGAATCATAGGCTTCTCGCCCCGACTTTATAAGCGCTCACTGGAGAGCTTCGCAAATCGCAGGTGCGGGTCGGCGACGATAATTCAACAGCCCCAATAATATGAGCAAGCTCCACAGCGCGTCTCCTTGTACTGCCTGACAACCTCCATCTTCACTACCAGATGCATCTGACGCATCCGGCGTCAGGTCATCACTTGGCACGCTCGACTCGGTGCCAGAGGCATCCGATGGGTCGGGCACGTCCTCGCTGGCTGGATCGGTGCCATCTTGGGGCTCTTCAGGCTCGGGCTCTTCAGGGGCGATAGGGATGCTATACGTGCTGGATGCTTCGGACCAAACGGGGTGTTGGCCGTTTACTTTGCCAACATCCCAAAACATAACGCCACCTAGGTCGTAAGATTCGATGAGAGCAAATTTGGCTCGCAGACTTTCGATGTCCTCGCAAAAGAGCTGCGTGGGCTGCTCTCCATCCATAAAAAGTTTGTAGGGGGTGCTGGTGGTTTCGTCCCAGAGCTTTCCCTCACTCAAGATGTTGTCACACTGGGCTAAGCTTTTAGCCGGACCTGAGCCGGTGGCCGTGCCCGGGACATTGAGATCGGTGGTGGGCCATTGCCGCCCGTAGAGGGGAAGTCCGAGAATGAAACGGTCGCGGTTTTCTTGGCCACCATAGGTAAAGTAGTCCTCGATGGTCCAGGTGAGGCTGTAAGAACCCCAGATGCCTCCACCAACAACGGGAGAGACGGGGCCTGGGTTTCCTCCGGACCAGTGGTATCCGTACCCCATGATCATCAGTCCATCGGTAGCCAATGCAAGAGCGTCGTAATCGTAGGTTCCGCCCCAATCGATGGCCGGTGTCGCTAAGCTGACATGGCTGTCTTCAATGGCTGCATGGAATGCGGTGGTAAGATCGGTCATGAATGTAACAAAGTTCTCTTTCGGGGTCGGACTTTCGCCAGGTTCAGCCGCTGGGACAAATTCGAAGTCGATGTTGATTCCATCCCCACCAGCTTCTTGAACCAGCGCCAGTAGATTATCGATGGCGCGTGCTCTCTTCTCTGGTGTGGACAAGACTTCGCGAATTTCGCTGCTTTCAAACATGGTCACGGTGAGTAAAACTTTGACGCCATGGCTATGACCGGCCTCCACCAGTGCGGCTCCACGGGTGCTCCAGCTGTGGTCGTCGCCTAAAGTTCCATCTGGGTTCAGTGCCACGCAAAAGTAGGCCAAGTGAGTGAGATGCTCCCAAGGTAGATTGTCATCGTGATCGGCCCAATAGGGATAGTAGCCATAAATGGTTCGGTTAAACCGTTCCGTTGCTGGCACCTGAAGCTCTCCATCACGGAGCTCAAAGACTTTTCGATCCAGCACCGAAGGTATGGCCTGATGGCGCTCGGCATCCATTGCGTGAATGGGAGCCTGCGCGGGGAGGATACCGAGGAGCAATGGCATTAGAACAGATGTCAGCATCGGGTATTTTACCTTTCAGGCTATGGGTTGGCGGACGGTACTTACGCGCCCGTTTCCCTCTCTGGCTTTGAACCCGCATTCTTTAGAATAAGTTGAAGTGTTTTGGTTCGGTGCAGGAGCGAGTCTTCTCGGTAGACAGTTTGCTTGGCGGTCTCCCCCAGTTTTTGCCGCAGCTCCGGTTTTTCAATCAGGTCTTGTAGGGAATCGCGCCACTGCATGTCGTTGAAGGCAATGATCCCGTTTGTTCCGCTCTTAATAGCGTGGATGTAAGCGGGCATAGGTGACGCGAGAGTTGGAATGCCTACCAGCGCTGCTTCCATATATTTCAGTGCGCTTTTCCCCTTTGAAAAATCCGAGTCAGTACAAAAAGGGGCTAAATTGATATCGATGTCTCGCAAACGCTGGGGCAGTTGCTGCCAAGCAACAAAAGGCCGCCGCTGCACCCGCTCTCCAAAGCCCTGAAGCCGGTCGGGTGTTTGAATATAGCCCATTAAATGAAGGTCCACGTGTGGGTAGCGCTTGAGGACTTCATAGAGACCTTCTTCGATTAGCTTCAGGTCGTGGTCGTGGGTTGGCGTCCCGCTTGCGTATCCCAGTATCACTCGGTCCGGGCTTCGCCGGTTCACGGTCTGCTCCGCACACCTTTGCATTTGGTTTGAATAGCCATTGCGCAGTGTATGGGCCTCCATTCCCAGGGCTTGGACTCGAGACTTTAAATAGTCGGTAGAAGTGATGACAAACTGAGAGGCTTGCATGGTCTGAAGCTGCTTGGCCACTGCCTGACCCTTACCAAATTTGCCGACCCCTTTATCCTGGCTGGGGTCTGCGCGGGTATCAAAGACCAAATCATCGGTATCGAAGAGAATAAATTTCCCGGCTGCATGGGTCGCTGCCACGATTTGCGCGACGTTTGTATTCCAGGGTGCTCGGTGAAAGATGACACCCTCTATATTCTTAACAAGGCTTTCGGCCGAAACTTGAAGGGGCTTGTTGCTATCGAACAAAATGCCCTGCCCGCCAAGGTGAGTCAGCGCTTCTATCAAGTGCTCAGAACGATAACGCCGACTGTCTCCCCCGCAGCCACTCAATATGAGAATGCGGGGACGGGCTGTGGTACTGACCATGTCAGACCACGATTTTGAGTCATGAGATGAGGCGCCGCCAGAGAGAATCTTACGAGCGTAGCCAAGGGCTCGTCTTGGGAGACTAAAGGGAGGCAAGACCCGGTCCAAAGCAAGCCGGCTGGTATCTGTCCAGATTTCCTTCTTTGTTCGGCAGTCATATCCCATGGGCTCGACCATAGGCCGCGAGGCTAAGTTCTAGCAAGACCTGGGTGAAGTGGAACCTCAGGAAATGTCATGCTATGAACCCAGTATGACGGGAGAGCAGCGAAATGAATCGGACAATTTCTGGGGCCGTTTGATTCCCTGGTTTTGTGACGGGCGCACCCGCTTTGTGTTGTGGCGATTGGCTCTCAAAGATCTGAAGGCAAAGTACAAGAGTGCAGTTTTGGGGCTTTTGTGGACAGCCATTCAGCCTTTGTTAACCATGGTGGTCCTGAGCCTCGTTTTTTCGTACGTCATGCGAATCACCGCCACCGATTATGCCGTTTTGGTTTTGTCGGGCTTGGTCGCGTGGCAATTTCACAGCACCGTTATTCAATCGGGCACCACTGCGTTTGTGGATAACTCTGATCTACTTAAAAAGTTAGCATTTCCGCGCAGTATTGTTCCCGCATCGGTGGTGCTCACAAATCTCATTCATCTGGTTGTTGCCATCCCTGTTTATATTTTGGTGGCGTCGGTCTTGGGATTTGAGATGAGCTGGCATTTTGTCCTCATCATTCCCGCAGTCTTGTTGCACACGCTTTTTTTACTGGGTTGGATATTTTTAACCGCCAGCCTCCACGTCCATTTTCGCGATATGAAATATATCATGCAGGCTCTCTTGCAGGCTTGGTTTTATCTTTCTCCCGTTCTCTACCCTGTTTCGATGATTCCCGAAAAGTGGCACGCACTCTACAACCTTAATCCCGGCACGAACATTGTGGAGCTTTACCGCTCAGCACTCTATAGCCACACTTTGCCGGACCCTGTGCACGTTTTAAACCTTGCGATCTGGACTCTGGTCTTGGGGGCTGCAGGCTCTTATCTCTACCGCCGTTTCTCACCCAATTTCGCGGACCATGTGTGAGGCGGCTATGACCATGATTCAAGTTAAACATTTGGCCAAAGAGCACCGCTTATTGGGCAGCTCCCGTTCACTTATGAAAACTTTGTTGGAGCTTCCATTCAAAGGTTTGGGAGAGCGTCCCGCCTTTCGTGCGTTGGATGATGTCAGTTTTGAGGTGAATGAAGGCGAAATCATTGCTCTGATTGGTGCCAATGGTTCGGGCAAAAGTACGCTGCTTAAATTGATTACGGGGGTGAGCCAGCCCACCCACGGTGAAGTTCATATTCGTGGTAAGGTGGTCGGGCTTTTAGAACTCGGAGCTGGCTTTCATCCCGATTTAACGGGCCGAGAAAATGTTATTCTGAATGCTGCTTTGATTGGGCTTGAACCCAGTACGGTGGAAGCCCGATTGGATGATATTTTCGCCTACGCAGATATTGGTGAGTTTATCGACCAACCCGTGAAAAACTACTCATCCGGTATGTATGTTCGCTTAGGTTTTGCTGTCACTGCTTTTTCCGATGCCGATGTTTATATCTTCGATGAAGTTTTGGCGGTGGGCGATGTAGCGTTTCAACAAAAGTGTCTCGCGACGATTCGGGAATTTGTTCAAGCTGGCAAAACAATTTTCTTTGTCTCCCACAATCTAGAAATGGTTTATAGCCTTTGTCACCGTGCCTTGCTCTTGCACCAAGGTAAGCTGGTGGCCGATGGACCGGTGGAGCAAGTGATCCCTGAGTATTGGCAGCTGATTGCTCCGGCCAAGCCCCACCATGTCCAAAGTGACAATCCACAATCGGTTATGGCTGTGGACCTATTTGAGGTTGAAAGCGATGGTGGCGAAGAGTTGTTAAAGCTTGAAACCGGCTCGGCGCTGCGATTTCGCTTTCGTTTAAGTGCACTCAAAGAAAACGACTACGGTCATTTGAGGGTGCATCTGGCCTTTATCACCAGTCAGTCTGGTCATCTCTCGGCTGAGGTGACACGGGAGATGGTTTGTCCTAACCATCCATTTGAGGTCTACCAAGAAGTCTACGTGGATTATCTCCCCTTTATGCCCGCTGAATATAAACTCGACATCCGTTTGAGCACCCTGACGGGTGAGACCGTTCCGGTTCACATTGAAGAATCGCCGCGTTTTCGAGTCGAGCGGTTCTCTGGCAAAACGGAGTTTGGTACCCATCCATTGCACGCCCGGTTTATCGACTTGGAGTTGCCATGAAGGCTTTGCGTATAGCCATGGTGGTGCCCGATTTCCCGCGCATTGGTGGCTATGAGCGGCAGGCGGTTGCATTGTGTCACCAATTGCTCACGATGGGACATAAACCTTATTTGGTGACGAACGTTAGACCTGGCCGGGAATATGAGCCGAATTATGAAGGCATTGAGTTGGTGGCACTGAGTGAAGCGCCAAAATTTCGTCAGCACCCTTTTCTCTTTGTTCGCGCATTTCTACAGCATTTAAAAAAACGACCCGTCGATTGTGTTCACGCTCACGCCATGGCGCCTTTTTCATCGGCAGCGATTATTGCAGCCAAAAGTCGGGGCATTCCAACTGTTTTAAAGCTGGCGGGTATTGGCGATGAAAAAGTATTTCGTGCTCATAATGATTTAAATTTTAGGTTGGCTCGTAGAGGACCCTTGGTGGCTGAAAAAGTGGTGACGCTTTGCAACGCCATGGACCGGGTTGCTCAAAGCTTTGGGGCCGAAGGCACACAGATGGTTCGTATCCCCAACGGTGTCTACATGGGTCACGCTCAAGACGTGAGTGCTGAAAGTGCTTTCGCTCTCAGGAAGTCATTAAAGATCCCAGATGACCATCGGATATTTTTATATGTGGGCCGATTGTCAGAGGAAAAGGGTCTAAGAACTTTATTTCAAGCTGTTCTGCCTATTTTAAAGAGTGAGCACCGGCGTACACTGGTGGTGGTGGGTGACGGACCTATGCGGGCGGAGCTTGAATCCATGTGCCAGGGCTACCCCGTTAAAATGGTTGGTTTTCAGAAAAAGCCGGCTTTCTATTACCGCATGGCGGATTTGTTTTTGCTCCCTTCACACGAAGAAGGCATGTCAAACGCATTGCTGGAGGCTATGGCGGTAGGTTTACCCATTGTGGCGACCGACGTGGGCGCAGCCGGAGAAATGTTGGGCCGTCATTATCCACTGGTACGACCCAAGGATGAACTTGATTTTCGTGTGGCCGTTGAGAACATGGAAGCAAGACTGGCTGCGGGAGAACCCGTGGGGCAATCGCTTTTGGAACGATGCCGAAACAATTTTTCTTTGGATCAGGTGGCGAGTCGCTACGTCGAACTTTATCGCTCACTGAGTAACCCCGTGGTTTCCGAGAAGACAGCCATTGGGTGGCTGACCTTACTTAAGCAGCTTAAAGGCACGCTTCTGGAGAGTGAGTCCTGATATGGCGGATGATCCCCGCATCTTGGTGATTCGGACAAGTCCGGAATTGGATCTTGAACCGCTTTTGGATACCGCCTCCCGGCTTTTTCAAAATTCGACCATTGATGTTCTCAAGGGTGATGAAGAATCCCACTTGGAATCGGAAAAAAAATTCGTTCAGGACTATGTCTATTACGAAGGTTTTGCGTGGTCGAAAAAGGCTTTAACTGGAAAATTACAATCCACCCTCAAACAACGCGGTTACGATATTTTGTTTTTGGGCGTTGGCAGTGAGTGGCGAGACCGAGCACTTGGCTTGAAGCTCTTTGCTTGGCGCACCGGAATTGGGTCTGTGATTTTGATGGACGAGCACGGTGAAGCAAAGGCGTACAATCGCGGAAGCTGGCTCTTACGCAGTCTTTATGTCGAAACCGTATGGCGCGTCGGCTACAAGATATTGGTGGAAAAAGACGAAAGACTCGCCTTGGCTGAGTTAAAGCTGGTTCCTTGGAGACGAAAGCTTAAACGCAAAACCCGTACGGGGAAAAAACGCATAGCCGTGGTTACTTATTCTTTGGGCGTCGGCGGTGTTCAAAAGCAAATTCTAGAGCTCGCTCGCGGTTTGGACCGGTCCCAATATGAACTGCAGGTTTATCTTTTGGTCAAAGAAGAGGCTTTTTTCGAGCCGGCCCTGCGGGAATTGAATATTCCTGTTTTTTATCTTTATGAGACGCCTCAGAGGATGTTGCTTTATCGAAAGATGGCCAGTGAACTTGCTAAGGCGCTCGCATCTTTCGACCCCCATGTGATTCACAGTTACATGAATTACCCCTCGGTGGTTGCGTGCTTGGCGGCGGGTTTGACACGTCCAGATGTTTTGATGACGAGCATACGAACCTTAACTGGCAAAGGGGCGGGGTTTTATACTTGGCAAGGTGAAACCTGCCGCGAATTAGACCGGGCTATGGTTCAAGCATCCGATGTTGTGGTTGGCAATTCACAAGCGGTCTTATCTGATTATTCGCAATGGACGGGATTATCGGACGAGAAAATGCAAGTCGTTTATAACGGGATTGACCCCCAGGCATTTGATTCAGTAGGCCCGGAAGAGGTCAAAGAGCTGCGAGAATCGATGGAGCTGTCGCCAAATAAACCTTTGGTCTTAACCGTTGGGAGGCTCTCCGCTGAAAAAGGCCAAGTGACTTTTTGCCGCGCCATGGAGCGTCTGGTGCAAACAAATCCAGACGTGCGCGGTGTTTTGGTGGGTGAGGGCAATACCAAGTCATTGCTGCGCACCCAGTTCAAATCTCTTGAAGACGCCGGCGCTTTGGAGTTTGCTGGCAACCGCAGTGATGTGCCCACCTGGATGCGTGCGGCCGATGTTGTTGTTTTAACTTCAGAGATTGAAGGATTGCCCAACGTCTTGATTGAGGCTGCCTGGGCAGAAACCCCTGTTGTGACGACAGCCTGCGGCGGCGGTGAGGAAGTTGTAGAAGACGGCGTGACGGGCTTTGTGGTTCCCGTGGGAGATGACGAGGCGGTAGCCGCGCGGGTCAGAGAGTTGCTCGCGGATCCGGCGAAAGCTAAGGCCATGGGAGCGGCTGCACGTTTAAGGGCGCAGGCTATGTTTTCACCCGATAAAATGGTGAGCGACACCGTCGCTCATTATTGCGGAGTGAACTGATGTGCGGCATCGCGGGTATGGTTCGATTCGATGGTGCACCGGTCTCACCGGAGCAAGTGTGGCCCAGTGTCCATTTGATTGAGCACCGAGGCCCGGACCATCAGGCGGTGTGGACCGATTTGGGTGTGGGGCTGGGTCATGCCCGGTTATCCATTCTTGACGTAAGTGATGACGCCCATCAACCCATGCACAGCGCGTGCGGCCGATACGTGATGGTCTACAACGGAGAGGTCTACAATTTTGCGGCTCTGCGTCAGCAGTTTTTATCGGGTCATCATTTTCGCAGCGCCAGCGACTCAGAGGTTTTGTTGGAGCTGTATGCACAGCAGGGCGAGGATTGTGTCAAAGAGTTGCGGGGCATGTTCGCGTTTGCAATTTGGGACAGACAAGAGAAATCTCTTTTTCTTGCCCGTGACCGCGTTGGGCAAAAGCCACTTTATTTTCGAGAAGAAAATGGCTGCCTTTACTTTGCAAGCGAGGTCAGAGCTCTGCGGGGCTTTGATGATTTAACTTGGGATGTGGACCAAGAAGCGGTTTGGCATTACCTGACTTACCAATACATACCATCGCCCATGACAATTTACCGAGGTGTTGAAAAACTCCCCCCGGCTACGGTTATGCATTGGCGTCAAGGCCAAACCGCACGTCGACGTTATTGGCAATTGGATTACCGCAACAAAACCAATCTAAACGAAGACGATGCGCAAGCGATGTTTCGAGAAATGGTTTTGGAGGCAACCCAATTACGCTTGGTTTCGGATGTGCCTTTGGGCGCCTTTCTTTCGGGGGGCTTGGACAGTTCAACGGTGGTTGCTGCGATGGCTCAGTCTTTGGGGCACAACCTAAAAACTTTCACCATCGACTTCCCTCAAGAAGGCTTCAGTGAAGCGTCTTGGGCCAAACAAGTGGCCAACCGGTATGGCACCGACTTTCGAAGCGAGTTGGTTGATTATGACGCTATTCAAATCATTCCTTGGCTGATTTGGCACTACGGTGAGCCATTTGCCGATAGTTCAGCAATCCCCACTTGGTATGTCGCACGTATGGCGCGCAAAGAAGTGACTGTGGTGCTCAATGGTGATGGGGGCGATGAAGGGTTTGGCGGGTATCCGCGATATGTACTTGGGCCGCTTTTGCACAAGCTTTACCGAATGCCAGCTAAGCTGCGGCGCAGGTTGATGCCGAATCTCTATAAGTTATTCCCTGCAGACAAGAGGATTGTCTGGAGGGCTCATGCCATGCTCCGTGAGCACGCGACTCCGCCCGAGCACGCCTATATGGAGAAAATTGCTTACTTCACCGACGATGCGAAATCGCAGATTTGTGCACCTGAATTTCTGCACGCTCTTCAGTCGCGCCGAAGCCAGGACCTTTTAAATCAAGTCTTTGATGATGCCTTGTCCAATGAACTTACCGACAGTCTTTTGTCGGTGGACACCCAAACTTACTTACCCGATGATCTGATGACCAAGGTGGATATCGCGACCATGGCCGAAGGGCTCGAGGCCCGTTCGCCGCTGCTGGACCATAAGGTTTTGGAGTTTGCCGCGAGTTTGCCGGGGGATTACAAGGTCAGAGGTAAAGAGACGAAATGGCTTATGAAAGAAGCGACCTCGCCTTGGTTGGACCGGGATATTCGATACCGTTCGAAAATGGGCTTTGGCGTACCGATTGATAGTTGGTTTCGGGGTCCTTTGACTGAGTACTTAAGCGACACACTCACAAGCCAAGCAGCACTTAGCCGGGGATACTTTAAGCCAGATGCGGTGCGAAAATTGATCGATGACCACGTTCAAGGCCGCAGCGATCAGCGTTACCGGCTTTATGCTCTTTTGGCTTTGGAAGAGTGGCACACAATGTTTATGGACGGTGGTGAATTTCAAAAGCCTGCTCGGCCATCCTAGATTTAAGAAAATAAGAGTTTCTCATAAAGTTCCACGTGTTGGGGAACCACGTGCTTGATATGAAATTTATCTAAATCTTGGGTGGTGTTTTCTTTGAGCAGCTCCAACATTTCAGGCGCACGAATCAACTTTACAACTTGCTCTGCGGCTGTTGCGGGCCTCCCTGGCGGAACCAGGAACCCGTTGACGCCATCGGTGACGGCTTCAGGATTACCGCAAATGCGGGTGACCACACATGGAAGTCCTGCGGCCCGTGCTTCAAGAATGGCGCGGGGCAAACCTTCCCAAAGGCTCAGAAGTGCAAAGATATTGGAAGCAGATAGCACATCGACGATTCGGTCGGTCCAGCCCATAAAGTGGAAGTTTTTCGAGAGTCCGGAAGACGCTTCTATTTCATTGAGAAAATCGGTGCGCATGTCGCCGTCGCCAACATAAATAAAATGGCATTCAGGGGCCATTTCGCGAACCCGGCGAGCGAATCGGACAAAGTCTAAAGGGGCTTTTTGTGGTTTGAGGCAAGCAATGGTGGAGACAACGGGCACATCTGCGGGGATGCCTAAATCATGGCGAAGGGCAGCACCTTTTTGGGTGTCACAAGCATGGGCATCGAGGTCAATTCCTGCATGAATAATGGAAGTATTTTCCTCTTTGAGTAAACCGTGGCGTACGCCCAGCCTTAAGTCATGCCGACTAACGCACAGATTCCAGTCGGATAAGCGCGCGCTGTTTTTTTCGATGAGTTTGAGCACTTGCTGACTCATAGCCGTTGAACCGGCATGGAAGCCAAATCCGTGAACTGTATGAATTCGTGCACGAACACCGTTAAAGGAAGCGCCCAGTCGGCCGAGTACCCCAGCTTTGGATGAGTGGGTTTGTACCAGAATATCCTTTGTATCCAGCGCCTTAATTTTTGAGCGGATGGCAAAGAGCGCTTTGATATCAGCTGTGGCTGCAATCTTGCGCTGCAGCTCGGGTATAAGCCAATGTTCAACGTCTGGGAGTTGCTTTGCCTCTGAGTCGAGGTACCCACCGGGGCCATAAGCTAGAATCGTACGGTAACGGTCCTTTGGAAGGTGTTTGAGGATGTGCAGGGCGTGTCGCTGTGCACCACCGTTTTCGAGCTTGGTAATGACATGAATGATAGCTGGGCGAGTCATGATGATTAACCCTAGCCCAAATAGAGAAGGCGAGCGAGAGTTCGAGCGGACATGCGTGGAAAAGGCCGCTCAGCCTAATCTCTAAAATTTCGAACCGGGTCTCACTCTGTGGTCTGGCATCTGCTCGAACTCCGGTCTATGGGCACGTTATGATTGTTGATGTAGTCATACCTGCGCTGAATGAAGCGGATGTTATTGGGCAGGTTGTGCGCGGTATTTTGCGAACCTGCTTGGTCCGGGACGTTTGGGTTGTGGATAACGGGAGTGAGGACCAAACCGCGGCAAGGGCGAAGGCGGCTGGAGCCAACGTGGTCGCCGAACCTCGGCGTGGTTACGGCCAGGCTTGTCTGAAGGGTCTTGAGCAATTACGGCCTGGGGTGGATGTCGTCGCCTTTATCGATGGGGATGGTTCCGATGGTCCGGCTGAACTTGTCCGCGTGCTGGACCCCATCTTTCAAGGGCACGCCGATTTTGTTGTAGGCTCAAGGTCTCTGGGCCCAAGAGACTCAGGGGCCATTACGCCCCAGCAAATCATTGGCAATGCGATTGCTTCGGCTTGGCTGCGCTGGAGGTTTGACCAACCGGCTACAGATCTGGGTCCATTTCGAGCCATTCGAAAGGATGCCCTCGATCAATTGAAGATGGTCGACACCAATTACGGTTGGACCATTGAAATGCAGATCAAGGCGGCGAGACAAAACATTCGGTATGCGGAAGTCCCGGTCAGTTACGGCTGCCGAGTAGGGACAAGTAAAGTATCTGGGACGATTAGAGGGACTCTTGGAGCTGCCTACAAAATTTTAGGACTGCTCGCGTGGTACGATTTTTGGGAACGCGATCGATGAAACGGCTTGGCTTGATCGGCCTTTTATTTTTGGTCGCCACCGGGGCAATCTACGGAGTCGAGTCGTCAGCCGATGGTACTCGCGGCCAGGGTTATATCTTCATTCATGGAGTGTTGACTGTCTTAATGTTGGCCGCTGCCCGGACGGTTAAAAACCTTCCTCAAGGCGGCTGGACTTTGGTTTTGTTGCTTGGCATTGCTGCTCGTCTTCTGTTGATGGGTGTTTCACCATTCAATACCCATGATGTTCAACGCTATCTTTTCGATGGAAGGATGGTGCTCGAAGGGGTTGACCCTTATCGCAATGCTCCCGATCCAAAAGCATATGAGCAACTTTACGATGAAGGATTTCACGTCGCGCCCGAGCACCGAAAATACCCGACCATTTATCCTCCCATGGCACTCTCAGTGTTTACTCTGTGCGCGAAGGCGGGCCCGGTCACTGGACTTTGGATCTGGAAATCCTTGATTACCGGGGCATCGATTTTGAGCCTTTGGTTGATTGCTTTGATTCTGCGTGAGCGTTCAAAAGAGCCGTGGTTGGTCTGGCTTGCGCTATCGCCACTGGCCATTCTCGAGGTGGGGGTAGGTGCCCATGTCGATGCGCTCGCGATGCTTGGTGTTTCCGGCTTGGCTTGGGGAATTCACCGTGGACAGACGTGGGCATCGGCGGCAGGGCTGTCCTTTGCTATTCTCTCGAAAATCATTCCGGTTTGGTTCGTTTTGGGAGCTTGGTCTAAACCTATTTTACGCAAAGGTTTTGCGGCAGCACTTTTGATGACGTTACTCGTTTATCTCGCTGCTATGGGCTTTGGGTTTTCACCCATCGGTTCTCTTTTGGAGTTTGCACAGGTGTGGCGATTTGGCTCAGTTTTGGGTTCTTTTCTCGCTATTTTTGACATGGCGCAGCATACGTTTTTCTACGTTTTTGCGACTTTGTTTGGCTGGATGATCTTGACGCATCGCTTCAAAAATTACGCACCAGAAAAGCTCTTAGGGCTTATTTTTGCTTGGGGATTGGCTACATCTCCGGTTCTTTTCCCGTGGTACGCTTTATCGCTTTTGCCGCTCCTTGCTTTGTCTCCGTCTGGTATTCTCATTGGGTGGACATCCGCCTTGCCTTTTACCTATGAGGTCATTGACGCGTTCGACCTGTCAGGGGTATGGGCGCCATCTATATGGCCACAAATAATTCTAGTGCTGAGTACAGTTCTGGGAATGGTCATCGATGGGATCAATGAGCGTGCAGTCGTGTTGGGCGGCCATGTTCAATCTCACAACAGTACAAACACGGAGTAACTGGTATGTCAGTTCAGCAGACTCTCGACACCATCATGGCAATAGATGACCTCTTCACCGCTGAAGAGAAAGCAGTGCGCGATTCAATTCGTGAGTGGGTGAGCGGGCGTTTCCTTCCCCAGCTAACAGAGCATCATCGGGCAGGCACCTTCCCCACTGAACTTTTGACTGAAATCGGCGAGCTCGGTGCCTTCGGTGCCAACATTGAAGGCTACGGATGCGCAGGTCTTAACAACGTTGAATACGGCCTGGTTATGCAGGAGCTAGAGCGCGGTGATTCGGGTCTGCGTTCACTTTGCAGCGTGCAAGGCGCGTTGGTGATGTATCCGATTTTGACTTTCGGAAACGATGACCAGCGCAATAAGTATCTGCCGAAACTTGCTACGGGTGAAATGATTGGTTGCTTTGGATTGACTGAACCGAACGCCGGTTCCGATCCTGCAAGCATGAACACCAACGCGGTTAAAGACGGAGACCACTACATTCTCAATGGTGAGAAAGCATGGATCACGAACTCACCTATCGCCCACCTGGCGGTTGTATGGGCCAAGGATAGAAGCGACGGTGACCGAATTCGTGGCTTTATTGTAGAGCGCGACATGGAAGGCTTTGAAACGCCATACGTAGAAGGCAAGTTCTCGTTGCGAGCTTCTCCAACCGGTGAAATCGTTCTTACGGATTGCCGCGTTCCAGCGGAAAACCTCTTGCCAGAATCCAACGGCCTCAAGAGCCCTCTGATGTGCCTGACTCAAGCTCGAGAAGGCATTGCATGGGGAATTACCGGGCCAGCCCTGGATTGCTTCGAAACTGTGTTAAACTATGGCATTGAACGCATCGCATTTAACAAGCCCATTGCTAACTTCCAGCTTTATCAGCACAAATTAGCTGAAATGGCGACAATGATTATGAATTCACAGTTGATGAATTTACATTTTGGTCGCCTCAAAGATGCTGGTAAGCTAACACCGGTGCAGGTAAGCATGCATAAGCGCCACAATGTTGAAAAAGCCCGAGAAATTGCGAGTATGGCTCGTGGTATGTTGGGTGGAATCGGTATCACCGATGCTTATCCGGTGATTCGCCACATGATGAATATCGAAAGTGTCTATACTTATGAAGGTACCCACGAAGTTCATACATTGGCATTGGGCCGAGCGCTTACAGGACTTAATGCATTTGCATAAGGTTCTTCGTCGCCTTGGGGTGACGCTTCTGGTAGCGCTTTTGATGGCACATCCGGGTATGGCCACGGCCATGCCCATGTGTCCAGCGCACAAAGACCTTCCTCTTCTTACCATTGATGAAATCCAAAGCTCTTCCGTACCGGTTTACGATAAATGGCAGGTTATGTGGAATGGTGTGCCTTTAAGTGACGCTCAGGTGGCTACATTGTCAGGGGATGGTCGTTTAATAGACCGTACCCATGAAGAAATGGCTGACCGAGGTCTTTGGGTTTACACAGGACTTGCAACCGCCGGCGTGGGTGTAGCGACGAGTGCAACAGGCTGGACCATGTTGGGACGGCAAAGTGCTTCCGATACAGTAAGCATGGGGCTTGCGATTGGGGGGCTTTTAATCAGTGTGGTTGGAGTGCTGCTCATGACTGAAACCATACAACGCCGCGCTGAACCTCACATGGCGCCAACACCTCGTCATCGGCTGACTCGAGAAGAGATGCAAGTCGTGGTGAAAAACATCAACAACACCATCTACAGTCAAATCTGTGGAGCCGTGCTTATGGTTGGAGAATAGCCATGAAGGTTATTATTGCCGGCGCTGGCGTTGTTGGTAAGACTTTGGCTAAGCAGCTTTCCCATGAAGGCCATCGCGTTGTCATTATCGATCGCAACCGCGAGCTTCTACGGGAGGTCGCCGATAAACTTGATGTGTTAGCATTACAAGGAAACGCCGCAAGTCCTAAAATGCTACGCCGAGCTGGAGTAGACGACACCGACCTCTTGATTGCTGTAACCAACAGCGATGAGGTCAATGTCTTGGTGGCTATGATGGCGACGAACATGGGTATTCAAGAACGCTTGGTTCGAGTACGCAATCGTGAATACACCGTCGAAAACGAAGATTTAAAATTAAGCAATTTGGGAATCAATCACATTATCAACCCGGAACCAGTCGTAGTTGATTCGGTGATTCAACTTTTAGATATTCCCGGGGCTACCGAGGTCACCACCATAGCAGATGGCCAGGTTCAAATTTTACGCTTCTCCATTGATTCTGATTCACCGGTCGCAGGGAAGACCCTGGCAGAGATTCGCCGAGTGGGCGCTTTAAACTCTTTCTTGATTCTAGAAATTACACGAGGTGAAAAAACCTTCGTTCCGCGAGGTTACGACAGCGTGGAGCCTGGAGACCATATCTACGCGCTTGCGGCGTCTGAGACGGTTCCATTTTTGGTGCCCATGATTCATAGAAGTCTTCCGCAAACAGAGCGCGTGTTGATAATCGGCGCAAGCCGCCTGGGTATTGAATTGGCTCGTAAGCTCCAACGGCGCGTAAAGTATGTGATTCTTATTGAGAAGGATCCCGAGCGAGCTTCGGTGGCTGCGGAAATGCTTGAAGACACCAATGTTCTTATGGGCGACAGCACCGACCCGGCACTTCTGAATGAAGCGGCCATTGAAAATTGCGATTTATTTTGTGCTGTTTCCGGTGATGACCAACGTAATATTTTGTCGGCGATGCTCGCCAAACGTCATAGCAAGGCGCGGACAGCGGTCTTGGTTCACCAACCAGAATTTGCCCCGGTTCTAGATAGCCTGGGTGTGGAGAGCGTAATCAGTCCCCGCATGGTGACCATTGGGGAAATTTTAACGCATGTGCGTAAAGGCATGATTCATTCGGTCACCCAAATGTCTCACAGCAGTGCTGAGCTCCTAGAGCTCGAAATCCCTGCGGGCAGCCCTATGGATAGTAAACCGCTTAAGGAACTAAAATTCCCTAAAGGTGCGTTGGTGGCAGCTATTGCCAACGCGTCCATCGTCTTGATTCCTAATGGTGAAACGATTTTAAATATTGGTAATCGGGCATTTGTATACTGCCAACCGGACGCTATTGCCGGAGTCGAAAAACTTTTCGCAACCAGGAAATAACAATGCATTTAGGCGCGGTGTTTTTTGTACTGGGAAGTTTGATGTCCATTCTTGGGGTAGCTCTCTGGCTGCCTATCATCGTCGCATTTTTTATTCCTACAGACACACTTTTTGAAACCACTCAGTTTTACGGTCTGGGCGTGACAAGTCTGCTTGGTATTGTTTTGGGACAAACCATCCGGTTCACCACTAAAGAGTCGGCCGGTAAGGTGGGGGTTCGAGAGGGATTTGCCATTGTAAGTCTTGCTTGGTTGGTGATGAGTTTATTGGGCATGCTGCCTTATTTACTAAGCGGGGTCACCAGCAGCGTTACCGATGCGTTTTTTGAGACGATGAGCGGCTTTACCACCACCGGGGCAACCATTTTTCCGGAAATAGAAATCATGCCCGCGGGGATCCTTGTTTGGCGCAGTATGACTCAGTGGCTCGGGGGGATGGGCATTGTTGTTTTAAGCATCGCGCTCTTGCCCATTCTTGGTGTGGGAGGCTACCGACTGATGAAAGCAGAAACGCCCGGAGGTGTTGCCTACGAGCGTGAAACACCGCGTATCACCGATGCGGCGAAAGAGCTGTGGATTCTGTACGTCGTCTTTACCCTGGTTTTAATGGTGATCTTACTGGTCCTGGGCATGACGCCGCTGGATGCAATTTGTCATGGTTTTACGACCCTTGCCACGGGGGGATTTTCCACCCACACCGAAAGTGTGGGCTACTTTCAAGATTCGACCATTCATTGGGTTATCATGACTTTTATGTTGATTGGCGGTTTGAATTTCTCGATTTACAGCCAGTTGATTCGCCGCAAAATTAAATTCCTCTTCCGAGATATTGAATTCCGAGTGTTCATTCTTCTGGTCCTCGCCGCCATCGTAATCGGGATGTTCGTGGTACCCACAACAGGCAACTTTTGGATTGATTTACGAGACGCTTCTTTCCAGGTTGTTACCTTGGCCACGTCCAGTGGTTTCGCCACCGTCGATTACAACGCGTGGCCAGTGGCGATGTTGACCGTATTAATCATGCTGATGTTTATCGGCGGCTGTATGGGGTCCACTGCCGGCGGCATGAAGATGATGCGTGTTTTGGTCTTTGCAAAAACGGTAACTCGGGAATTACACCGCATGCTCTACCCCCATGGGGTTCGCCCGGTGCGCGTCGGCCGTAAGGTCATCAAGCCAGAGGTGGTAGCGAATATCATGGCTTTTGGTTGTGTGTTCTCCTTCTCCTTTATTGTTGGAATCTTTGTCATGACATTATCCGGTTATGACCTCATTACGGCCAGCAGTGCCAGTGTGTCGATGCTAAGCAATATGGGCCCAGGACTTGGAGCGGTGGGTCCAGCGGCAAACTACGCCCATCTACCACTGATTACCAAATGGATTATGAGTTTTCTCATGCTTATCGGGCGACTCGAACTCTTCAGTGTGGTGATTTTATTTACGCCTTGGGTTTGGCGAAAATAATAGGCTCACCGAAAGTCGCCAATCAATTGGAACCCTGCCCAGTGGGCGGGGTGCGGAAAATACTGCCGAGTTTTTAGCGCGGCCGCCTGAAGCGCCTTGGCTTTGCCTTCATTCATGTTTCGGTAGAAGTGCTTCATAAAGATCGCTGCCGCAAGATCGCTGACCCGGTGGGCGTGGGCCACCACCGTCCTGGAGCCGCTGAGCATGAACGCGTCGGCTAGGCTTAGAAAGGACTTCTTTTGCAGGCCTTCACAGGCACTCAATGTGACCAGTTCCGGGATGTACTCGGCATTCAGGATGTCCCAGGTGCTTATCTTGTTTTCGCCTTCCAGCTGGAAAACCGCTCGATTTGTGTTTCTAACATGCCCTGCCAGGTGCAGAGCTTCTATGGGCTCACTGAATAGACCTTTCTCTGGAACAAGCGATGTCTGAATTTGAGCCAGCTCAAGCCGAGAAAATGGCAAATCCTGGGCCGGTGCAACACCGATGATTTTTTTGGGGGCGGCCACTTTTGGAGATTGAAGAGAGCGGAAAAGTAGGGTGGCTGACGGCGTGGTAGATACCGTGACTTTATCAATGATAGATTCCGATCGGTACTGAAGGGCGCCCACTGGCAACTGCGCGAAGTCTTCGGGTAATACAAACACCAAGTGTTTCTGCTCGCCCAGCCAATCTTGGGTACCCCTTAAAAAAGCCTCCCCAAGTCTCTGAAGGATAGGCTCTATGGGCCCAAAGTTTTTCATGGCCTCAATGAGCGCATGGACGTCCTCTTGAATGCTTTCCGGCGTCATGATCGCTGAGGATGTTCTTACACCTTGGCTGTGAATGAACTGAACCTTGACTTCGGGAAGGCTCGCGTTGACCACGAGAACACCCACATTTTCGGGAAGCACCCTCTGAAGTGCGTCCAGTTCAATAGGAGCGGGAACCCCTTCGTCAAGTTTCTGAGTGCGCCCTCGAGAAAATTCAATCCTTGCATTTTGATATGCCAACTGTGCTGCGTTTAGAGAAAGATCTGGCGTGTCGAAAATCTTCGCGAATACTTTCTCTTTGTACGCTTGATGAGCGTTGGCTAAGTACTGATGGCGCTCATCATCATGGTCATTTGCTGGAAACTTATCCTTCAAAGTGCGCAGCTTTTGCCGCTCACTCAGGTCAAAAATCCGGCTTTCATCACGGTCTTTGTAGGCCAGTCCAAGTGCCTGATGGTAGAGCTCTTCCCGTGAGTGCTTGGAGAGCCCCTGTCCTTGGCCGCCCCCTAAACTTTCCGCAACGAGGATGGCACCTTCGAAATAAAGTTCTGCTTGGCTTCTGTTTTTTGCCACCCGGCCCATACCAAAGAGTGATCGCCACAGCGCTTCTGGCAAGTTCATGTTCCTTGAGAGATGGGCTGCGATTTTCCAGGAGAACTCGGCTTGGTCGGTTTCCATTTGTTCTTCGACCTCAGCGAGGGCCACGATGGTCTGCAGTTCATTGTACCGGTTGCCAATGGATTGACTAAGCTTGAGTGCCTCCTGAAGCAACCCTCGTGCTTTTTCTGGCGAACCCATTCTTGCGTGGGTCAGACCCATATTGCGAATGGCATATGCTCTGCCTTCTTGATTCTGGGTGGCGTCTTCTATTTCTAGTGCATCACGGTAGTAAGAGAGCGCCTCTTCGTATTGTCCGCGTTCTCTCAAAACATTCCCGAGATTATTGGACTGAATAGCGACTTCGGCTTGGCGCCCCGTCCGCTTTGCTAGACCGAGGGCATCGAGCATGGAAATTCTTGCGGCCGCTAAATCACCCAAGTTCATAGAGATTAACCCCCCAAGACTGCGAGCTTGAATTTCTTGGAAAGTCCAACCAAACCGCTGAGCAATCTCGAGTGCTTGGGTTTGTTGTTTTCGGGCCTGAGGATAGTCACCTTGATACCAGGAGACTTTTGCTATCTCTAAGCGCAAAGTAAGCTCTTGCCGGGGACTTTGCTGGGTATGGGCTGCAAGGGATTCTTGTAGCCTTAGCATCGCGGTGTTGTAATCACCTTTGGTGTAGAGAAGCCGAATTTGGTCCAGCTTGATATTGTGAATCTGTTTGAGGTCTTGCCGGGTTTCGGCAAGCAGCAACGCCTCTTGAAAGAGCCTTCCTGCCGCTTGGTAGTCGGATAAAGAGGTTTCGTAGAGGTGTCCAAGAGCTCGCTTGGCTTGAATTTCCCGCGGGCTTTTGTTGGCGGCAAAGAGTGCAATGGCTTTCTCAATATCTTCTCGCGCCAATTGGGGCTGTCCGCTTCTCTCGAGTGCTTGTGCGGCTCGAAGCAAGCATGCACCTTCTTGCTCTGGTATGCCGGCCATGGCGCTGAAGGTTGCGCATTCACGAAAAGCTTGGGTCGCTTTGGCTCGCTGAGATTGACTCAGATAAACATTGCCCTGCTCCTCTAAGCTCTTAGCCGCCTTTTGATGCTCTCCGCGAGAGGCGTAGGCCGCAGTCAGAAGCTCGCGTAATGCAATGGCCTCGGCGTGCTCTCCCTGTGCTGCTCGAATATTGGAGAGCTTGTCACGGGCTACCAGCTGCAGTTGCCCACTTTGCTGAGGTAAGACCTTGGCAAGCTTCTTAAGTCTTGGCGCATCGGCTAACTCAAGTAATTGAGAAGGGTCTTTAAGAATAGCCTTCGCCTCCCGTTGAGTAATGACCTCAAGGGTTTGCAAAATGGTTTCAAAATGGGTCCCCGCTTCTGCCCAGTCCGTCTCTTTGCGTGAACGTTGGGCAATTTTGAAGGCTCGTAAGCCTTTTTTAAATGCGGTGTTAAAGGATGCCACCGCTTCACTGATGACTTGCTGGGGGTCCAATCCGGGTTGGCCGTAAATTTCAACCCCGTTTAAACCAAGCAGAGCGCTGGAAAACCCCAGAGAGTTGGCATTTTTTAGCCTTCTTAAAAGTGTCTTGGAGTCTTCTTCCGATTCAGGGAAGGTTACGGCCACAGCGCCGGCCAAATGTAGGTAGCTGGCCACGGCTTCTCTTAATTGCCGCGAAGTCGGTGTATGGTTCACAATCACGACTTGGGCATCTAGGTGAAGCTGACCAAGGTCTTGAAGTGTCAAAACCGATGCTTCATGCTTTCCAAGCGTAACTTGAGTATCTCCGAACGGCGTCTGAGGACTTGTCTGCGTTATTTCAAGGTCTAGGTTTACGATGGGATGGCGAGAGCTGTAGTCTGAAAAATCCTTCAAGTTGATGGTGATGCCTAAGTCGTCCATACCAACCTTAGTCTCGTCATCCGTTACCGTAAGGGCAAGACCTTGGGCTATCGCCCGGGTGAACTTGTTGAGCAGTAACCAAGTAGCGCTTGGTGTATAAACCCTTTGCAGGGCAGGGTGCGCTTTAAGCGCTGTCTGGAGTCTTTCTTGCACCCTCTCTGAGGCCGAGTTGATATCGAGATAGACTCGCTGAACCGAGTCGAATTGGAACCACTCGGATTTGAATCGGGGACCTCGGTAAATAGAAGTGGTGGCGAGGTTATGCCAAAGCCAAATACTCTCACCTTTGTGAGTCGTCACAACTTGGAGAAGGGCCTCTTTCTCTCCAAGCATGGCATGGAGCTCTTTGGGGCTAGCGGGGGTTTGGTTCTCTAATCTCTGAAGTCCAAGCTTATATCCCGCAGACGATTGGCCAGGCCCTGCCGGAATGATTGGACCCGAAGGAAGTTGTGTCAGCCTCCATTTTTCGATCACCTTATAAAGTGTTTCGCTGTCCTCATCGTCCGAGAGGGTTTCGACGGCTTGAGCCAAGATAAGTCGGTTGCTGAGGCTGTGGCGCTTGGATTTACTGGCCAAAAATTGTTTGACTCTTTCAGCCAGCGCTTGTGGTTTTTGAAGAGAGGGACTGAACATCTCTCCAATTATTTTCTTTTCTG
>MDSW01002822.1_pt1 | contig 21538 bp, 20 predicted proteins | sample 811171 | NCBI WGS metagenome assembly MDSW01 (sample SAMN05326641, study PRJNA326480) | marine metagenome | isolation source: seawater | place: Atlantic Ocean: North West | collected 2012 | reverse complement strand
CCGCCATCAACAGGAATATTATGACCGGTTACAAAAGCGGATAAATCACTTGCGAGGAAAAGAGCGACTCTTGCTTGATCTTCAGGCCATCCAAGCCTGCCAATTGGAGCCCACGCTTCCCACAAGTCGTCGACGTCTTCATACCCTGAGATGTAATCAACTTGAGGAGTTTGTGTTAAATCAACTCCTATTCCATTAACACGTACTCCATCTTTCCCAAATCCAGAAGCAAGACATGTGGAGAAGTGACTCACCGCAGCTTTCATCGCTCCATAAATTGGATCACCAGGATAAGCCCGCATTGCCTCAACAGAATGAATATTGATAATTGAACCACCATTCCCATCAACCATTGATGGCAAAAAAGCATGTGTAACAAGAAAAACATGATGTAAGTTAATGTCGTACATTTTCTTCCATGATTCAGGAGATGAATCAATAAATCTCACAAGTGGCCTGTAATCACCGACGTTATTGACAAGAACATTAACTTGCTCGTGAACATCAAGAATATTCTTTTTGAGCTCAGTAACATCTTTTTCGTTTCTTACATCAACAATATGTGCACGAGCTTTACCTCCTGCTGCAGTAATTTCATTTACAACCGAACTAGCGAGCTCTGAATTGATTTCAGCTATTTCTACTATTGCCCCATGTTCTGCAAATAATTTACTAATCCCACGCCCTATTCCTTCTCCACCACCGGTAATAACTGCGACTTTCCCATCAAGGAGCAGGTTCCAATTTTCAATACTTGGAACATTATTAGGAGTTTGAGAAGCCATAAGAATTAACCAACTGGAAGAATAACATCTGGCAACGGGTGACGATACAACTTTGCTGCGTTTTCAGAACACATCATCCGAATTTCGTTATTAGGAATATGTCCCCAGACATCTCTAATCACATTTTGTGTATTAGGCCACGTCCCATCTCCATGCGGGTAGTCAGTTTCAACACAAATATTTTCAACACCGATTACATCTCGCGTATCTATTGTTGATGGATCATCAAGAGTGCAGAACCAAAAATTACGTCGAAGCACATCAGCTGGCCGATTATCCCAACCTAACCCATAGCCAGAACGGTCAATAATGTTATCTAATCGGTCAATAAGCATCGCAACCCAACCGATTCCCCCTTCAGACATGGCGATTTTTAGATTAGGGAAACGAACAGGATATTCGCTCCATAACCAGTGAGCACATGCTCCGAGGGAGAGTTGTCCGAATAGGGTGGCCCCAATTTGAAGTGCAGGCGCCCCTGGCGCAAAAGGCGTCATACCGGAACTACCAACGTGCAGAGAAATAACGGTTTCAGTTTCTGCGCACGCACTAATAATAGGATCCCAAAAATCCCTCTCCCATAAATTTGGAAATCCTACGTTATGAGGCATCTCCGGAAGAGTTACTGAAACGAAACCACGTTCAGCATTTCGATGGATTTCTCGAACAGCTTCGTCACTATCGCCTAGATACGTAATTCCTCCTGGGATAACACGATCAGGATATTTTGAATACCATTCAGTAAACATCCAATCATTCCACGCTCTTACAGCATCAATTCCAACGTCTCGATTTGAAGCTTTTGCGAAAACAGTTCCACAAAAGCCAGTAATTTGTGACGGGAAATTCAACATTGCCCAAATTCCACCTAGATCCATGTCTTTTATTCGAGCATCAATGTCGTAACAACCTGGCCGCATTTGATCGAAACGAAATGGTTCTAAGCTAACTGTTTCTGGCTTTCGACCAGCGACAGCATTCATGCCCACCTGACTGTAAGTAGCTCCTTCGAACTCCCAAATCTGATGACCATGTTCAGTTTCAATTAGTTGTGGGCCAAGCGCACGTAAGTGCGGTTGCATATATTCTTCAAATAAATGTGGTGGTTCAACGACGTGGTCATCGACAGAGATGACTGTATATGCGACCTCAGTTGGTTCAGGGTCTGGTAGAAAAAGATCCGAATCTAAAGAAGTTGTCAAAATGGACTCCAATGCAATAATTTCCTGATTTTGTGATAGCCATAAAAGGAAGCACAACATCACCCTAGAGTTTCATAGTCAAGGAGAAAAGGTGGAGAGAAGAAAAGTCGCTTTTGTAACAGGAGCAAGCCGAGGTATTGGACGAGCATGTGCTATATCGCTTGCTCAAGCTGGATACGACGTAGCAGTTTCTGCACGAACCATGGTCGACGGAACAGCTTTTCTCGATGATGCGATAACTCCTGTTCCAGGAGGTTTAGATTCAACGGTAGAAAAAATAAACGAAACCGGGCAAGAAGGATTTCCTATCCATATGGATCTTCTAGACCGTAAATCTGTTCTCCAAGCTGCAGATAATGCACTCGCCCATTTTGGCCATATTGATGTTCTTCTAAATAATGCTATTTATCAAGGGCCCGGAGCAATGCTGACAATCGAAGAGCTTGAAGATACCTACGTTAATCAATTATTCGAAGGGAATGTCTTCGCCCAACTAGCGTTAATACGTCACCTGCTTCCGGAATTCATCAAACAAGGAGGAGCAACAGTCGTAAATATGATCTCTGCAACAGCATTTACTAATCCACCAGGAAAGATAGGGTCAGGCGGTTGGGGAGTTGGGTATGCGATGACAAAATCAGCGTTCGAAAGAATAGCCCCATTACTTATGATTGAACATGGCGATGATGGAATAGTCACATACAACATTGATCCGGGGCATGTCATAACTGAACGTCAAAAAGCTAAACGTAAAGAAAAAGAATACACCGCTTTCCCAAGCGCTCCCCCAGAAGCGATAGGAGCTGCTGTTGCGTGGCTTTTACGAGAACCTACAGCTCCTGAAAAATACGGTGGAACGATAATAAATGCACAACGTGAAACGAAAAAAAGAGGATTACTTCCAGGATGGCCCGAGTAAGAAATCTGCTATGGCCGCCAGTTTTTAGGACCACCGCGTTCTCCTGGCCAACGTGAACCACCAATAGTGTCAGCAAACGGCCAGAACGCTTCCGGGTCCAAAGCACCAGCGTTAGTGATATCGCGACTTTTATGAGATGACCGAACTAGTTGCGCTGAAAGCTGTTCTCTCATAGGAAGGAGTTCCGTGTAAGGATCCCATGGGCTTTCTCGCAGAACTAGATCACCGGTGAGGTCCTCAATTTCAACTGGTTCACTCACGCTATGCACGCGCACGACATGGGGTGGGAAATCATATTGCCCCTCAGCGCCTCCGATTTGCCTCGATGATTTAATCCACCACTCATTTTCTTCGACCTCAATACCATCAGGGGTAGCAGTTTCAATTGAACGACCACGAAACTCCATGAATGTGTACCCTTGGTGTTCACAAACAGCTTCTACATAATCATTGATTCGGTAGAAAGAAATATTGCACGGAAATTTCGGTTGTCCATTCAGTTCTTGACTGATAAAGATCGCTGCTTCCTGATCAATTCCCATTCCTACACAAAAAAGACCGTCTACGCCATTAAAGGAAGCACCAACCTTTGTACTAACTCCATATTCAGGTTCGCCAAGAATAGGAACGCAATACACATTGATCTGAACAATAGGATCTCCACTTGCTTCAAGGCCAGGAGGAAGCAAAGACGCTATTTTTTCTTGGTCAGTTCTATACGAAACTTTTAATTTAGGCCATCCACTTGTTTCGCCTGGTTGTGTCAAATGTTCACTCATGCTCGCTCCAATGCAACTCTGCTCTTGGGATACTTTGTCACAAACATCATTATTTTGCGAAAAAGAAGTAATCGTTCTAGAAACAAAGAAGAAGAAAGGATAAAGAGCTAGCTATGTCCGACCAGTTACGGGGGAAAACAGCGGTTATTACCGGAGCAAGTAGAGGTATCGGAGCAGCAGTAGCTCAGCGTTTTGCATCGGAAGGCGCCAACCTTGCTATTTCCGCAAGAACACTTGATAACCACGCAACACTTTCAGGGTCACTCAATGAAACAGCTAATCTTTGCCGACAATACGGGGGGCATGTAGAGATCATTCAAGCAGATCTTGCAGATGAAAAATCAAGAGCGACAATTATTCCAAAGGCAATTGAAGCTCTGGGTTCTGTGAATATCCTCATTAACAATGCAGCTGCAGCTATTTACAAAAACCTTGATGCTTATACATTAAAACATCGAAGGCTCATGACGGAAATAAACGTGCAAGCCCCGCTTGACCTTATTCAACACGTACTTCCATCAATGATCAGCAATAGACAAGGATGGATCATTAACCTATCCAGTGCATCAAAGAAGCATCCAACCGGCCCCCCATATGATTTAGGAGGGGTGCGCGGTGTTTATGGTTTTTACGGCGCAACAAAAGCCATGCTCGATCGGACAACTTCTGCTCTCGCGTCGGAACTTTATGGGACAGGGATACGAGTCAATACAGTTGAACCTAAAGCTGCTGTCCTTTCTGAAGGAGCTGAAGCAGTTGTTGGAAAAATACTTAAACCTAATCAGATCGAATCAATGGAAGAAATGGTTGAGTCAATCCTCTTTCTTTCAAGATGCGGAATCGATCACACTGGAAAAAACGAGGTTAGTTTAGAAGTCATCGATCAGAATAAGCTAACAGTTATGACCCTTGACGGGGAAGAACCCCACCCAACATGAAATGCGGCCATAAATATATAAACCAGAAAGAACACCAATGTCAGAATATGAAAACATTCGTATAGAAAGTCCCATAACTGGGGTTCGCCAAATTATTCTCAATAAACCAGAAAAACGTAATGCGATTAGCACTCCGATGAGAACAGAAATACTTGAAGCACTCCAAACGCACGACATAGATGATGATGTTCGAGTCACTATTATCTCAGGAGCTGGTGATTGTTTTTCATCAGGATATGACTTAACAAGTGGAGGGCTAATGGAGAATTCTCCTCTCTACAGTGCCCCAGGTGATGGGCAATGGACCCGCCAGGCAACAGATAGTTGGTTTAGTATTTGGGACTTAGCGAAGCCTGTCATAGCTCAAATACATGGTTACGCCATGGCCGGCGGAACAGAACTCGCTTCAGCATGCGATCTTATATACATGGCAGATGATGCCACTATTGGCTATCCTGTCGTTCGAGTAATGAGTACTCCGGATTGGCAATTTCATACACCAATTCTTGGACTCAGAGCATCAATGGAAATGATGTTGACCGGCAATACATACACAGCAGAAGAAGCTGTACAAGTTGGTTTCGCAAATAGGGCTTATCCTCCAAGTGCATTACAAGAAGAAGTATTAGCTATAGCTGAAACAGTTGCACGAGTACCGTCTGATCTTCAACAGGTTAATAAACGTTCAGTTCACAGGTCTTTTGAAGTATTAGGTGGGCGCACTGCTATTCGAGCAGCGCAAGAACTCCAAGCATTAGCTGCTTATCAAGAGTCAGTGAAGGAAGCACGAAAAAATCCCTTCAAGGCAATCAAAGAAGCTTTCGATTAAGAAATTTTCAAGCGCCTATGTGTCACTTAAATCAGGCGCCCATGAAGACCCATTTATATGTGATCCTCCATCAGCAAAGATTGTGTTCCCAGTGACATAACTTGAGCCTTCGCTTGCTAGGAAGACAGCGACTGGCCCAATATCTTCTTCACAGTCACCCATGCGACCCATCGGATTAGCAGCATCAGCAGCAGCGATAAGTTCAGGGAACTGACTCATAACTCGAAAAAACGACGCTGATTTTGCCGCTGGGCAAATAATATTTGCAGTAATTCCTAAAGGAGCCCACTCTCTCGCAGCTGTTCTTGTCGCACTCCGAAGAGCTTCTTTTGCAGAATTGTATTCAACTGTTCCCATATGAGCATTCACACCGTTCAACGAACACAAGTTCACGATTCGCCCATACGATTTTTCTTTCATAACAGAATGAGCAGCAATCATTGCCCATAGAGGGCCAAGAAAACCTACGTTTAAACCTTTTTCCATTAGTTCAGGAGATTTTGATTCGACGCGTGAAATTACACCACCTCCCCAAGCATTATTTACCAAAATATCTACTGTTCCCCATTTCTCAATTGCTGCTTCTATCATGCGTTCGTTATCTTCTTTTACCGAAACATCGGTTTGGATAAAAACAGCGTTATCACCCAACTCATCAGAAGCCTGTTTCCCTAGTTCTGGTTTGATTTCTGCAATAACAACCTTTGCTCCCTCTTTCACAAAAGCGTTCGCTATTCCTCTTCCAATTCCTTCACCTGCGCCGGTTATTACAGCAACTCTATTTTCTAATTGACCAGTCATAAACCCCTCTTACCTCTTGACAACATATTTACTCAAAAGTCGTCATAACGCATTTTGAGCAGGAAATTCATAGCTATCAAACAAGTAGCAGAGTACTCCTATGATGGGTATGGTTCAGCAAGAGGGGGGAAATGAGCGATTTGAATGAAAATGATATTCGCATTTCTGTCCGGCAGTGGTTATCTAAGGCATGGGACCCAACCATGTCACTCCTTGAATGGAGAACCCTCCTCGTTGAAAGTAGGTGGGCTGTTCCATCATGGCCCGAAAAGTGGTTTGGAAGGGCATATCCGGCATGGGCTGATGATGTCGTCCGATCAGAGTTACTTTCAGCTGGAACAGTTGCAACTCCTGTAGGGGCAAGCATGAATCTTGCAGCCCCAACAATCATGAAACATGGTGGCGATAAGCAAAAGCAACGATTTCTTCGCCCTGCATTAACCGGTGAAGAAACATGGTGCCAATTATTTAGTGAACCAAGCGCAGGATCTGATCTCGCTGGCTTAGGGACACACGCTGAGCTCGATGGCGACGAGTGGATAGTAACGGGACAAAAAGTGTGGAATACAAGCGCCCACCATGCTGACCTTGGATTACTCGTAGCTCGCACAGACTGGGATTCCCCAAAACATAAAGGACTCACATACTTCGCTCTTCCCATGAATCAAAAAGAAGTAGAGGTACGCCCGTTGATGCAAATGAATCGCCACACTTCATTCAACGAAGTTTTCATGACAGAGGCCCGAATCCCAAACGATTACGTCATCGGAACTCCGGGTGAAGGATGGGCGGTAGCGTTGACTACGCTCGCATTCGAACGAGGATTCGGAAGTCTCAAAAAACCACGGTACTCCAAGCAGAAAAGTCGGGTCATTGACGAAGCAAAAGCCGAATCCGAAGAACACTTCAAAGTCTACTCATGGTACCCACAACGGGCAGGCAGAGTAGATCTCACCAAAGATCATGCTCGAACAAAAAAACGCAATACAGATCCAATAATTCGACAAGAAATAGCCAAACTCCTTTCAATGCACCGGATAGGGGAATGGACAGCTTCCAGAGCGCGAGCAGCTAGAAAACTGGGACGAGCACCCGGAGCGGAAGGATCTATAGGGAAACTAATGAGTAGCAATGTTGCACGTCAAGCAAATAAAACTCACAGTATGATTGCGGGCGCATCCGCACTACTTACAGGACCAAGCGCTAGTTACGACGGCATTATCGCAGAGATACTTGTATCCACCCCAGCTAAATCAATTGCTGGAGGAACCGATGAAATCCAACGAAACATTATCGGTGAAAGAGTGCTAGGGCTACCAAGAGAACCATCAATAGATAAAGACGTTCCTTTTAGAGACGTCCCTCGCAATTGAGACACTCTGTAAAAACCGGCTACCCTACAAGACTATGGACAATGCTGACAAGAGTAAAAACACTTTCGCCGTCATCGGAGCAGGAATGTCCGGAGTTCTTGCTGGTATAAAACTCAAAGAAGCCGGTTATGACTTTCAAATCTTTGAAAAAGCAGACAGGGTTGGTGGGACATGGAGAGAAAACACCTACCCAGGAATCGCATGTGATGTTCCATCCCACATTTACAGTTATTCGTTTGAACTCAATCCTGATTGGAGCGAATTCACATCACCTGGATCCGAAGTACAAGAATATTTTGAAGGCGTTTCACAACGATACGGCATCGACCAAAACATACGATTCAACGAAGCAGTAACCCGATGCACATGGTTAGAAAATGAATGGGAGATAGAAACAGAAAAAGGGCACGTAGAACGTTTCACATGGGTGATAGCCGCAACCGGAATTCTGCACCACCCCAAATACCCAGATATTGAAGGACTTGAAACGTTTGAAGGGCCAATGTTCCATACCGCCCGATGGGATCACGATGTAGAAATAAAAGATAAAAAAATGGGGCTTATCGGAACAGGTTCTAGTGGAGTCCAAATTACGGCAGCTGTAGCTCCAGAAGTAGAAAAACTCAACGTTTTCCAACGGACAGCCCAATGGATTGTTCCTAACGAACGAGTAGTCTACACCGATGAAGAAAAAGAAGCTTTCAGAACTGACGCGGACCTTCTTCAGAACCTTCACGTGGAGATGTCCAATGCTTTCAACGATGGTTTCGCTACATCAGTTATTGACGGGGATTCAGAATTAATTGATGGGATACAGGCACGTTGTCTAGAAGCACTCGATACCGTTCAAGACCCCGACCTTAAAGAAAAGCTCAGGCCGACATACAGGGCAGCATGTAAAAGACTTGTTGTTTCACACAATTTTTATGACGCTGTTCAGAGACCCAATGTGAATATCATCACTGAATCTATTGAACGAATAGAAAAAAATGGTGTAAGAGTAGGTGGTGAACTTCACGAGCTTGATGTCCTTGTTCTCGCTACTGGTTTTCATGTTGATGCTTTCGTACGTCCTATGAATATTACAGGTCGGAACGGTACTGTTCTTGATGAAGTTTGGGAAGACTGGCCATCAGCATACTTATCTATAGCAGTACCAGAATTCCCGAATTTCTTTATGCTCAATGGCCCCAATAGTCCTGTAGGGAACTTCTCACTTATTCAGACAGCGGAAATGCAATTTGATTACGTCCTTAAAATCGTTGATCATGTCAACGGAGGAGACTTAGATATAGCGGTAATAAGTGAAGAGGCCTATAAACGGTTTGACGCTGAACGGTATGAAGCAGCGAAAGGAACAATATGGGCGACTGGATGCAATAGCTGGTATCTGGACAACAACGGTGTTCCATTTGCTTGGCCGTTTCCATTTTCACGCTTTAGGGCAGAAATGGAAGCGCCAAAATTAGAAGACTACGAACGAGTCACAAGCTAATTAGTTACCAGACCAATTCGGATCACGGCGCTCAATGAAAGCAGCGATACCTTCCTTACCGTCGTTCGTTCCAGCAGCACTCACAATATTTATTGCCTCAAAATCTCCAGCTTCGTCCAAAGAACTTTCATAACCCCGATAGATCACGGTTTTTGCAGTCCCACCAGCATTTGGAGCTCCATCAGCTAATTGTTGAGCCAAAGCAATCGTAGATTCGGTGATCTCTTCATCAGGTACGACACGGTTCACCAACCCCCATACTTCCGCTTCGGCAGCAGATAAGACACGGTTCGTTAAAGTCAGATCAAGCATTCGACGCAAACCAATATGTCGAGCTAAGAAGTAGCTTGACGTCCCATCAGGCGTCAATCCGACCTTTGTATATGCCATAGTGAATTTCGCTGATTCACCAGACACAACCAGATCGAAAGCACTTACTAGAGACATACCGGCACCACCAGCAGCGCCCTGAATGCCAGCAACAAAAGGCTTTGGAATCGCATTCATCATATAAATGGCATCATGCAAATCTTCTAACATCGCTTCAACAACATCCGGTAGATCTTCCCCCGCTGCATTAAATTCCTTTAAGTCACCACCGGCACAAAAAACCTTTCCCTCGGCAGTCACCGAAACTGCTTGAACAGAATCATCAGCTTCAATTTCTGACATGACATTTTTTAATTCTTTACAGAATGCTGGATTGACTGCGTTGGCAGCATCAGGACGGGAAAAAGTAATATGAGCGACGTTACCCTCTACCTTGTATTGCATTGTGGTTAAATCCATTTCTATACTCCTAATCCTTATTATCTATTAACTTGCCGGAAGGCTTTCTACCTCTGACAAGGTTAACTTTAAAGCAGTTAACTATTTTCTCATCGAGAGAGGTATTAGAGGTGGAAATAAATTCAATGTTTTGAATCATAATGTTTTACGGAACTTAATCGGTAGATCAAATTTACGTTGCACCTAATACAAATGCAATTATCAATTTCCTAAATTCGCAGAGAAACTATTCCGAACCCGTAGGGTTTTGTTCCCTGTATTCTTCAGGTGCGTTTGTTGCTAACCAATCATTAAGATCAGCATTTTCCCAATCATTCGGTCCATACACAGTTCCAGGAAATGGTGTCATTATGTGGGTATCGCCACCTGTAATATACGTGGCTGAAATGCTTTCCCATTTGGTAATGCGTTCATCAACCGTGCCGGTGGTATCGAGTCCTCTAGTGGTGTCACGGTTTTTTTGGAATTGGACCCAATTCTCAACTGATGTGGCCCACACCATAACAACTTCATGGTTGTTATTAATAACTTCCCATAAACCAGTGGCTTTGATTCCATGACTCCCCAAAATATCTACACGCTTTTCCGATACTAAATTAAGGTATTCAATTTGGGTGCCCGGACGTACGGAGATCACTTCATTAACAAACAACGTTCCTTTTATTCCTTGATCTTTTATTTGTTGCGTAGTTGGTGATCCTGGAATTCCAGCACATACTCTGTCAAACCCTCCGCTACGCCATTGTGCTGCTTCATCCCACCAATCTCCATAAAAGGCTTTACGCCGTTTTAGGTTTAACCGATCTAGATTCCTGCCCCAGCCATCCCAACCATCTTCACCACAGTCCCAAATATTAATTACTTGAGGCCATTGGCCTCCCCCAAAACCAAGAATATAAAATGTTCCCTGTAAGGAGGTCATATCGGGCATATGTTGCGCTGGCTCGCGATTGACTTTTTCCATGTAGTCGTATTGTCCTTGGCCAATGATGTCAATTGTTTCGTGAACAAAAATTGAGCGCGGCATACTTAGTTACTCCTCGGTTCGTGATGTTGAGTCATTGGAAGCAAGTAATACCAGAAATAGAAATTTGTTCCTGCTTCTTTCATATTGACACGCGCTTTTTGTATGACTGACCCAGCTTCAGTTTTTTGCACAAACCAGCTTTCAGCGCTTCGAGCAGAAACAGCTTTTGATGAAAGAGACATGGACGCTTCTTCATAAAAGTTTTTAATGTCGGCAGCGATTTTTGTCGGGTCTCCTGGCAAGCCCACTTCCTCCCAAGGTTCACCATCTGCGACGCGTGTGAAAAGGTCAAGCATTTCGGGGACTTGTTCAGCTGGAATCACTTTCCCAACTGTTGTTCGTCCATATTTTTCATTTGTTCGGCGCCAAGCTGGCAGTAACCCGAGAGCTTCTGCAGCAGCAGGGTTCCGATCCCTTATATTGGCTGGGGGAATAATGCATGACAACGCAGTGTCAGCCTCATCTATTATCTCTATTGGGTAATCAACAATAACGGGTCCTGATGGCTGGTGCAGTAAATCAAAAGCCGCGTTGAGGACTTCACGTTGGAAACCAGCATCGTTCGGTTTTCCAAGAGGGCGGCCTAGAGGAAACTCACAATGTAATGCCCTAGGGGGAGAGGTTGTTACTGTTTGTTCACGAATACTGGATAAGGCAATAGTTACGAATCCTTCTTGTTCTAGAACTGAAGCGAGCGTACCCACGGTACGCGTGCACAATGGTCAGATAGGAGTGAGGAGAATAACGTCAACATTGTCTTCGCGTAATACTTGTGCAGCTGCTGGACCGCTATCAATCCGGATTGTTTCAAGCGTGTGATCAGGTTGAGCTCCCATAAAAGAAACATGGGTGTCAGCAACAGACCCGATAACCCCTTCTTCAGCCATTTCATCTAAACGGTCTATAGGAAATACGACGTTTTTGTCCATGATCCAACCAGTTCTATCAAAATTTGGACTGTAATGAGCTAGCGTTAAATCGGCAGTGTTCTTTGGAATAACGTTGAACCCCTGATCACCGGCATTCCAATCAGCATTTCCGTCAATCGTCAAACCAGCGGTCGTTACAATCGCAACGCGGCTTTTTGCTAATGGCTTTGCCTCATTCCATGGAACAGTATCAAAAACATATCCTTCAAGTTTGCTTAACTTTCGACGGACGTTCTTATCAGACATGCTTTTTATCCTAGACCGGACGTTTCTACGCCACAAAGATAACTTCTTAACTACCTATCAAATAAATTGGAGAGTATTTAATGGGTGATGGGTTTATTAACGCGATGTAATTGCTCAGGGGCGACCTTGTATATCCGGTCATATGTCAACAGTCCGTTAATTTCAGATTCCACATCTGTTGTTTGCGTATAGATAGCACCAGCGAGACCTTTTGAAACTAAATCAGCAATGACATGCATCAATGCTTTGTACGATTCGAGGAATTCGGATTCAGTCTTCGCTTTCGTATACCCCCACCCTTTATTGACCACGGTATGCCCATCCACGAAAAGGCTGATACCGCCGAATTCTCCATAGACCGTCACCCGCCCGTCCTCATGGTCAGGGAGTCTTTCAGGGTTTTGATACAAGTGATGATCGCGTATGTGGCCAGATCCGGTATCGGTCCAACCGCTAGGACCATTAACCAGTCGTGAAGGATCTAAATCAATGACATGACTGAGCGTCGCATCAGTGTCATGTTGTCCCCATGCTTCATTGAAAGGAACCCACACCACTATTGATGCAAAAGGCTGCAGCGCACGGATCATCGCATCTAATTCCTTTCGAAACCCTTTAGGGTCATTCCCTGGGCTTATCTTTGACCAATCCATTTTTTCTGGTTGTACACCAGCTTTTAGTTCTTCTCCGAATGCACTCATATCGAATCGAGTACTTGGCATATCCTGCCAGACTAGAGCGCCCAACCGGTCAGCGTGCCAGTACCACCGCGCAGGTTCAACCTTGACGTGTTTACGGATCGTATTAAAACCCATCGCTAACGTCGCTTCTATATCAAACGCTAACGCTTCATCGGTCGGAGCCGTATACAAGCCATCCGGCCACCACCCCTGATCAAGAAGCCCTAAATGAAATACATGACAACCATTTAAGGTCAAGCGCAAAAACCCATCCGCGTCTACCTCAGAAGAGATTTCTCTTGCACCGAAATAACTTTGAACAGTATCTATCACGGCTCCTTTCTCATCAATAATTTCAATCACGAGGTCATATAGAAATGGATCATCAGGACACCACAAATGAAGTTTTTCAAAAGATAAAGAAAGGGTAACTTCACCCTCCTTAATGTCGCTAAACACTTCGCAAATGGTTGTTGATTTATGAAGACAAGTAACCCGCAGGCGAGAACCCACTACAGCATTTGATAGAGAACAAAAAACGTTTACCATATTTTTAGAAATAGCAGTTTGCGTAAATACGTGCTCAATGCATGTCTTAGGAACAGGTTCAAGCCAAACAGTTTGCCAGATTCCCGCCACAGCTGTGTATTGAATAGCGAATGGGTTCAAGGTTTGTTTCCCAATAGGTTGATTTCCAGTGTCTGTCGGGTCAGTTATAGAAACAATTAATTCCTGTACTTTTTCGGGTATTAACGCATCAGTTATATCAACGTAAAAAGGGTCAAAACCGCCTTCATGACAACCCACGTTTTGACCATTCACCCAGATAGTGCAAGCCCAATCAACAGCACCAAAATGGAGACGCAGGTGATCAGAATCGTTAAACAGAGGATTATCGAAAGAAGTTCGTACTGTTAAAACTTCAGTTGGTTGAAGAATATGATCAAAGCCACTTAAAGCAGAACCAATAGGAAAAGGAACAAGAATTGAACTAGTAAAATCCGGATCTTCATCAGGTAAATGTACAGAAGCATCCCATTTCCCATTCAGGTTTACCCACTGAGGCCGAACTAATTGTGGGCGCGGATATTCAGGCCAAGGATATTCATCAGAGACTGAATCAGCCCAACGAGAACGTAAAATCACGCCAACAACCTACTACAGGAAAAGACATAAAGTCATTTGAAACAAATTACGTAAATAACCTTTTATTAACTTAATCTTAATTCCCGATAGAATTTCACGGTGCTTCTTAAACACCTATCCATAACAGCATTTTGTTCATTTTTATTAGTCGGTAGCGTTGCGTGTTCTTCATCGAATGAGGAACAAGTACAACAATTCGTAGAACAAGAAACAAAAGTTAGAACGGAATCTGCTGAAAAAGAATCAATAAGTGAAGAAACATCTACACAAACAACAGAGAATCAGACTGGGTCAACAATAGAAGAAAAAGAACTTGACTCGGAAGAAAGCGGGCCGAGCTACAAGTCGGGTGATTCGGATTATATTTTTGATCAAGAACAACTTCATACTTTCGAACTAACACTTTCTGACCAGAATCTCTCTTATCTTGATAGTGCTCCTGGCCTCGAAGAATATGTTCCTGGAACATTAACATTTGAAGGTGAAACATTACCTGTTGGCATTAGGTACAAAGGATCCGTTGGTGCTTGGGTTGGCTGCTTATCTGGCGATCTTTTCCAAACTGATGGTGAAAAAACCTGTACGAAACTTTCCATGAAAGTTAAAATTAATTGGGAAGACTCTGATGACACATTCTATGAGGTCAAGAAACTCCAATTTCATTCACAGAATCTTGATCCAACAAAGATGCATGAACGATTGGGCTACTACCTCTTTCGTGAAATGGGTGTGCCCGCCCCTCGTTCAGTGCACGCCCGTTTAATTATCAATGGAGAATATAACGGCGTCTATGCATTGACTGAGCAAATCGACGGACGGTTTACACGAGAAAATTTTAATGACGGAACTGGAAACCTTTACAAAGAAGTTTGGCCGATTACTAACAAGGGAGAACCTAGATTACGGGATGGTGATTTTGAGTGGGCTTTGAAAACAAACGAAGATGAAGACCCAACATTTGATATCGTGCATGGTTTTTCTGAAGCAATCGCAAAGTCAGATGAAAGCAACCGTCAAGAAGTGATGAGAGAATGGATGGACATAGATCAGGTACTTGCATACGCAGTTGTTGATCGGGCTATAGCAAATGATGACGGAGTTTTTCATTGGTATTGTGACAACGAACGAATTGACATCGGAGATTCAAATCTTGAACAGATTGAATGCAACCCACATAATTTTTACTGGTACGAAGATCCAACGGCGAGAACAATGCATCTCATACCTTGGGATCTCGATAATGCCTTTCAAAACATTAGTCAACCGAATCCTGTAACTCCCATTAAAGACAAATGGGGAGAAACAACGAATGACTGCAAGGCGTTTACTTTCGGAGGTTGGGGGTTACCACAACTATCAGCAGCATGTGACCCCATTATTGCGACTTGGGTTTCATTTGAGCCTGAATACGAGGAAATACGCAATAATTTCTTCACTAATACCTTCACTAAAGAAGATATTGAAAATCTAATTAATACGTGGGCTGGGCAAATAAAAGACTCTGTACAAGAAGCAGCAGAATCCCACAAAGATCAACCATCTCTTCGATCATGGTTAAGTAATCTCGAACGTTTTAAAAATGACTTACAGACTGTTAGAAACAACAACTAGAAGATCCAACTACAATAAAGAAACACTAAAAAAAGGGGTAATACATGTCAGATGGTTTATTGGTACTCTTTGATGCAGTAGCAGTCCTTATTATGGTCTTTTGCCTCTATTTCCCTCGACATGGGCGCAAAGATATGATTATTGCTCTATTTGCAATAAATATTGGTGTTCTTGGAGTTTCCTTTACACTTGCAGATGCAGCGGTTAGCGCTGGGCTCGGGTTAGGACTCTTTGGTGTCCTTTCAATTATTCGACTTCGATCAAATGAACTTGGCCAACAAGAAATAGCTTATTATTTCTGTTCTTTAGCACTAGGGCTAATAGGCGGAGTAAATGTAGATTCTTGGATTTCTCCAGTACTCATGGGTTCAATACTTATAGCAATCTTCATTGGCGATCATCCCCAACTTTTTGTTAATAGCGGAAATCAAGTTATGCGATTAGACAAAGCGTATACCGACGAAGACCAGTTACGCAGAGATCTAGAAACCATGCTTAACGGTAAAATCAGAAGACTACAAGTGCGTCGAGTTGATCTTGTCAATAACAGTACGGTAATAGATGTCCGATTCACTCGAAATTCTGTAATCCCGTCAGATTCATAAAATGGGATTCATCCCTACAGAGAAATCAGCAATTAAAACTGAAAGACTTACTCGCCTCTCGTTAGATGAAATGAATGCATTTGCTTCTTTACAAACTCGTACTGATCGTAAATATATTATTCAGAACACAACATGCAATCGCTTAATCAAAGAAGTCGATATTCAAGGAGGAGTTCTTGACCTAAATGGAAAGCGAAGCACTATGTATCAGTCCATCTACTTTGATACGCCTGATTTAGATATATATAAAGACGCTGCTTACAGAAGAAGACCAAGGTTTAAAGCACGGACACGTCTCTACCAGAATACAAATACAGCCATGCTTGAAGTTAAGACAAAAGATGGACGCGGCAAAACAGTAAAGAAACGAACACCTTACGAAGTTAAGAACACCAATCATTTAACAAACAATGCAAAAGCATTCATTGATGGCGTAGTGGGAATAACAGGCGCATCGCATAACCTGCAAGCAACACTTACTTCGCAATATCAACGAACAACAATTGTTGACCAACTAACCAAAACTCGTATGACTTGTGACGAGTTCTTGGTTTGCACCGACTGGGAAAACAGAAGTGTTACTCTGCCAATGTGTATTCTCGAAACTAAGTCATCTGGTCAACCTAGCCCATTTGATAAATGGCTATGGGAAAATAAGAAACGCCCAATCTCTATCAGTAAATACTGCACGACACTTGCTGTACTTCATCCTGACCTACCAGCCAATAAGTGGCATCAAACCATAAAAACGTTTTTCTAACCCAATCCGAAGATCTTTCTCTAGAAATCATCTTATGCATAGGAAAAATTTAAACATGTGAGCTAAATTTCTACAGTCCCCAAATATTAAGGAACAAAATGGATTTAGGACTTACTGGCAAAAAAGCTCTTATTACTGGAGCAACTAAAGGACTTGGTCGAGCAATAGCAGAAACCTTGCTTGCAGAAGGATGCTCTGTTGCTATCTGTGCAAGAGACGCAGATGGAGTTGAATCAGCCGTGGCAGAACTGAACGAGCTCGGGCAAGCTTGTGGATCAGCTGTTGATGCTGGTGATATAGATTCATTGACAGGATGGATTAGTTCATCATCAGAAGAACTTGGCGGCATAGATATATATGTTCACAACACCTCAGGGAAGCCTCAACGAAAGCTTGAAGGTTGGGTCAATAACTTCAATATCGATTTAATGTCACTCGTTGGAGGAGTAGGAGCGGCACAAGAAGCCCTTTCAGAAGGAGGCGGATCTCTTATCAGTATTGGGACCACAGCATCAGTTGAACATTTCGCATCTGGATCAGGGAGCTACAGTGCGTTTAAAGCCGCTGTTACAAACTGGACACTTGGCCAAGCACAAGTTCTAGGAGCGCAAGGAATCCGATGCAATGTTGTCTCTCCTGGCCCGATAATGGTTGAAGGGGGAGATTGGGATGGTATTAAACAGGGAATGCCAGAATTTTATGAGGCAACACAGAAAACCCACCCTGTAGGAGATTTAGGTGTTCCGCAAGACGTTGCAAATGCTGTTGCATTTCTTGCCGGAGACGCAGCAAAACATATTAATGGAGTCAATCTCACAGTCGATGGCGGATTCCTAAAACGGGTAAACTACTAACTATTAGCAATCAATAATTGATGAATCAACCCCAAGAAGTCTGAATTGATGAATTGCTCGGATAGAGTATCGGCTTCGGGGCTGTAGCTCAGTTGGCTAGAGCACCTGCTTTGCAAGCAGGATGTCGGGGGTTCGATTCCCCCCAGCTCCACACCTAAAGTCCCTACTCAGAGAGTTATTCTTCTCTTATCTCTATTGCAAACTCGGGACATCGTTGGGCAACCAGTCGAGCTTTCTCTTGAAGTTCTGAAGGGACCTCTCCCTCAACTAGTGGGAATGCTAAACCTTCGTCATCTAGGTTAAAAAGTTCTGGTGCTAGCTCAAAACAACGGGCGTGTCCTTGACATGCCCATGAGTTGTAGATAATCCTCATCCGTTAACTTGTCGGGGTGAAGGTAAGAGGCATATGCCGTGGGGCTCGGACAAAACTTCCGATTTGTTGGGGTGATTTCCCATCTACAAAAGCGATTTCATCCATTGCATCAAGGAGTAGGTTTGTAGCAATCTCAGCTTCCATAACGGCAAGGTACGTGCCTATACAGAAATGGCGACCCAGCGCAAAAGTCATGTGATTCGCAGCAGCTGTATATTCTTTATCTGTTTCTAGGTCATCACGAAAAATATTAAATGTTTCCGGTGCTGAAAATTTTCTCGGATCTCTGTTTGCTGCTGCAAGCATGAGAGTCACAGTCGCTCCTGCTGGAATTGTCACCCCATGAAATTCCACATCCTCAGAAGCCTCACGCATAATCATAAGTACTGCGGGAGTATGTCGAAGTGCTTCAGCAAATGCTGTTCTTATCAGGCTTCTATCTTCCCTCACTGCTCTCAGTTGTTCAGGATTTTCTAGTAAACGCATCCACATATTTGCCATCTGAAGATCTGTAGATTCACTCCCAGCCACAAGAAGAAAACTTATATAGGACTTAATATCAATATCTGACATGCGTTTCCCATCAATTTCCGCGTGGACTATTTTACTTATGAGGTCTTCACCCGGATTCATTTTGCGTTCTTGGATGAGCGGCATCAAGAATGCTTTCAGTTCATCATGTGTTCGAAGTCCTGCTGCTTCGACTTCAGGGTCACCAGCAGTATTCGTGAAGTAATCGTGAATTGCGTTATACCAGATATGAAACTTAGGTTTATCTTCAGCATCAAGCCCAAGAACGTCAATAATGACACTGAGTGGAAGTCGGAGTGTGAACTGGCTAACGAGATCTACGTTCCCATCCTGTCGCCAGACGTCAATAAGTTCTTTAGCGTTGTGCTCTGCTACTGATTCAAAGTTTTCCCGCAATTGATCTCCTCGAAGTGTCGGGGTAACAATGGCCCGCATTGAACGATGGTCGGACCCTTCCATCTGAAGAATGTTCTTTCCGTGCACGGGTTCGAGTTGCCAAGCATAGTTTTCAGTTGTAAATGAGGGGGTACGTAAAGCTTCCAAAATATCTTCGTGACGGGAAAGAACCCAACTATTAAGTCCTTCATGAAAGTAGATGGGGTGATTCTCACGAATATTGTCGAGTATTGGGTTGGGGTCTACTTCGTATTCGGGTGTCATAATATCTATTTGTGGTTGATTCACTTATTTCTCCTAACGCTGTGTGATGTTAAACATAGTGGATAAAGCTTATTTGGAAAAAAAACGAAACTTTAATGACGAATTTTGACTTTTATTGTGACAGGGATAACCCTATTTCTAACTTTAGAATCAGATAATTTATATGTAACAAATTAGTTTTCCCTAAACTAGAACACATGGTTACAAGGTTGGCTACAAGCATTACTACTGTCGTTGTTCTCATGGGCAGTCTCGTAGCCTGCGGAGAGACAACACAAAGTGTGGCTTTCACGACCGAACCAGAACCCACCGTTGAAAAAACATCAGAAGAAGCCGCTAAACCATTAGCTATCGCTGACCAATACGATAAAGACAATTCGGAGGTGCTCTCAGCCGTCGCTGAGATCTCTATCATCTTGGATGAGGGGATTGAACCGGATGAATTCCCTTATCGCCGTGAGTGGATGCCCGCCTCAATTGAGGTTTTTATTGACAGTATACTTATCCACGAGGGGCGCGCCGGAATCCACGTTCGAGGGAACACGTCGCGAGATTTTGATAAGAAATCATTTGCTCTGGAGACGTGGGATGATAATGACCAAGACCATGATGTGGCGCTCCTAGGGTTGCCCGCCGAAGAAGACTGGATACTACAAGGTCCGTTTTCCGATAAGAGTTTGATTCGAAACCATCTGATCTATACGCTCAGCCGCGACATCGGCCGGTATGCTGCTCGCACTCGATTCGTAGAATTGGAGGTCAACGGCGACTATCGGGGTGTCTATGTGCTTATGGAGAAGATTAAACGAGACGACGTCCGTGTAGCGCTACCGTCGGGTGCTGCCTTACTGAAGCGTGACTGGTTAGAGGACAATGATGCATTCATCCAAACTACTGCATGCAGAGATGACCTGAAGGTGGAATGGAACAATGATATCGATGATGTGGTTTCCCGCTTAGATTCCATAGAGGCTCAACTTCTCGCCGGAGACTTCAACTCTTTAGACCTGAAGAGTTTCGTGGACCACATGTTGATCGTCGAGCTTGGTCGTAATGTCGATGGATATGTCCTAAGCACATGGATCACATTATCCGAGGACGATATCCTCGGGATGGGACCCGTCTGGGACTACAACGGTTCTCTCGGAAACGCCTCATACTTTGAGGCTTGGATGACCGAAGGCTGGCACTATGAAAATCCAGAGTTTCCGGGTGATAATCCCCGTGGATTTTGTTGGTATGAAGCATTACTGGAGAGTCCGTCATTTCTTGAACTCCGCCGAGAGCGCTGGCAGACGCATCGAGCTGGAGCTTGGTCCGATGCAGCCATCGAGGCCCGCATCGATGAGGCGGTGGCTGTTCTACAGCCGGCAGTGGATAAGAATTTCGAACGTTGGCCTATCCTTGGCGAAGTAGTCTGGCCGAATGACCTTGCTGCCGAGGGGCGGACGACTTTTACCGAAGAGATTACCTATTTGAAATCTTGGGTAAGGCAGCGAACTGCGTGGATGGATCGCGCCCTCAGAAGCTAGAAGATAAAATATTTGCTTGGAATAATATAGGCGTCGTTTGCCTAGCACTTGTATCTGCCGGAATATCTAAAGTTAGAAAAATTATAACCCAGAATTAAAATAAGCAGATGTAAACACAGGGCCCTAGATGTAAAGTTTGTAGCAATTTACAAAGCTAAATTGTTATCTTCTGCTTTCTCAACATGCTAAAGTGAACATGATTTACGGAGGTCGTTTTGCGAAAATTTATTGTTTTAGTTTCAGTATTGCTATTAACTACATCGTTTACAGTTGCGTGTGGTGGTGGAGATTCGTCTTCTTCGATGGGTGAAAGCGATTCGTCTTCTTCGGATGAGGGTGATACGTCGTCTTCTTCAGATGAAAGCGGCTCCTCTTCTTCGACGGATGAAGGCAGCTCCTCTTCTTCGACCGATGAAAGCGAAGAGGATTCCACCTCATCTCAGCAGGCGTCAGAAGATTCAAGAGATGCTCTAATCGAGATCATCTTTTCAGAATTTATAGATAATTACGATTTCTCTATTTGCCTTGTAGATGCAATTCAAGCATCTACTGGATGGACTTATGAGGATCTTCTTGATGACGTTATAAACAACGATGGCAACGGTACCGATGAAATAGAGGCCGAAGTTCTCTCCTGCCTTCCCTATTTAGATGACGAAGAAATTGCAGAACTT
>MDSW01108346.1_pt1 | contig 21559 bp, 21 predicted proteins | sample 811171 | NCBI WGS metagenome assembly MDSW01 (sample SAMN05326641, study PRJNA326480) | marine metagenome | isolation source: seawater | place: Atlantic Ocean: North West | collected 2012 | reverse complement strand
TGGGAAGAGGCGGATCACCGTGAGATGGAAATTAAGGGTAGGGATATTGCGGAAGGTATGTCGCACAGCTTAACCATTGGCAGCGATGAAGTTTATGAAGCGATCAGTGATTCATTAAGACAAATCGTGCTTGTTATTCGGGAGACGCTAGAAAATACGCCGCCCGAACTCGCTGCCGATATTGGTGATCGCGGTATGGTTATTGCAGGCGGCGGCGCGTTAATTCGGGATATGGACCGTCGTTTGATGCAAGAAACAGGTCTTCCCGTAGTCGTTGCAGATGACCCGTTGACTTGCGTTGCACGTGGCTGTGGAAGGGCGTTGGAGGAGATGAGCGCTTTGGGCGATGTATTTACTCACGAGTAGACATTTTTTAACTTCCAACTAATACGTTTGACGGCTTGGATAGCAGTGGACTTAATGCGGTTCAATATTTGGGAATAATTTGATGGTGCCGCATGCAAAAAGCGGTTTCTGGCGCGGTCTTGCGCCTTATCTTTTGTCGTCGATTTTTTTGATTAGCGCGTATATGAATATTGGCGCAGTCAAGGTTGCCGCATCAAGCCTCGCCGTGATTGGAATCCCCATTCACTTTGTCGCTTCGCTTCCGAGCATGACCTTAGCGGCAATGCAAGGTCGGCTCACAACAACAGAGCAATTGCGTCGACAGTCTGAATTTTTGCGAGAGCAAAATTTGATTCTTCGGGCAAGGCTCCAGCGATTTGAGTTTCTTGAGAATGAAAATAATCGTCTTCGGGAGCTTCTACAGGCCGCACCCCAAGCGGTTGAAAAAGTGACCCTCGCTCAGTTGGTCGCCGTAAATCCTGATCTAGGCTCTCTGACCGTACTGGTGAATAAGGGAAACGCCGATGATGTTTATATTGGACAACCGGTAATCGATGCCGGAGGCATTGTAGGTCAGGTGACTAAATCCAGTCTCTTTACCAGCAAGATCAGTCTCATCACTGAAGAGAGCCAGGCGGTACCGGTTCAAGTGGTTCGAAGTGGCGTCCGTGCAATTTTATATGGCGGTGGAAAAAATCGAACTCTTCGTGTGATGTATTTAGACCGAAATGTCGATATTCAACCCGATGATGTTCTGGTCAGCTCAGGTTTGGGTGAAATCTATCCTCCCGGTTATCCCGTGGCGGTGGTTACGGCAGTCGAACGCAATATTGCAGAGTCATTTATGAATATTGAAGCGAGACCGATGTCCCATCTTGGCAGAGATCGTGAGGTGTTACTGCTCTGGCCAGCGCAGTTGAAGTCTTCAGATCATGGCTCCGATGCAGTAGTCGAGGAGAACTCAGAGTGATTCAGGTCGAGAGCGCGCCAAGAAGGCCTTGGATTCCTTTTCTGACTCTTCTTGCGGCGTTAATCCTGCTGGTCTTGCCGATGCAGGAGTTACCGGGCGGATTTGTTCCTGACTGGGTATCTCTCGTACTGATTTACTGGGCATTAGCCTTCCCGGTTCGAATGGGAGTGCCTATTGCTTGGGTGACAGGCCTGATCGTGGATATCATTACGCTGGGTATCCCGGGGGCCCACGCATTTACTAAGTCGCTAATTGTTTATATCACCGGATCGCTTGCGTTGCGTATTCGCGCTTTCCCTATTTGGCAGCAAAGTGTGGTGGTTTTCTTGCTACTGAGTCTAGAGTTGGCAAGTCTCGTAATCATTAGCGGTCTGACGGGGGAAGCGGTTACCGGTTTGCATCGATGGACAGCCGTTGTGGTAGGCGCCCTACTGTGGCCCTTGATTTATCACGTGCTCCGCCGTAGTCGACACTCTTCCAACCTGAGAGGGTCGTAAAATACGATGGTTTCTCGTAGTGGTATGGGACAGGCGTCTGGAGAGGATGCAATTGTACGCCAGCGGCTTAAGTTAGCTGGCATCATTGCGCTGATTCTTGCAGCCATTTTGTTAGCGCGGCTTTATAGCCTGCAAGTCAGTCAATATGCCCGTTATCAAACCTTATCACTGGATAATCATATTCGTTTGCAAGCATTGTCGCCGGTACGGGGGTTAATTTTGGATCGCAACGGCGTTGTTCTTGCCCAGAACACGGCGGTGTATGCCCTTAAGGTGACACCGGAACGCGTGCCTGATATGGATTTAATGCTCGCTGAGGTGGGTCAGATTATTGATCTCTCTGATCAAGAAATTATTGCGTTTAAACAGCGGTCGTCACGCCGACCCGGATTTAAGAAACAACTATTGAAGACCCAGCTTGATGATGCTGAGGCCGCAAAGTTTGCTGTCAATGAGTATCGTTTTCCGGGTGTGACGTTGGAAGCGGTATTACATAGAGATTATCCATTTGCAGAATTGACGGCTCATTTTCTGGGTTATGTTGGGCGGATTAGCGAGAAAGATCAAAATCGCCTTGAAGAGGAGAAATACAAGGGAATCTCACATACCGGTAAATCAGGAATCGAAAAACAGTATGAGCGCGCACTGGTGGGCAGCACGGGATTCGAAGAGGTTGAGATTGATGCGCATGGCAGAACACTGCGGACGATTAGTCGGGAAGGCGCAATACCGGGAGACAATTTACGTCTCACGATTGATATTGAACTGCAACGTGAAGCGCGTCGAGCGCTAGGTGCGAGTCGAGGGGCCGTAGTTGCAATGGATCCGAGTAGTGGAGAAGTGCTTGCAATGGTGAGTAACCCCTCGTTTGATCCAAATTTGTTTGTCGACGGGATAGATCATGCGACGTACTCTGCGTTGCGAAGTCTAAAAGATAAACCGTTTCTAAATCGAGCGCTTCACGGTCGATATGCTCCGGGATCAACCATAAAGCCTATTTTTGCTGAAGTTGTTATGGAGGAAGGTATTGACCCGGATGAGTCTGTTTTTTGCCCGGGATGGTACATGCTGCCGGGCAGTACCCGACAGTATCGATGTTGGAAGAAAACAGGCCACGGGCGAGTCGACCTTCATGCGGCACTAGAGCAATCTTGCGATGTTTATTTTTATGAGATGGGAAAACGTCTTGGGATTGGCCAGATGTCTGGCGTGCTAAAAAAATTCGGTCTGGGCAGTCCAAGTGGTGTGGATTTGCCGGGCGAACCCGATGGCTTGGTTCCCTCCGCCGAATGGAAACTCGCGACCCGTAATGAGCCGTGGTACCCCGGTGAAGACCTCATTACGGCAATTGGCCAGGGTTTTTTAATGACCACGCCACTCCAGTTAGCGCGGGTGGCGTCGATCTTGGCGACTCGTGGCACCGTTGTACAGCCCCGCTTACTTATGTCAAAAAATGATCCTTTGTCAGGTGACCCCAAAAATTTGAATAACAAAAAAAACACCCAGAATCTTCATATCAATACAGAAGCGATGGATCGTGTGATTCGGGCAATGACTGCGGTGATGAGCAGTCCTCGTGGTACCGCTCGAATGAGCGGACGACGTAGCGCTTATTCCATTGCTGGGAAAACGGGAACCGCCCAGGTGATCGCGATTGCGCAGGGAGAAGAATACGATGAAGATTCTATAAGAGAGGAGTTTCGAGACCATGCGCTTTTTATTGCATTCGCGCCGGTTGAAAATCCGAAGATTGCAATTGCAGTTGTTGTTGAAAATGGCGGTAGCGGCGCTGGCGTCGCAGCGCCATTGGCTCGAAAAGTGCTGGATCACTTTTTCCTGAAAGCGTTAGAGCGCGCTTAAGATTATTTACTAAGGCATGCTCCGACGAAAAAAATTGTTGTTTGATGGCCCACTGATGATCGGGTTGATTACGCTTTCTTTTCTTGGACTGTTTGTGATCTATAGCGCATCGGGGGAAAACTTCAGTGTGATGGTGCGTCAGGGTATTCGTCTCGGTATTGGGTGGGTGGTCATGATCCTTGTTGCTCAAATTTCGCCTGAGACAATTAAACGATTCTCGCCCCATCTTTTTATAGTTGGAGTGGTGGTGCTCATATCAGTGTTACTTGTGGGAGTAGTTGCCAAGGGGGCTCAACGCTGGCTTGATCTTGGGGTTTTCCGTTTTCAACCCTCTGAATTAATGAAGCTCGCGTTACCGATGATGGTGGCCTGGTTAATGGCAAGAGATAAATTGCCCCCTACTTTTACTATTATTCTTTTGGCGTTAGTGCTGACGGCTATTCCAGCGGGGCTTGTTGTGATTCAGCCAGATCTTGGAACGGGCATTATGCTTGCCGCTTCAGGGTTGCTGGTTATTTTCCTTTCAGGCATTCGTTGGCGGCATTTAATGATGATGCTTGCAACGGTAGCTGCTGTTGCGCCGTTTCTTTGGTCGCAATTGCATGACTACCATCGTCAACGGATTCTTACTCTCTTTGATCCTTGGGCAGATCCAATGGGTAGTGGGTATCAAACTATTCAGGCTCAGATTGCAATTGGCTCTGCTGGAATCTGGGGAAAAGGCTGGCTTCAGGGGAGTCAATCGCACCTGGAATTTATTCCGGAACGCAGCACGGATTTCATTTTTGCCGTTTTTGCAGAGGAGTTTGGTCTCATTGGCGTGTTGATACTCATTGTGTTGTATCTTTTTATTGTGGGTCGATGCCTGGCGATGGCGTATCAAACGAAGGAAACCTATTCACGCCTTTTGATTGGGGCGCTAGCGCTTACCTTCTTCTTCTACTTATTTGTTAATCTAGGTATGGTTTCAGGAATTTTGCCAATCGTGGGCGTGCCATTACCGCTTGTGAGTTACGGGGGGACTTCGATGCTGACTTTAATGGCAGCATTTGGAATTATTATGGGCATGCATTCAAGACGCAGACTAATGACATGATAAGAGAAAACATTTTTAAAAGTTGTAAATATTTGCAGCGCTGGAATATGAGCCTGATATGGGTATTGACGTTTGGGGTGCTCTTCTGGTCAAACGTCGACGCCGTATCACTTGAAAAATATCCGGAATTAACCGAACTTGCAGCCGAGCTTGACGGCAATCTGGGGTTGCGCAAAGAAAAAATCGAGTCTTGGTTTGAAGATGCTGAGATAAAGACCAAAATTATTGATGCAATGAATCGACCGGCCGAGAGGCTTGATTGGCATCGTTATCGGTCTTTGTTTGTGAACACGGCATCAATTGACGGGGGCGTTAAGTTTCTTAAGGAGAACGCAGCAGTTCTTGGTGAGGCTGAAGCTCGATATGGCGTTCCAGCAGAAATCATCGTCGCCATTATTGGTGTTGAAACTCGATATGGAAAGGTCCTCGGGAATCTAAGGGTGCTTGATAGTCTGGTGACGCTTTCAGTCGAGTATCCACGCCGGAGCAAGTTCTTTTCCTCGCAATTAGCACATTTTCTTAAACTCGCGGCAGAGGAGGGCCTGGATCCTACTGTGGTGAAGGGTTCTTATGCAGGCGCGATGGGGATTCCCCAGTTTATGCCGAGTAGTTACCGAGATTATGCGGTTGACTTCGACGGCGATGGGCGGGCTGATCTTCTCAATAGCGTGGCAGACGCAATTGGAAGTGTGGCGAATTATCTCTCTCGATTTGGCTGGAAAGCCGAAGCCCCAATTATGGTTCGTATCTCGCAACCACCATCAGAAATAGAAAATTGGGTTACCCGAAAACTTACGGCTAACACGCCGATCTCAGAACTGCGCGAACTCGAAATTGAAATTCTGGGGCCTGATGATGGCAAGGTGGGGGTGATGAAATTTGATGGAAAATCGGGACCGGACTATCGTGTTGGGCACCATAATTTTTTTGTGATTACACGATATAACCGTAGTCAGAATTATGCGATGTCGGTCTACGAGCTTGCAGAGAAAATAGCAGCAGCGTTGAGCAATTGATTTTTTCAGTCAGTCGGCTGCTGATGCTTGGAGTTGTTTTAGGGTTCCTGTCGGGCTGTGGCATTTTCAAAGAAAAAAACTCGGGCGCGTATTATCAGGATGACGGGCCTCCAAAAGGGGGACCTGATCCATCGACAGTCGCTAACCCCGTTCCGCGCGCTGAACCGCTGAGTAAGATCGGCAATTCGTCTTACGAGGTATTCGGTGTCAGGTATTATCCGATGTCTTCGATTGAATCCGGTTATAGCGAGGTGGGTGAAGCCTCTTGGTACGGCCGCAAGTTTCATGGACGATCCACCTCTAGTGGTGAGAAATACGATATGTTTGCCATGACAGCAGCTCATAAAACCCTACCTCTGCCTACCTACCTGAGCGTTAAAAATCTGATCAACCAAAAAGAGGTTATCGTTCGGGTTAACGATCGCGGCCCCTTTTTAGGTGGGCGAATTCTTGACCTTTCCTACATGGCAGCTCAGAAATTAGGTGTTGTTGAGTCCGGTACTGCCCAGGTGAAGATCACCGCGGTGAGTACTGTTTTGCCGGCGACTCAACAACGGACGAAAGGGTCTTCGACTCGTTCCGAGGTGTTGTTACAAGCGGCTAGCTTTCAACTTAAGGAGAATGCAGTTCGACTTCGATTAAAACTCATTCAAGACGGGATGAATGAGATTAGGATTCAGACTGTGAAAATTGATGAGAGGCTGTATTATCGAGTTCGAGCGGGCCCCTATCAAGATCAAGACGTGATTCGTGAGAAAATAAAGAAAATTAAATCGATTACAGGCATAGCGCCCAAGATATTGGTGGTGAATTAATGCAACAGACTTTAGAAAAATTTAGACAGACAGTCAGTGTTTTTTTGATTTCTATTATCGTAGGCTTTGCAAGCGGTTCAGCTGTGATCGCATCGGAGGTTGAGTCAGATCTTGAAGGCGCGATGAGATCAACGATTCCAGCCCCGAACCTTAAAGTATCGTCTTGGCTGTTGATGGACGCTAAAACAGGTTTAACCCTGGCCGCAAACAATCCGGATGCTCCGGTAGAGCCTGCCAGTCTTACAAAATTAATGACGGCATTTATCGTTTTTCGTGAAATCGAAAGAGAGACTATTTCACTTGAAGATATTGTTGTTGTTAGTGAAAAAGCGTGGCGTTCGGAAGGGTCGCGGATGTTTATTGAGGTTGGCGATAAAGTGCGCATTGATGATCTTTTGATGGGTCTGGTGGTTCAGTCTGGGAATGATGCCGCTGTTGCGTTGGCTGAGCACGTTGCCGGGAGCGAAGAGGGTTTTGCAGACTTGATGAACCAAACCGCCTCTGAACTCGGAATGGATAACAGCAACTTTATAAACAGCGCCGGGATGCCGCATCCCGATCACTACACAACTGCGCGCGATATTTCCCAACTTGCCAGAGCAATTTTGATCGATCAACCTGGTCACTATGACCGATATAAAATTCGCGAATTCACTTGGAGTGGAATTACCCAGAAGAATCGTAATCCGCTATTGGGACGAGATGAGTCGATTGATGGAATCAAAACGGGGCATACCCGATCTGCGGGTTATTGTCTTGTAGGTTCCGCTCAAAAAGATGGGATGCGGTTGATCGGTTCAGTAATGGGCGCTTCGGGAGATCGCGAGCGAGGGGATGCTGTTTACTCATTGCTGCGATTTGGGTTTGCAGCATATGAGCATCACGACCTGTACCCGGCGGGCGAGACCATTGTGGATTCATTTGTTTTTAAAGGAGCAAAAAATTCGGTGGCACTCGGATTATCCGATTCCGTAACCCTTGTTCTGCCTAAAGGGGCAGGCAAAGATCTTCAGGCCAGCGTCTCACTAGTGGATCCGATGATCGCGCCTTTAAGTTTGGGCGACAAGTTGGGCGTGTTGTCCGTTTCACTCGCGGGAGAGCAGATTGTTTCCCGTCCCCTGGTGGCGCTTGAGCAGGTTGCGGTAGGCTCATTGTGGCAGAGGTTAAGTGATACCGCACGACTCTGGTTTTATTGATGGGGATGACGAACGACGCAGATGAGCGGTCTCCTGAATTGCTGGATTTCCCCTGTCATTTTCAGATCAAGGCAATGGGGCGCAAGGTTGATGGGTTTCAACAGCGAGTGAGCGAGATTGTGCTTCGACATTTAAATGACGCCCCGATTCTGGATAAATCGATCAGAGAGAGTTCAAGTTCTCGCTATGTGTCGGTGAGTTGTACGATCCAAGCAACAAGTCGTGAACAGTTAGACGCAATCTATATGGATCTTAACAGCGAGCAAGATGTGCTGATGACCTTATAACCACTCTGCGTTATGATGAAAGAGTATTCTCCTATTCAGTTTCAGCAACTCGGTTGCTGTGAATATGTTGAGACGATGAATCGAATGCGAGCGTGGACTGATCAGCGAGATTCAAATACGGTCGACCAAGTCTGGTTTCTTGAGCACTTTCCGGTTTATACCCAAGGCGTGAGTTGTGACGCTCGACCCATCGATGAGGGTCAGGGAATCCCGGTTATAAAGTCAGATAGAGGTGGGCAAATTACCTACCACGCCCCGGGACAGTTGATCGCGTATTTTTTATTTGATCTCAAGCGTCGAAAACTTGGCGTCCGGAAACTTGTCTCTATGATTGAGCAGGCAACGATCATGATGTTGGCTGAGGTTGGGCTTGCGGCAAAAATCAAGGAAGGGGCGCCGGGGGTTTATATCGCTGGGGAAAAAATTGCGGCGCTAGGGCTTAGAGTCCGCTCCGGATGCAGCTATCACGGCCTGAGCATTAATGTAGACCTTGATCTTGATCCATTCTTGAATATTGACCCCTGCGGTTATCAAGGCCTTAAAGTGACCAGCTTGCGAGATCACGGTATCTCTTTAACGGTCGCCGATGTTGCGGAGCGACTAAAAACGGTAATTGCTCATCTCTCTGAGCAGTAACTGTGATGATCTCAGAAAGTCTCGGCTAGTCGTTATTTTCGCTTTTTCTTGCAGCATCGAGACGTTCCGCAGTCCCAACATCAATCCAGCGTCCTTTAAAAAGTGATCCGCTGACGAGTCCATCGCGTGATTTTTTTTTCAGAATGGGTGCAAGCGGGAACCTTCCAGGTGAACAACTATTGAATAATTTTTTACGATAGACGCCGATGCCTGAAAAAGTTAGATTTTCTTCGGGATACTCGCTTGGCAACTTTACTTTTCCTGCATCCAATCGAAAATCGCCTTTGGGGTGATGGACCGGATTTTTAACCAGGATCAGATGAGCATCACTGTCCATTTTGTTGGGCAATCGATCAAAAGCGAAGTCAGTTCGGATATCGGCGTTAACAACAACGAAGGGGTCCGATGCAACATGATCTAATGCCTGCAGAATGCCGCCTCCTGTCTCGAGTGCGCCGTTGGACTCCTCCGAGAAATAAATATCAAGGCCACTCGGGGCATACTGCGAAACATGATCGATAATTTTTGCGCCTAAATGGGCAACATTGATCGTGATTTGGTCTATTCCAGCAGCATTCAGCGCTGTTAGATGATGGTCAATAAGCGTGGTCTGGCCGATGTGGAGCAACGGTTTTGGGATCGTGTCGGTGATCGGGGATAGTCGTTCCCCTCGACCCGCGGCTAGGATGATTGCTGATTTCGGAGGCATGATGAATTTTTACCTTCATGTTTCTGGAGATGGAGATTCCGAGAACCGATGACCTTGCCTATAATAAAGCCTTATGAATTTTGATTCTTTATGCCAGAAATTTCTATTTTTTGTCAAAACGGTTGCACCTTTGTTCTGCGGCAAGGCCCTTCAAACATTAGGTATGGTTTTCCATATGAAAGATATTAGATACGCTTATCGAGCGGCGCTGATTGTATTATGGATTAGCGTCGCTTTTGCGACCACTGTGAAGGCGCAAGCGCCCGTTATATTTGCTGACGAAGACGCGTGTCCCGCAGATCTTATCGATGTACCGCTGGATCTAATTCCCTATCTGAACCGAGACTCTGCGCAGCTACCGATAAATCTCGAGGCTGATTCTATTGATATTCCGTCAGCGGATAAGCTTGAGCTAAGAGGAGGCGCCTTCGCAACTCAGGGCGCGCGGGCGATATATGCAAATGAAATTCTTTTTAATAAAAAGACGATGTCTCTTGAGGCCAAGCAAGCCGTTATATTTTCTGAGCAAGGTGATCGGATTACTGCAGTTGCACTTGATCTCGACATGGAAACCCGAATTGGAACTGCGTCGGACGTTACACTGCAGCTATCAAGACGAGATCCAATTCCAAAGAGAAAGATTGAAGATTTTTCTGCTTTGTCTTTTGATCAATCAGGGTACACCATGGCGGTTGCCGGAACGTCTGGGAGTGTCAAAGGACCAAGCGCAACAGGTTATTCATCGGGAACGATCCGTCTGTCGTCGGGAGAGACATTAGCGATTAACAGCGACGAGTTGGAAATTTCGGATGAGGCCAATATTGAACCGATTGGCGTTAAAGCTAAAGCCCGCGCAACAGCGAGCCGTTTGTTTCTAGAGGGCCATGATCGTGAGCGACTGGAAGATGTTGTTTACTCAAGATGTGTTGCTGGAGATGATGCCGTATTGATCGAGGCAAGTGAGATTACCTTGGATCATGCGTCCGGTGTTGGGGTTGGCGAGAATTTGAAAGTTCGGTTTTATGGTGTGCCAATTGCGTATGCGCCGCGATTGAGTTTTCCGATTACCGAAGAAAGAAAAAGTGGCCTGTTATTCCCCACCATTGGCTATGGAAACAACTGGGGGTTTAATGTCGAAGTCCCTTATTACTGGAATATCGCACCGTCTCGAGATGCAACATTCGCCGGGCGCTATATGGGTAACCGAGGCTTTCTAGGGTCAGGAGAGTTTCGCTACATGGGTGACACAACCTTCAGTAACTTCAGTGGAATCGTTCGCGGAGAATTTATGCCCGATGACTCCGAGTATGGCGACGGCCGCTATGGATTCAGTTATCAGCATAGACAAAATATTGCAAAACAGGGTTCAAGAATTTCACTCAATGCGGATGTGGGATACGTATCAGATAAAGACTACCTTACAGACCTTGCAAACAATCTTCAGATTAGTAGCGCCTCGCATCTTCCTCAAAGAGCAGATGTTTCAATTGATCCCTCTGATATTTTTCTTGAGGACGAAAACTTTCTGTTAAATGTTGATGCGACGGCCTATCAGACGGTCGATAAAAATGTTTCAGAAGATAATGAGCCATATAGTCGACTACCCGGAATTCGCGCAGATTGGGAAAAAGACTTTACAGTAGGGTCTCAGCGATCTGTGAGCTATAACGAGACACGTTTTACTTTAAAGCCCGAAGTTAAATCCGAGTTGGTCAACTTCGGGCATGCCTCTTCCAGTAAGACAACCGGATTGAGATGGGATACCGAGACGTCCCTCGCAGTGCCGATTGAAAGATCATTTATTGAAATTACACCAAAAGTTACTTACGCCTATACCGCATACAATGTGGAAAACCAGCCGATTGGTCAGTCGTCGGATCCCACCCGCGGTATTTATCTATTGGAATTGGGTTCAAAACTATTTTTGGAGCGTGATGTCAGTTGGCGTGAAACAGGCCACACCCAAACTCTGGTTCCAAGTCTGACCTATCACTATGTGCCCTACGAAGACCAAGACGACCTTCCCGTCTTTGATTCAGGCTCTGTCGGTTTCGACAATATCGCAGATGCTTTCCTCGGGAACGGTTTCTGGGGGTCAGACCGGATTCAGAACTTTCAGGGGTTCACACTGGGGCTCGCAAGCGAGACTTATCAATCGGACAGCGGCGACGATTTGTTGCGCTGGGATTTAGCGCAGCAAATTTATCTTGCTGACCGTGAAGTAACGATTGATAGCGAAGAGCTGGATGATAGCGACCTCTCGCCTCTAGTCGGAAAGATTGATTTTTTTCCGACAAAGACACTGAAAACAGATGGCTTCTTGAACTGGAACTGGGATGAGAGCAAAGTCGAGCACTGGCGGCTTGGAGCTGCGTTAAATCCAGATTTTCGTCGCAAACTTGCCGCGACCTACGGATGGTATGAGACGTCTAGCAGCATCCAGTTGGATTTCACCTGGCCGATTTCATCCCGGTGGCAGTTTGGTTCAAATCTGCTTCGCAGTGAGTCCGATTCCGGCGATGACGGAATCTATTCGAAAGTCAGTCTAGGTTACGATGCGTGCTGTTGGGCGATACAGGTTGCGCTCGAGGATAGACCGAATGGCTCTGACGACAAGTCCGAAACGAAATTTATGGCAACTTTCAGCTTGAAAGGCATGGGCCGAATTTCGACTGACCAGCTTGAAGGTGGATTCACAGCCAGTGCGCCATCTCTTAATTAAATCTTTCACTCCAAGTTGAAAAGTAAAAATTTTTATAACCGTTACGTAGTGCAGAACTGCCGAATTAGAAAGTTTGCAGTCGCGTTCCTGATGGGTTTGTTTTGCTCGTCATTTGCTTCCGGCCAGGAGATGATCAATAAGGCGCTCGTCATTGTCAATGAATCGATCATTACCCAGGCGGACCTTGACCAGCAGATGTCTATTGCCCGACTGGAATTTAGCGCGAGCGGGCGTGCGCCACCGTCTGACTCTGTACTGGCATCACAGATACTGGAAGAAATGATTGTTGATAACCTGCTGCTTGACGTGGCGCAGAGGTTTGGCATTTCGACGACGAGCAGTCAGGTTAACTACGCTCTTTCAGTCATTGCAAAGCAGAATCAATTGAGCGGTGCTCAGTTTAAGGCGCTGATTGAGGAGAACGGCGTGAGGTTTGAAAACTACCGAACGGATTTACGTCGACAGCTTACCATTCGGCAATTAGTCAACAGTCGGCTCGGCCGGACGATTAATATCAGTTCGCAGGAGATTGATGACTACCTGCTTCAAAATCCCTACGAAATAGACGAACGAGACGACAAGTTCGAACTCGCTCAAATTCTGATATCTATTCCTGCTAGTGCAACGGAAGAAACGCTTTTAACGCTGGAGAAGACTGCTAACGAGATTTATCAAAGTCTAATGAGTGGGCTTTCATTTGATGACGCGATTAAAAGATATCTCCCCAGGGAGGGCGATAGACAGAACGCATTTTTGGGATTGCGCAGTCGTTCCCAATTGCCGCAGATTTTTATTGATGCGCTGGATAGTGTCGAAATTGGCGGTGTTTCTGAGGTGTTCAAAAGCCCCCGGGGCTGGCATATTCTGAAATTGATCGACGTCCAGCAGGCCGGTGTCTCAATGGTATTGCAGCGACAGGTCAGGCATATATTGCTTCGTCAGACTGATCTTTTGCGAAAAGACCAGATTCGATCTCGATTAGAAAGAATCCGCGATCGAATTCTCGCGGGAGAAGATTTTGGGTCTGTCGCGCGATTGCAGTCGGAAGACCCCTCCTCGCGCGCATTAGGTGGGAGCCTTGGTTGGATTGATGCAGGGCGGTTGCCAGCCGAATTTGAACAAATGCTAGATGCGCTTGCTCTTAATGAGGTTAGTCCGATATTCGAAACAGGAGCAGGTCTGCATATTGCGCAGGTGATGGCTCGTCGAGAGGTTGATATCGGAGAGAACTTACGCAGGCTGGAGGCAGAGCAGATATTGAGGGGAAGGAAAACAGATGAGGCATTGGAGCAGTGGTCTCAATCCCTCCGGGAAGATGCCTATGTCGAATACCGGACGGCCCTGCCCAGCGAGTAGCGCCCTTTCGAAAAAGGACGCTACTGCTGTGCCTAACCACTTAGGAATTATTGGGTTTTTGGGTTTTTTGTGAACTCGGGATAGGCCTCAAGACCGCACTCCGATACGTCCACACCGCGATATTCCTCTTCCTCGCTAACGCGTAAACCGAATAGCGCTTTGATCACCATCCAGGTAATCAAACTCGCAACCAATACGAATAAAAATATAACCCCGGCACCGGTTAGCTGAGTCAGTAGAGAAGCGTCACTGTTGGTGATGGGAACCGCGACTAACCCCCAGATACCGGCGACTCCATGTACAGAAATGGCGCCAACGGGATCGTCGATACGGATGCGGTCAAGAGCCAATACAGAGAGAACAACAATAACGCCTCCGACAGCACCAATTAGGGTGGCGGTAAGCGGCGATGGCATTAGGGGTTCTGCTGTAATTGAGACAAGACCCGCAAGCGCGCCATTGAGCACCATCGTAAGATCTGCCCGGCCGAGAACAACTTTAGCTGTGAGTAATGCTGCGACGACACCCCCAACCGCGGCTGCGTTAGTGTTTACAAATACCGCAGCGACCGCGTTGGCTTCACTTACATTTGAGATAACTAACTCCGACCCGCCGTTGAATCCGAACCAGCCTAACCACAATATAAATGTACCCAGCGTTGCTAATGGTAGGTTAGCGCCTGGCAACGCATGGATTTTTCCATCTTTTCCATATTTCCCTTTTCGGGCGCCGACGAGCCAGACGCCGGCAAGCGCCGCTGTTGCACCGGTCAGATGCACGACTCCTGAGCCTGCAAAATCAGAGAAACCCATCGCATCCAGGAAGCCGCCACCCCATTTCCAGAAACCTTGAATAGGGTAGATGAATCCAGTTAGAACAACACAAAAAGCAAGGAATGGCCACAGCTTCATCCGTTCGGCTACGGATCCTGAGACGATAGACATGGCGGTAGCGACAAAGACCACCTGGAAAAAGAAATCAGATCGACCGGAATAGTAACTGCCTGAATACCATTCATCTCCGGTTACGCTTAGGACGGTCGCGGGGTCATTTTCGGCGCCTAATAGGAAAGTAATTCCCGGCCAAAAACTATTGACAGCATCTCCCGGATACATCAAGTTATAACCAACCAGCATGTACATGATGCAGGCGATCGAATAAAGGGCTACATTTTTAGTGAGAATTTCCGTTGTATTTTTGGCGCGCACAAGTCCCGCCTCAAGCATCGAAAATCCTGCAGCCATCCACATTACAAATGCGCCCATCATAAGAAAATATAGGGTATCAAGCGCGTACTTAAGGTTAAGAATTTCTTCCACTTTTTTCTCCAAGTTTTAATATTTAATAGGTATCTCTAAAGAGCGTCTGTGCCCGTTTCTCCCGTTCTAATTCGAACGGCTTGGTCGATATCAAAAACAAATATTTTTCCGTCTCCAATTTTTCCTGTTTTTGCTGCACTGCTGATGGCTTCGATCGCCTGATCAACGAGATCGGTTGATATCGCAACCTCGAGTTTCACCTTAGGCAAGAAGTCCACAGCATATTCCGCACCTCGATAGAGTTCGGTATGACCTTTTTGTCTCCCAAAACCTTTCACCTCTGTGACAGTCATGCCTTTCACTCCGATCGCCGACAGGGCGTCTCGTACATCGTCTAACCTAAATGGCTTTATGACGGCGCTTACAAGTCTCATGTCTTCTCCTTATTAAAATGAACATCAAACGGGTAAAAATCTCCAGATAACTGGTTCACTGTTTTAGTAGCAATAAGCGTGCCAACCTTAAAAATCTCTCTGAACCGGTTATACGAGCGATCGCTAGATTAAATAATCAAAAAATGCCCATAAGCAGGGCATTCAGTCCGTGCTTCGCACTGTAATGGTGCTTTAAATACAAAAGGACAGATGCGCTGTTAAAATTGGCATCCCCGTAAACATCGTTTCTAGAAATTCTGAAAACTAATGACTTCCCCGTTTAAAAAAATTACTGATTCCCTTCATGATGTGTTCCCGACTGATCTATCAAATGAGATTAGGGGTAACGTTCGAGCGATGGTTGAGGCTTCTCTTAGAAAGATGGATTTGGTGACACGCGAAGAACTTGAAGTGCAAGAAAAGGTCTTGATACGCACCCGCGAAAAACTTGAAGCACTTCAAGCTCGTATCGAAGCTCTCGAAGGCGAACAAGAATAAGGATTAAAGTAATTCATCACACGACTTCCCAAGGATGGGAAAAATGACAAGGAGTAGTCAATATGTCGCTAGCACGATTGCAGAGCAGGGCGGGGTACGGCCTTGAGACCCCGCGCGTTTCGGTAGAAGTCCACCTTTCGGGTGGGTTGCCATCATTCAGTATTGTTGGCCTACCGGAAGTTGCGGTAAGAGAAAGCCGAGAGCGGGTGAGGAGCGCTCTTCTGAATTCTGGATTTGATTTCCCTGCCAGACGCATTACGGTGAACCTGGCCCCTGCTGACCTACCCAAACAAGGTGGCCGATTTGATCTGCCCATCGCACTTGGCATTCTTTCTGCCTCCGGACAACTCGGTAAAACCGCAGTTGACCTGCCCGGTGAATTTATTGGCGAGTTGGGACTGGGTGGCGAACTGCGAGCCGTTCCTGGTGTTCTACCCATAGTGCTTCAGGCCGGCAAGCCAAACGATTTCCTGATGCTGCCTCGCGAGAATTTTTATGAGGCCTCTTTAGCTGAAGGCGCACGATTATTGCCATGTGATCATCTCGCTGAATGTGCGACGCATTTCCGGAGCGATACAGTGATCGATCCGTGTCCTTCCAAAGGGCTGGTTGCCCGCCCGCATCCCGAGGTGCATTGCCCTGATCTTTCAGAAATATCAGGGCAACACCTGGGACGAAGGGCGTTGGAGATATCAGCCGCCGGCGGACACTCGCTTTTGATGATTGGCCCACCTGGATGTGGCAAGACCATGCTCGCGGAACGCCTGCCCGGCATATTGCCGGATATGAGTGAGACTGAGGCGCTTGACTCCGCAATGATTCATTCCGTGTCGAGTTTGGGGTTCGATATTGATCGTTGGAAAGTAAGGCCTTTTCGAGCTCCTCATCACAGTGCATCAGCCGCCGCGCTCATTGGAGGCGGTAGAAACCCTCAGCCGGGTGAGATCTCTCTCGCTCACAACGGAGTCCTATTTCTTGACGAGTTGCCTGAGTTTCAACGACAGACTTTAGATCAGTTAAGGGAGCCGCTCGAGTCAGGGTTTATATCAATTTCAAGAGTTAATGCTTCGGTTCGTTATCCTTGCCAGTTTCAGTGGATTAGCGCGATGAATCCATGTCGATGCGGGTTCGAGGGTGATCCATCCGGCCGCTGCCGTTGTACTGCCGAGGAGGCCAGGCGCTACCGGCAAAAAATTTCGGGACCGTTGCAGGATCGCATTGGTCTTCAGGTGAGATTAAACGCGATCGATCCGAAGGAATTGAAGCAATCAAGAGGGTCGGCTGAGCATTCCAGGACCGTAAAGCAACGAGTTATAAATGCTCGGACTCGTCAGTTAGATCGCCTCGGCGCCACCAATGCGCGAGCTCATCAGGCGCGATTTGAAGCGCGACTTATGCTGGAACAAAGCGCGGATAGATTTCTTGATAAAGCGATGGCGGCGCTCGCTATCTCGGCCCGCGGTTACTATCTTATTTTAAGAGTTGCACAGACAATCGCCGATCTTGGCGGAGTTGATCGCGTCCAGGATGATCACATCGCTGAGGCATTGCAATACCGTTTACCGGAAATTTAATTCACTGGAGACAGCGAACATATAATATTTTTGGGCTAATTCCAATTTGGCTTTCGTTTTTCAATAAAGGCGCTGATCCCTTCAATCGTGTCGTCGAAAAGCATGTTTTTTGCCATTGTTTGACCCGCAGTCGCGTAGGCGTCGACAAGCGGCATGTTTAACTGCCGGTAAAAAAGCGCTTTTCCTGCCTGAAGCGCTTGAGATGGTTTTGAGGCGATGTTTTTTACAAGCCGATCCACAGTGGCATCGAGCTCCTCTGCCGGCACAGCATGATTGATTAGGCCATAGTCGACTGCTGTTTGGGCGTCAATAAATTCACCGGTTGTAAGCATCTCGAACGCGCGTTTGCGAGACACATTCCGACTGAGCGGCACGCTTGGTGTTGAGCAGAAAAGACCGAGGTTTATTCCAGAGACTGCGAATCGGGCGGCGTTAGAGGAGACAGCAAGATCAGCATTAGCGACGAGTTGGCAGCCAGCGGCTGTCGCCATCCCGTCTACTTTGGCGACCACAATTTGGGGCATGGATGCAAGCGCCATCATCATCTCGGTGCATCGAGAGAATAAGTCTTCATAATAACTTTGGTCAGGTCGAGCGCGCATTTGCTTTAAATCGTGCCCAGCGCAGAAGGCCTTTCCATTTGCAGATAGGATTACGACCTTGATGTCAGGATCGTCCTTGATCTCGTCTATTGTTGAGATCATCGCTGACAACATTTCCTCCGACAGCGCATTGTACTGAGAAGGATTATTCAGGGTAAGATTGACAATCCCGGGTGAATAGGCGTTCTTTAAAACGAGAGATGTCGAGGTGTCATTTTGTAAGGAGTCAGTCATGGCGTCAGTTGGATGTCGATTTCAGCGTAAGTTACACCGCTGAGCGCATATAGTAAAGTGAAATACCGTGTCAAAAATTTCTCTGTCTGAACTACTAGAACTGGTTGATGAGCAACTCCCGTTTGCACGGGAAAATGGCTTTGTTTTAGAGGATTTGGGGGAGGGTGCTGCGACGGTGCGTGCGCCATACGATCGAAAGTTTCTGCGGCCGGGAGATACCATTGCGGGTCCGGTTATGATGGGTCTTGCAGACTACGGGATTTATGCGGCGCTCCTAAGTAAGATTGGTGTTGTGCCGCTTGCCGTGACGACTAGTTTAAATATCAATTTTCTGAGTCGGCCCGGACCATCTGATCTGATTGCCAAAGCCCGCATTATGAAACTTGGAAAGCGCCTTGCGGTTGGCGAAGTTGAGATCTATAGCGATGGCGAGGATGAGCTTGTTGCGCATGTGACGGCGACCTACTCCATTCCCCCAAAAAAAGGGGTTACTTAATGATGAACCAGAACGCGCTCACCGGAATAACGGCCTGTGTATTTGACGCTTATGGCACGCTCTTCGATGTGCATTCGGCGGTTCGTCGGTATTCAAATCAAGTTAAGGAAAGCGAAGGTGTTTCGGCCCTCTGGCGCACAAAGCAACTTGAGTACACATGGCTTCGTTCACTCATGGGCCGCTACGTTGATTTTTGGCAGGTAACTGCGGACGCGCTCGACTTTTCGCTCGACACGTATGGCATATCGGATACCCATCTCAGGGAGGATTTATTGCAAGCTTATATGACGCTTTCCTGCTACTCTGAAGTACCTGACGTATTGGATCGACTTAAGAAAAAAGGCATTCGTTGTGCAATTTTATCGAATGGGTCTCCGCACATGCTTTCATCTGCTGTTAAAAATTCAGGTCTTTCAGAGGTTTTTGATGCGGTAATTTCGGTTGACATGATTGGTCAATATAAGCCGGATCCGAGGGTCTATCAGTTGGCAGTCGATCAACTTAAAGTTGAGAAAAGTAAAATTGCGTTTCAATCCTCGAACGCATGGGATGCTGCAGGGGCAAATGCGTATGGTTTCGATGTGGTTTGGGTTAATCGATTCAAGCAGAAGCCCGAGCGTTTAAATACGTCGGTCGATGTTGAGTTGCATGATCTTGAAAAGCTGCCCGAGCTACTTTGAGCAGTGATCGAGCTTAAGATTTGGTCAAAGACCTTAATAACGATTACTGATACTTCAAAAGCGCCTTGAACTTAAGGTAGTGTTGCTAATTTTGCGCGCGCGACTCGAGATGCCGGTGGGTGATTCAAGCGCTGACTTAAATTTTTTGTAATCTCAACAAGCTTATCTAGGTTTATTCCGGTTTCGATCCCGAGTCCATTGAGTAGATAAACAACATCTTCTGTGGCGACGTTGCCGGCAGAGCCTTTCGCATAAGGGCAGCCACCTAAACCTCCAACGGCTGTGTCTACAGTGCTAATGCCCAACTCAATACAGGCCAGGATATTGGCGAGCGCCTGACCATAGGTGTCATGAAAGTGAACCGAGATTCGATCGATTCCAATGAGTTCTGCACAGTGTTCAACGAGGATACGAGCATTGTCAGCAGTGCCAATGCCGATGGTGTCACCAAGGGAGACCTCTGAGCAACCCATGTCGATTAACTGCTGAGCCATCGATGCGACTTGAGCAGGATTGACCTCGCCTTCATAGGGGCACCCCAGGACACAGGAGATATAGCCTCGAATGTAAATGCCATCACTAATTGCATGCTGACAAACTTCGGCAAATCGATCCAGACTTGCAGCGACGCTACAGTTGATATTCTTTTGTGAGAAAGTCTCGGTGGCGGCGCCAAAAACGGCAATCTCTTTTGCCCCGGCCGCGCGGGCGTTGTTGTAACCTTTTAGGTTTGGAACCAAAACGGGCAATCTCAAATCAGGTCGATTATTAAGTGCGGTTAGAATTTCATCGCTGCCTGCCATTTGAGGTACCCAGCGGGTTGATACAAAAGCGCCCGCTTCAATTTGTACCAGTCCCGCATCAGAAAGCTGCTCGATAAGCGTGATTCGTTCTGAGGGTGAAAGATGTTGAGCTTCATTTTGCAAGCCATCCCTAGGCCCCACTTCTACAATTTCAATACGTTTTGGTCTGGTCATTCGACGGTTCTCGTTTTAAAGATTGATGACATAGTAAATACAGATGTCAGGGACTAGATTATCCTGATAATCTCCTTCGATTATATGTATCGGTCGCGCGCCAAGCGAACGGTTGAGTCCCCACATTTTTTGGGCGAGGACTGCGCGATTGCGACCCGAGATAAAGCGATATCCTTTTGTTTTTGCGACGGTTCTCTGGAGGAGTTTTAGTTCGCGAGCGATGCCTCTGCCTTGGAATATTGGTGCGACGCAGGTATCTGCAGAGTAAAGCGTTTGAAAATGGCCACGGGTCGAGTCTTCTGAAGGTCCGCGAACATGGGGAAATAATTCAATCGGACCACCAAGGCAAAAACCGGCGACAGTCGATTTGTCGTGTGCGATGAAGCTAGCGCTTTTGGAATGGCAGATAATGTCTCGAAGCGTCTCGGGATTATCCTGTCTTGACGCTTCATAGACAGTGGATTCGAGCATAGTGATCTGGCGACGCCAAAGAGCCCAATTTTTGTGATCGAGTGGTTCGTAATGCATCTTGTGGTCTTAATTGGAGATTCAATTTCTTACAGACTGCATTCACAGACGATGTCCTTATCCATATGATATTTGAGAACGAAAGAGTTCAGGTCTCAGAACCTTCATCCCTCGAGTAATGATTTTTTTATCTGGAGAAGCGTGTTGTCCGAGTTTTCAAGACCGCCCTTTCTAATGGCTTTTTTTAATAACTGTAAGCGTTTGGTCAAGCGCTTGATGGGCAAGGGTAACCAGTTCATCGATTTGCTCATGAGTCATAATGAGTGGCGGTGAGATGATCATCGTGTCGCCAACCGCCCGCATCACAAGACCCGCTTGAGCCGAAAGATCTCGACAAATCCCGCCGACCCCGGCGCCGGGGTCGAACTGCTTTCCGGATGCTTTGTCTGCTACCAGCTCCATTGCGCCCAGAAAGCCTAACCCGCGAACTTCGCCAACAAGAGGATGCTCAGCGAGCTCTTTCCATCTTTTTTGCAGATAGGGAGCAGTATGCTCACGAACATTTTCGATAATACCCTCGTCCCTTAGGATTCGAATATTTGCTGACGCAACTGCGCAAGCGGCCGGATGACCTGCGTAGGTCATGCCATGAAAAAATTCGCCGCCTTCTTCAATAACCACTCGCGAGACATGATCGGCCACCATGACCCCCCCGATTGGGAGATATCCCGAGGAGAGTCCTTTCGCAATTGGCATCAAATCAGGCTTTAGATCGTAGTAGTCGCTTCCGAACCACTGTCCGGTTCGACCAAAACCGCAGATCACTTCGTCT
>MDSW01139685.1_pt1 | contig 21568 bp, 8 predicted proteins | sample 811171 | NCBI WGS metagenome assembly MDSW01 (sample SAMN05326641, study PRJNA326480) | marine metagenome | isolation source: seawater | place: Atlantic Ocean: North West | collected 2012 | reverse complement strand
GGCGGCGTCGAGGAGGGAGGCGACGCGCGCGTCGCCGAGGGCGCGCCGCCCGTCCGGCGCGCGCGCCAGGCGCCCGAGCGCGGTGCCGCAGTTCACGACGTTGAACTCGCCCACGGACGCGCCGACGAGCGCGAGCACGTCGGACGCGAGCGAGCACCGCGCGAGGCCGCGGTTCAGCTCCACCTGGCGCTGGCTCATCGTCGCCGGAAGCGCGTCGCCGGAACCGAACCCTCTACGAGAGCGGCATCGAACGCGGGGCACGCGAGCGCGAGGCGGGAGGCACGCGCCGCCGCCGCCGCCGACAATGCGAGGGCGGAGGGCGAAGACGACCGCCCCCGGGGGGGGCTTTTTCCACAGCAGGTGCTCGTCGATCGAGCGACGATTGGTCGCGGCGCGATCTGCCGCGCGCCAGTCGTCATACACGCTCCGTCGTGTCGGCGGTGCTGACGCGGACGCGGTCGGAGTTCGCGCCGCGCCATGGCTCTCGTCGCCGCGGCGGGCTGGACGCGCGGCGCCCCCGCGCCCGCCGCCGTCGCGCCGCGCGCCTCGTCCTCGCCGCGGCGTCTCGGCTCGCGCGAGCTCCCCCCCCTCGCGCACCACCGGGTCCGAGTCGATGATCCCTCGTCGCCACCTCGCCCGCGTCGCCTACTCGCCTCGCCCCGTCGCCTCGCGCGACGAACGCGCTATGCCCGCGCCCCCCCCCTCGCGGCGTACCGCCTCGCGCCCGCGGGCGACGGCACGACGGACCACCTCCCCGCCTCCGCGCGCGTCCCCCGCGGCCTCTCGGAGCGCCGCGTTCGCCTCCCCGACCGCCCCGGCGACGCCGTGGTCGTCGGCCGCGAGTCGCCCCCGAGCGACGTCGTCTTCCCGCTCGGCACCGTCAGCGCCGCGCACGCGAGATTCGAAGCCGACGCGGAGACCGGCGAGCTGTTCGTCACCGACCTCGGAAGCGCCAACGGCACGTCCATCGACGGGCGACCGTGCGCGCCGAACGTGCGCTACGCCGTGCGGGAGCGGGACGAGATCGTCCTCGGCGACGAGCACCTCGCCAAGTTCGTCGTCGAGATGGCGCCCGCAGACGCCGTCGCCGATTCGCTCGACGCGCTGGCGAGCGCCGCGAGGGACGCCGAGCGGTCGACGAGAGGCGCGAGGAAAGTGCTCGAGGACGGCGCGCGAGGGGTCAGGAGGTTCGGAGACGCCCTGAGCGCCATCGGAGGCGCGATGAATAATCGAGGCGGGGTGAAACCCGCCGGGGACAACGGAGGGGACCGCCAGATGAGCGCGGAGGGCGCGGCGGAGGACCCATTCGCCGAAAAAATCGAAATTTCCGGCGACGTTCGCGGGCAGGGCGAGGACGGCCCTCTCGAACCGCCGACTCCCCCCGAGGGGTCGGCCGATTCCGACGACCCCTCCACCGCGGTCGTCGTCGCCGTCGATCCCGTCGAGGCGGCGGATCCCGTCGAGGGGTTTTCGCAAAATCTGGACGTCATTTCCAAACTGTCCTCCGAGTCTCGCGTGCTCTTCGCCCCCGCCGGCTGGCCCGGCCCCGCGGTGGAGCTCGAGCCCGGGGTCCCGGTCGTCCTCGGCGCCGGGCTCCGGCGGGGCGACGCGGACGTCCTCGTGACCGCCCCCGGGGTGGACAGCGCGCACGCGCGGATCCTTCGCGTCGGCGGGGCGGTGTTTCTGGAGGACCTGGGGTCTCGTCGCGGGACCTTCGTCGGGGGGCGGCAGATTTCGCCGGGGCTGGAGTACCGGCTCGCGCCGGGCGCCGACGTGCGCCTGGGCGACGCGGGGTGCGCGTTCACGCTCAGGGTCCTGGAGGACGACGAGGACCGTTTAGTATCCGCGGAGGGGGACGGCGCGCCTCTTCCGAACGTGACCGGAACGAACGGCGACGGCGGCGGGGGATTCGGCGGGGGGTTTGGAGGCGACGGACGCGCGATCGGCGGGTCGCCCGGCGTCGGGTCGTTTTCGCCGGGCGGTTCGGATGCGTTGGTGATTCCGAGCGCCGCCTCCCGAGGGGGAGGCTCCTCGGGGGCGGTCGAGATTCTCGACGGGGCGGACGTGGCGTTGACGGGCGTCGGCGACGGCACCGCCTCGGCGCCTTCGCCGTGGGACCTGGTCGGGGGTTTGCGAGGGATGGGCGATTCCTTGGGCGCGGCGATTTTCAACAGCAAGATCAACGTCAACTACAGCTACAAGCCCAACGTGGTCGTCTCGGACGGCCGGGGCGGGACGCGGTCGGCGGAGCTGAGCGATCTGAAGGCGGCGATGCTCCTGGCGCTCGCCGACACGGAGCGCGGGTTGCGGGTCACGGAGGAGCGGCGGCGCAAGATCGAACAGCTCGCGAGGGCGCTGGAGGCGAAGAACCCGACCCGCGCGCCGCTCAAGTCGCCCCTGATGAACGGGCGGTGGGCGTTGCAGTACACCACGGCGGCGGAGGTGATCGGGAAGAACCGGCCGGGGTTTTTGAGGCCGAAGGGGGCCATCTTCCAGACGGTGGACATCTTCGCGCAGAAGGTGCGGAACGAGGAGTCGGTGGAACCGCTCCCCTTCGTGAAGTTCACGAACGCCACCGTCGCCGACCTGGACGCGCAGACGGAGAGCCGCGCGGGGGTTCGGCCGACGGGCGGGAGCGTGGGGGGGTTCAGGTACGACGCCCCGCCGGAGACGCCCGCGCGCGCGGCGAGGAACCTGGAGATGCGAGCGAGCGGGGCGGGGAGCATGGCGTGGATGGACACCACGTTCGTGGATTCGGAGATGCGCGTCAGCAGGAGCCAGTCGGGGGACGTCTTCGTGTTCGTCAGGGACGACCCGAACGACGAACCAAACGAGGAGCGATGAGACGAAGGAGAGATAAGACCGACTCTTGAGGAGAAGACGACCGAAGAGGAGAAGAAGAGTCGTCGTCGGAGGCGTCGTCGTCGTCCGCCGGTACGTTTTTTTTTATTTAAAACGCTCCTCGTCGCCAAATCTCTCGAAGACGTACGTCGCGTCCCTCGCCTCCGATCATCAGTCGTACAGCAGGAACGGTTCCCTCGCCCTGGCGAATTCCCTCAGCTGCGCGTCCCACTCCGCGAACGCGGCGTCGAGCGCGGCGCGAACCTCCTCGACCGGCGCGTCGATGGCCTCGCGCAGGCGCGGCGTGCCCGCGAGGAGGTCCACGTGCGGCGCCCGGCGAAGCGTCGCGGGGGGCGCGGCGGAAGACTCCCGTCCTCTCGGACTCTTCCACCTTTTTTTAAAAGACGTCGCCTTGGTCGGGGACTTGAACACGGCGGCGCGGCTCTTGGCCCTCGCCGCGCGGTCTCCGGTTCGGTCCGCCCTGAGCGTCGCGCCGCGGGGGACGGCGTCGGGGCCCTCCCTCCACGCGAACGCGTCGGGGTACGTCACCCGCGCGGCGGCGATAATCTCCGCGCCCTCGCGGAACAGCGCGTTTTCAATCCCGAGCGGGAAACACTGCGCCCCCGCGAGGGACGCGTCGGCGGAGGCGCCCCACGTCGGGACGAAGCGCGCCGCGCGGTATCGCGCCGCGCGACCGGCCGCGGGCGCGCGAGCGCCCGCGAGCGTCCACGCGGGGGCACCCGCGCCCGCGCCCGCACCGCCACCCCCGACCCGCGCGGGTCCGGGTCGGTCCCCGAGTCTTCTTCTCGACGACCTTCCCGTCGACACTTTTTTTCTCGACGCCCGCGCGAGGGCCCGGCGCCCGACTTTTTCGACGCCCTCCGCCGCCCCCCCCCCCGCAATCTTCTTCGGATCTTCTTCTTCTTCTCCTCCGACCGCTCCCGCTCCCGCTGGCCCCGCCGGGTCCCTCCGCGGGTCCCTGAGCGCCTCCGCCCACCTCTCGTCCGCCCACTCGGCGCCGAAGAGTTCGAACGGCGACGTCGTCCCCCGCCCCTCGCACGCGTTGGTGCCCTCGAGCAGACACGACCCGACGTACGCCAGCGCCGTCTCCGCCCTCGGGACGTTCGGCGACGGCGGCGTCCAGGGGAGCCCCGTGTCCGCCCAGGACATCCGCCGACGCCACCGACGCATGCGAACCACGGTGACGATCGAGGGGGGTCCCGCGCGGGGTCCCGCTTTTCGATCGGAAGGAGGATCGTTTCGATCGGAAGGCGCGTCCCGGGGGGGATCCCGATCCCGGATCCCGTCCCGAGAATAATCCTCGGAGGAAAATACTCCTTCCGACGCGTTTTCTTCGCTCCTTCGCCTCGGGATCGCGCCCAGCGCTTCGACGTCCTCGGCGAGGAACTTCGCCTCGAACATCCTCGCGAGCTCGCCGAGGGTCATCCCGTGCCTCACCGCGATGGGTTTCCGCGCGAGGAAGCTCGCGCACCCGGCCTCGACCGCGACGGGGCCCTCGATCACCGCGCCGCCGAGCGGGTTCGGCCGGTCGAAGACGACGAGCCGGACGGGGGGCGACAGCGACGCGCACGCCACCATGACGTCGTAGAGGGTCCAGACGTACGTGTAGAACCTCGCGCCGACGTCCTGGACGTCGAACGCGATCGCGTCCACGCCGGATTCGGAAATCAGGGCGCGCAGCTCGGCGCCGCGCTTGCCGTACGTGTCGAACACGCGGGGCGGGGTCTTTCCCTTTTTCGACGCGCCTACTTCATCCGGTGTAAAAGGAGGGGAGCCTTCTCCCGAGCGTCGTCGCGTCGCGGCGACCGGCTCGCGGCTCGATCCCGCCTGCGCGGCGCCTCGGAACCCGTGCTCCGGGGCGAAGACCGCGACGAGGTCGACGTTCGGGCTGGCGCCGAGCACGTCCACGGCGTGCTCCAGGGTGGAGGGCATCACGCCCGAGGGGTTGGTGAGGACGCCGACGCGCAAGCCTCTGAGCGCCCTGAAGTCATCCTCCGCGGCCACCTGCGGCGTGTGATGAATGAGTACGCGCGGGGCGAGACGCGCGGGGGAGAGGGGGGTGAGAGGGTGAGTCGTCGGCGCGTGCTCGGGGAGGGGAGGCGAGGAGCGGGGTCGCGCCGGTCGCGGTGCCGCGGGGGCGGTCGTCGGGGCGTTCGCGGGGTGGAGGGGCGGAGACGCGGACGCGGAGGGGACGCGTTGTTGCTTTTTGAAGCGCGCGCGACGACGCGTGCCGCACCTCGAGCCCGACGCGGACGCGGGGACCGCGGACGCTCCCGGCGAGCTCGCGCGCGCGCCCGCGCAGGAGGCGCGCGCGCACCGCGTTCGCCGCGACGACGGCGCCGATCGCCACGCCGCCGGCGAACACCAGCGCGGGAGGGACGTCCAGCATCCCGCGCGCCCGGCGCTCTCCCCTCCGCCACGCGAGCGCTGCCGATAGTGTGCTGCGCGCGATCTGCTGCTGCTGGCGCGGACGACGACGCGAGCCTCGAATTAGTGGCCTGACTTGACTCTCGGGCACGAGACGTCGCGCGTCTCAGCAGCAGCGATTCAAACAGTCGGGGATTTCTCGGGGTTGGCGAACCGTCGAACGTCGCCTCCGTTCCCCAGGCGGCACGCGCCAAAACCAGGTCAGGTTCATTACGATACGCGCGGGCGCAGCGCGCGTCGATCGAAGGAGTCAGCGGCTCGGCCGGGGGCCCGCGCGCCGTCCACGAGCCAACCATGGCGACGCCGCCCGTCACCGTAAAGGAAGTGGTCTCGGTGAGTGGCGCCGCCGCGCGTTGCCCTAATCCGAGCGCCTGCGTATAATTTTTAGATCTCCGCGGGGCTCTCGCGGCTCGGATGTCTCCTCGAGGCAACTGACCTCCCCCTCCCCCGCCCCTCCCCCAGCTCACGAGCGCGGGCATCAACCCGCAATGCATCTCGTTCACCAATCTCACGATGGAGAGCGAGAAGTTCATCTGCGTGCGCGAGACCGGCGTGTCCAACAGCGTCGTCATCGTGGACATGGCCAACCCCATGCAGCCGATGAAGAGGTGCGCGCCGGCGTCGATCGAAGCGACGGCCCCGTCGCGGGCGCGGGCGATTTTCCCGACCCCGCGCGGCGCGAGATCCGCCGCCCCGAGCCGCCGATCGCGGTCGCGACCCCGCGCGGACGCGATCGGCGACGAGGGGGCGCGATCCGAGGGCGAGCGCCCGCGCTCGTCGCGCGCCGCGCCGCGCGGATCGCCGCGAAGAGCGCTCGGCCACCGCCCGGAACCACCCCGGATCTCGCTCGCGTTCGTGTGCCTCGTCGCCTTCGTTCTTCTCGACCGCCGCGATGACACGTTCCGCGCCGTCTCTTTCGGACGCTGACCCCTCGCCCCACCCCCACCGCTCACCTCCTCACCTTCCAGGCCGATCACCGCGGACAGCGCCCTGATGAACCCCGTCTCTAAGGTGATCGCGCTCAAGGCGACGGTGCAGGGGACGACGCAGGACCATCTGCAGATCTTCAACATCGAGATGAAGTCGAAGATGAAGTCTCACCAGATGCCCGAGAGCGTCGTGTTCTGGCGCTGGGTCTCCCCCTCGATGCTCGGCATCGTGACGAACACCGCCGTGTTCCACTGGACGATGGAGGGCGACTCCGCGCCCGTGAAGATGTTCGATCGCACGGCGAACCTGACGGGCAACCAGATCATCGCCTACCGCGCGAGCGAGGACGAGCAGTGGTTCACCCTCATCGGCATCGCCCCCGGCGACCCGAGCCGCCCGCAGCTCGTCAAGGGCAACATGCAGCTCTTCAGCGTCGCGCAGCAGAGGAGCCAGGCCCTCGAGGCGCACGCGGCGGCGTTCTGCACGCACCAAGTGCCGGGCAACGCGCAGAAGAGCCAGGTGGTGGCCTTCGCGCAAAAGTCGGCGCAGCCCGACGGCTCCGTCGCGTCCAAGCTCCACGTCATCGAGCTCGGCGCCAAGGCCGGGCAGACCCCGTTCGCGAAGCGCCAGGCGGAGCTCTTCTTCCCCCCGGACTTCGCGGACGATTTCCCGGTCTCGATGCACGTCTCGGAGAAGTACGGCGTCATCTACGTCGTCACCAAGAACGGCTTGCTGTTCGTGTATGACCTCGAGACGGCCACCGCGATTTACCGAAACAAAATTTCCAACGACCCGGTGTTCATCGCGTGCGGCGCGCCCTCGAACGGCGGGATCTACGCCGTCAACCGCCGCGGCCAAGTCCTGCTGATGAACCTGAACGAGCCCGCGGTCGTGCCGTTCGTCTCCGGCCAGCTCGGGAACGTCGACCTGGCGCTCTCCCTCGCGCAGCGCGGAAACCTCCCGGGCGCGGACGCGCTCGTCGCGCCTAAATTCGAGGCGCTCTTCGCCGCCGGCGACTACAAGGGCGCCGCCGAGGTCGCCGCGGACTCGCCCAAGGGCGTGCTGAGGACCGCGGAGACGATCGGGCGGTTCCAGTCCGTTCCCGCGCAGCCCGGGCAGAACTCGCCGCTGCTGCAGTACTTCGGCGTGTGCTTGCAGAGGGGCAGGCTGAACGCGTTCGAGGCGGTGGAGCTCGCGCGTCTGGTGTTGCAGCAGAACAAGAAGCAGCTCCTGGACACGTGGATGGCGGAGGACAAGCTGGAGTGCTCCGAGGCGCTCGGGGACATGCTCCAGAACGTCGACCCGGACATGGCGCTTCGGGTGTGGATCAAGGCGCGGGCGAACCCGAAGGTGGTGGCGGCGCTGGCGTCCAAGGGCGAATTCGAGAAGATGGGCAAGTACTGCGAGATGGCGGATTACACCCCCGACTACTCGTACCTGCTCCAGTCCACGCTCATGAACAACCCCAGGGGCGCGGTGAACATCGCGATCCAGATCGGGAACCAGAACCCGCCCCCGCTCGATTTCAACACCGTCGCGGATCTGTTCCTGCAGCGCAACATGATCCGCGAGGCGACGAGCTTTCTGCTCGAGGTGCTCAAGTCGGACAACCCGGAGCAGGCGGGGTTACAGACGAAGGTGTTGGAGATCAACCTCGTGACGTTCCCCAACGTCGCGGACGCCATCTTGGGCCAGGGGAAGCTGACGCACTACGACCGCCCGCGCATCGCGCAGCTGTGCGAGAAAGCCGGGCTGTACATGCGCGCGCTGCAGCACTACACCGAGGTGTCGGACCTGAAGCGGTGCTGCGTCAACACGCACGCCATCGACCCGCAGGCGCTGACCGAGTGGTTCGGCACCCTGAGCCGCGAGTGGGCGCTCGAGTGCGTCCGCGAGCTCCTGGTGACGAACCAGAGGCAGAATCTGCAGATCGTCGTCAACATCTGCAAGGAGTACACCGAGCAGCTCACCGCGGAGTCCATCGTGGGCCTGCTCGAGGAGAATAACAGCGCGGAGGGTCTGTTCTTCTACCTCGGCGCGCTCGTCGCGACGTCGGAGGACCCGGACATCCACTTCAAGTACATCCAGGCGAGCGCCAAGACGGGGCAGATCAAGGAGGTGGAGCGCATCACGCGCGAGAGCAACTTTTACGACCCGGAGAAGGCGAAGGTGTTCCTGATGGAGGCGAAGCTTCCGGACGCGCGCCCTCTCATCAACGTGTGCGACCGCTTCGACTTCGTCGGCGACCTGACCACGTACCTGTTCCAGAACAACATGATGCGGTACATCGAGGGGTACGTCCAGAAGGTGAACCCCAGCAACGCCCCGTACGTCGTCGGCGCGCTGCTCGACCAGGAGTGCTCCGAGGACTTTTTGAAGAACCTCATCCTGAGCGTCCGCAGCCTCCTCCCCGTCGGCCCCCTGGTCGAGGAGGTGGGCAAGCGAAACCGCCTCAAGATGCTCACGCCCTTCCTGGAGCACCTCGTGAGCGAGGGCAGCACGGACAGCAACGTGCACAACGCGCTCGGCATGATCCTGATCGACTCCAACAGCAACCCCGAGCACTTTTTGACGACGAACGAGCACTACGACTCGCGGGTCATCGGGAAGTACTGCGAGAAGCGAGATCCGAACCTGGCGTGCGTGGCGTACAAACGCGGCGAGTGCGACCTCGAGCTGGTCGAGGTGACGAACAAAAACTCCCTGTTCAAGCTCCAGGCCCGCTACGTCGTCGAGCGCATGAACGTCGACCTGTGGGAGCACGTGCTGGACGACGCGAACCCGCACCGCAGGCAGCTCATCGACCAGGTGGTGTCCACCGCGCTGCCCGAGAGCAAAAACCCGGAGCAGGTGTCGGTCACGGTGAAGGCGTTCATGACGGCGGAGATGCCTCAGGAACTCATCGAGCTCCTCGAGAAGATCGTCCTCCAGAACAGCGCCTTCTCGAACAACCCGAACCTGCAGAACCTGCTCATCCTGACGGCGATCAAGGCGGACACGACCAAGGTGATGGACTATGTCAACCGCCTCGACGCGTTCAACGGCCCCGAGGTTGGCGAGATCGCCGCGGGGAGCGAGCTGTACGAGGAGGCGTTCGCCATCTTCAAAAAATTCAACCTCCACGTCGACGCCATGAAGATCCTCCTGCAGTCCATCGAATCCATCGACCGAGGCTCGGAGTACGCGCAGAAGGTGGACCTGCCCGAGGTGTGGTCGCAACTCGCGAAGGCGCAGCTCGAGACGGAGAACGTCGGCGCGGCGGTGGCGAGCTACATCAAGGCGCAGGACGGGGCGGACTACGCCGCGGTGATCGACGTCGCCAAGAAGTGCGACGATTACGAAGCGCTGGTGTCGTACCTCGTCATGGTCAGGAAGAAGGTGAAGGAGGCGAAGGTGGACACGGAGCTGTGCTACGCGTACGCCAGGATCGACAAACTCTCGGACCTGGAGGAGTTCATCCACACGCCGAACGCGGCGAACCGCGGGACGGTGGGCGACCGGTGCTTCGACGAGGGTCTCTTCGAAGCCGCCAAGGTGATGTTCACCGCGGACTCGAACTGGGGCCGTCTGGCGTCGACGCTCGTGAAGATGCACCAGTTCCAGCTGGCCGTGGACGCGGCGCGGAAGGCGAACAACACGCGGACGTGGAAGGAGATTTGCTTCGCGTGCGTGGACGAGGGCGAGTTCCGGCTGGCGCAGCTGTGCGGGCTGAACATCATCGTCCAGGCGGACGAGCTCGAGGAGATTTCGGACTACTACCAGGTGCGCGGGAAGTTCGAGGAGCTCCTGGCGCTGATGGAGGCGGGCGTCGGCCTGGAGCGCGCGCACATGGGCATCTTCACCGAGCTCGGCATCCTGTACGCCAAGCACCGCCCCGAGAAGCTCATGGAGCACCTCAAGCTCTTCTCCACGCGCATCAACATCCCGCGGCTGATTCGCGCGTGCGAGGAGATGGCGGCGTGGAAGGAGCTGAGCTTCCTGTACATCGCGTACGACGAGTACGACAACGCCGCGGGCGTGATGATGACGCACCCGGACGCGTGGGAGCACATCTCGTTCAAGGACGTCTGCGTCAAGGTGGCGAACGTCGAGGTGTACTACAAGGCGCTCAACTTTTACCTCTCGGACCACCCCACGCAGCTCAACGATTTGCTCACGGTGCTCACCCCGCGCGTGGATCACGCGCGCGTCGTGGACCTGATGCGCAAGGCGAACCACCTCGTGCTGGTCAAACCCTACCTCGCCTCCGCGCAGTCGCACAACCTCACCGCCCTGAACGACGCGGTGAACGACCTCGCGATCGAGGAGGAGGATTTCGAGGCGCTGCGCAACTCCATCGACACGTACGACAATTTCGACCAGATCTCTCTCGCGCTGCGGTGCGAGACCCACGAGCTCATGGAGTTTCGACGCATCGCGGGGTACATCTACCAGAAGAACTCGCGGTGGAAGCAGGCGGTGGAGCTGTCCAAAAAGGACGGTCTGTACAAGGACTCCATGGACGCCGCGGCGCAGAGCGGCGACCGCGCCATCGCGGAGGAGCTCTTGACCTTTTTCGTGGAGGAGAAGAACAAGGAGTGCTTCGCCGCGTGCCTGTACGCGTGCTACGACTTGCTGCGCCCGGACGTCGTCTTTGAGCTGGCGTGGATGCACGGGTTGCTGGATTTCGCCGCGCCGTATTTGATTCAGTTCATCCGCGACTACGCCGGGAAGGTGGACCAGCTCGTGGCGGATAAGAAGGATCGCAACGAGGAGAAGGTGGCGGCGGAGAAGGAGGCTGTCGAGCAGCAGATGAACCAGAACATGTACGCGCAGCTCCTGCCGGCGGCGCTGCCCGCGCCGGGGATGGAGACGACCCAGGGCGCCAACAACTTCCACCAGGGCGGGATGCCCGGGATGCCCGGCGCGGGGTCGCCGCAGAACATGGGGGGGATGCCCGGAATGCACATGAACGGGGGGATGCCGTCCATGGGGCCCATGGGAGGGTACCAGGGGTACTGAGGAGGACGCGGCGAATAGGTGAGGCGCACGAGAGCGAGGGAGAGCGCGAGGGCCGGGAGGCGAGTGCGAGCCAGAAAAAAGAATAATCACGTGCATCTCTATAACGAATTCGTATCTGCGGTGTTCTCTCAGCACGGCGAGTCGCCAGTGTGCGCGCATGGCTTCTCGTGGATGACGCGCGAGCGCCCCGCCGTGGTCCCGACGCGCGGCGATCCGCGTCGACTCCGAGCTGGCGTGCTTCCTGCGTCTCCCTCGTTTTGCACTCCGGCTCGCGCTCGCGATGCGCGGCGTGCTGCTCGCGCTCCCGCCCGCGGGCGCGCGCGTCGCGGCTCCCGCGCGCCGCGCGGTCTCTCGGCGTCGGCGCTTCGCGCGCGCGTCCGCGTCCGCGGACGACGCCGGCGGATCCTCCCCCGGCGGATCGTCCTCCTCCTCGCGCGCGCGCGAGATCCGGCTCGAGAAGGCCCGCGCGCTGAGGGACGAGCTGGACGGCGTCGGCGCGCGATCGCGGCGTTTGCTCGCGCGCGCCGGACGCCTCGTCGAGCGCGTCGCGGAGCTGGACGCCGCGGCGACGCGCGCGATGACGAACCCGGACAGGGACGAGGACGAGGCGCGGCGCCTCCTCGTGGAGAAGCGCAAAGTCCGCGAGACGCTCGACCTCGCCATGGCGCGCGCCGAGGTGCTCCAGCAGCTCTCGAGCAAGCTGGAGAGCGCCATCATCGTCCTCGAGGCCGCACCCCTCGAGGAGGACCGCCGCGAGCCCGCGCCGGAAGACGCCCGGCGCGGCGGCGACCCCGCGCCGCCGCCCCCGCGCCAGCAGCCCCGGTCGACGATGACCGAGGAGAGCCTCGAGAGGGAGTTCGCGAAGCTCGAAATCTCGCAGCTCGAGCGCATGTTCGCCGCGGAGCCCTTCGCCCCGAGCGACGCCCCGCCGTCGGCGGCGACCGGCGCCGAAGAGGAACGAACCAAACCCACGACCGAACCGAAACCCAAATCCGGCGGCTCGGACGACGACGCCCCGTCGTGGTGGCTCGAGCCGGAGCCGAAGCCCGAGCCGGAGGCCGAGCCGGAGGCCGAGACGCCGCCCTCGGGGACGACGCCCCCTTCTTCGGGGCCGCCGCCGCCGCTCTCGTCGCCCTCGTCGCTCTCGTCGCTCTCTTCCCCCGCCGACGCGCTCCTCCGCGTCGACCGCGCGAGGGTCTCGCCGCGGGGCGTCTCCCCCGGGGACGTCGTCGCGCTCCGCGCCTCGTGCGCCGCGTTCCCCGAGGAGGCGCGCGCGATCTCCGCATCCGCGCGGCTCGAGGGGGGCAAGCGCGACGCCGCGTTCCGCGCCGGCGTGCGCGCGGTGCTGGAGTCGGACGAACCCGAGGGCTTCGTGCGCGTCGCGGTCGCGGTCTCCGCCGCCGACGGTTCGGTGGAAGAGGGCGCCTCCGGAGGAGTGCGTTCCGAATGCGTCGCGCCCGCTCAGTTCCTCTCGGACCTCGCGCGCGACCTCGGCGTGCGCCCGGGCCGCGCGAAGGCGCTCGTCGCGGACGCCGCCGCGCGCGAGGCGGACGAGGGGTTGCTCCGCGCGGGCGCGAAGGTTCGCGCGGGGGACGCGAAAGGCGCGGAGGAGGACGCCGGGCGAACGGCGAGGGCGCTCGAGAGGCTCTGCGCCGACGCCGACGAGGACGAGGCGCTCGGCGCGAGGCTCGACGTCGTCGCGCACGGACTGGAAAAAATCCTGAGCGACGCGGAGAGGAAGACGGTCAGGGGACTCGTCGAGAGGCAGGGCGCGAGCGAACGCGTCTTGGGCGCGATAGAACGCGCGTTGGGGTTGAGGTGAGGGAAGGACGACGGCGCGAGGGAAGGACGACGCGACCGCGCGTATTTATATCGACTTTTTAAAATAAATCATATTGACGAGCGTTTTGTATAGGCGTCGCGTATAGGTTGGAGAATCTCCCCGCCGGGGCGGGGCCGCGGTCTCCACTCTCGCCTCTCGCGCGTGTTTTTCGGGGCCCAGACATTCTCACTTGGACTCTCCCCCCTCCTTCGGGCCCTGGGGTGTGTCTTGGTCCGACGGTTTGATGGTTTTCGACGCGCGAAGGAGAATCTTCTGCAGCTCGGCGACGCCGGCGTTGAGACTGGCGGCGGAGATGACGTTGTTGACGACGCCGGCGGCGAACACCTCCTCCTCCGCGGGCTGCAGCTTCTCGACGATGTCTCGCATGATTTGCGTCTCCAGGTCGTTGGCTTTGCAGCTGTTCTCGTCCTTGCTCGCGTCGATGAACGCGTTGATTCTCACCTTTGGCGTGAGGCCGTCGAACACGGTGCTCACCGAGGGTTTGCGCACGCTGAAGTCGTCGACGGTTTCGCTGACGAGCCGCGCGACGTCGTCCACGAACGTCTGCATCTCGTCCTTGCCGTCGACGCTGGTGGGAAACGGGATCGTGACCTTGATCGGGACGTACTGCCTCCGGCTGAGGTTCTTCAGCGCGGACCCCAGCACGTCGGTGTTGGGGACGATGTACGAGTACCCGTCGTCGATGCTGGCGATGCGCGTGCTGTGCCATCCGACCATGTCGACCCTCCCGTCGATCTGTCCCACCCCCGTCGCGAACTGCACGTGGTCGCCCTCGACGAAGGGCTGCGTGACGAAGATCAAGATGCCGCCGATGCAGTTGCTCACGAGCTTCTGCGCGGCGAAGCCGATGGCGATGCCGGAGACCCCGCCGACGGCCAGGAGGCCGGACATGTTCACGCCGAGCGCCGACAGGCAGTAATACGCGGTGAGGATGTACGCCGACACGGTCATCGCCTTGTCGATGAGCGCCGACCTCGCCTGGACGTCCCAGCTCACGCCCGGGTCGCCGCGCAGGCCGCCGCAGTACCTGCGCAGAGCCTGGGAGAGGAAATCCTCGTGGTCGTAGTTCTTCGAGCGGGTCTTCAGCTCCTCCATGGTGGGCGCCGCCTTGAGGGTGAAGAACCACCGGCACAGGTCGAGGATGACGAAGCACCAGAGCAGGCGCAGCGTCTTCGTGACGAACCACATCTGCACCTCGGTGGTGGTCACCACCCCGTCGTGGTTCGCGTCGAAGATGGACGTCAGGAGCGAGTTCACGTGCGACAGACCCATCTGCGGGTTCGCCACGCTCGCCACCGTGCCCTTCTCCGCGGTGATGAGATCGATGCCGAGCGGAATCGTCGACCAGAGCTGGTTCCCGAAACTCCACACGAGCACGTTGCGCGCGATGGCGGAGACGTGCCGCACGCTCCGGACGCACACGAGCGAGATCCACCAGAGCGTGTTCACGCCGTTCGGGCGCACGAAGTCCGCGAACGAGGTCAGGGTCAGGGAGATGAACCTCTGGGCGATGCCGAAGTACAGCACCGAGGCGGTGACCGCGAGGTCGACCCAGGCGTCCTCGAAGAGGAGCTTACGCGCGACGCGCATCGCGCCGTGCCCGGCGGAGGTTTCGGTGCACACGGTGAAGTAGAGATGCGCGGCGAGCGCGGCGAACGCGGCGAGCGCCATCGCGGGCGCGAACCGCATCAACTTGCTGCGATCCACCGAGGGGATCTTGAGCGGGGAGGACGGGGCGTCGTCGACGAAGGGGTCGGTCCCCGCCGGGTCCCCGCCGTCGTCGCCGTCCGTCGCTCCTTCCTCGGCGTCCGACCGCCGCTGCTGGGCGGCTTCGCGCGGGAGTCGGCCGCCGATGGCGAGGTCGTTCACGAGGTTGCGGCCGAACTTCTCGAAGGACTCGCCCACGCCCTTGGGCCCGCCCGCGATCGCGCGCGCGGACGTCGTTCGCGAGGGGTCCCCGCGCGAGGAGACGAGACGCCGGGGTCGGGAGGAGACGGCGCGCGGGAGGGCGCCGGTGGTGGCGCGGTGGGCGCTCGCGATCGTGGGCCGTGCCCGCAAAGACGTCGGCGGGGCCGAGCGTCGCGAGCCCGGGGGCGACGCCGCGGGGGTCGCGACGGGCGAAGGCGCGAGGGCGCGCATGGCGGGCGGCGGGACGCGCCGAATGCGAGGGCGCGCGGCGCGCGGTGAGGCGGCCAGGGAGCCGCGCCGTGGGTTCGAGCGCCGAGCGATCCGACGTTTCGAACGCGCACGCGTAGAAAAAAAGCCAGAGTGTTCGAACTGTCAGCATTTCAGCACGTCGCGTCGGCCAAGATTTTTATCGCGCGCGCCTGCCGGGTTTCCCGTCAGCAGTGTTCAAGTCGCCGACCCGCTGCTTGCTGTCATCTGACGAGGCAGCGTGAGGACTCGCGCCGCGCTGTACAGTCGAGTTCGTCTCGCGCTCGACCGACCCCGGATCGCGCGCGCCTCGGCACGTCGTCGCGCGCGGCGCCGCGCTTCGGTCCCCCCCGGCTCTCCTCGATGGAGGGTCTCCTGGAGAAGGCGGGTCTCCGCGCCCCGGCGCCCCCCCCCGCGCCCGCGGGTCTGGGCGGCCTCCGCCTTCCTCCCTTCCTGCGCCCCCCCGACGGCGCGCCCCACCGCGCGCGCAAGAGCGAGCCCCTCGGCGGCATCCAGGCCAAGATCGTCGCCCGGCTCCGCGACCAGGCCACGGCGGCGATCACGGGCGGCGTCTCCGGCGTGCTCGTCCTCCTGACCGTGTACAAGGTGGTCTCGAGCCGCGAGTCGGTCCTCGCGGAGTCGCGCAAGGAGCAGCAGCGGCAGGTGATGGAGCGCAAGGCGCGGCTCGCCAACACGCGCCGCTCCCTCGCGGGCCCCCTTCGGAGCGCCGCGCGGGACCTCCAGACGCGCGTGCGCGAGATCCTCCTCCCCACGCCGCCCACGGGCGAGCCCAGGCACAACTACTTCGCGAGCCATTACCTCGAGGACCCGGAGGAGAGCGTGAACACGACGCTGTACCGCCTGTGCCGGTACCTCTTCTGGGTGGAGCAGTTGCAGCGGGGCGCGCACGCCGACGGCGAGCTCGCGCTCGACGACGCATGGCAGGTTGCCGTCGACGTGAGGCTCGAGCGCGTCCGCCAGGCCCTCGCGAGCTCGGACGAGCTCGTGGACGCGACGAGGGCGAGGGAGCGGCTGTACGACGTCATAGACGCCGCGGTCAGGCGCGAGGCGGAGAGGAAACGGAGGGAGGCGAGCGAGAGGAGGAAGAGCGCCGACGCCGACGAGAAGGCGTCGCGCCGACGAACGAAAGAAGGCGCTTTTTCGGCGGAGGAGGAGCGGCGCGTTCGCGGGGAGGAGCGCGCGACGCGTTCGAAAACGAAAACGCTCGCGCCCGCGCGGGACGGCGAGGGATCCGGCACCGCGGGCGAAGATGACGCTTTCGAAGAGGAGGCTTTCTCCGAGGAGACGACCCCCTCGAGGAGGACCCCCGCGGGCGGGTTGCTCCTTCGCGCGTCCTCGGTGAAGAAAAACTTTTTCGACGCCGTGTCCATGTCGGGCGGGGGGAAAGCCAAAGCTAAAAACAAAACCGCCGACGACGAAAAGCCTTTGCTCTCGCCCTCACCGCCGAGCTTCAAGACCGCGGCAGCGGCGGTGGCTGAGCGCGTGCGCTCGTCGCCTCGGGGCTCGCCCGGGCGCGACGAGCGGGACGCGGCGCGGTTCGCCGCCGACGCGTTTGTCGACGCGCTCAGCGTCCAGGGAAGCCCGGACGAGCCCGGGCTCCGCGTCTCGCGGTACCCCCTGCGCCTCTTCCGCGACACGCAGATGGCCGTCGCCGAAGTGTTCGGGGAGGAAACCGGCAGAAACACCTTCATGAGGGGGGGGCATATCGCCGGGCTCCGGCGGAACGATTCCAATCAGGGCTTCCACGCGAAGGGGACCGGTTCCTCTCCCAAGGAGCATCGCGCGGGCGGCGCTTTCCGCGACGGCGACGGCGGCTCCGGCGATCGCGGCTTTTCCGGCGATCGCGGCTCCCCCGGGGAGATGCTGTACACGGATTTCGTGATCAAGCTCGAGGCGGCGATGGCGAAGAGCGAGAGCGTGAACGAGCCCTGGGTGCGTTGGATGGTCCCGCTCCACCTCCAGTACCACCGCTACGCGTCCTTACAGGCTCGGCGCCAGCGGCAACTCACGCCCGCGGAGGGGCGCGAGGTTCTCGCGGCGCGGGTACGGCTGCGGCGGGTCTCGGACGCGCTCGAGGAGCTCCTCGTCGTCCTCAGGCGCCGCCTCGACGACGCCTGGTTCCAGCAGAACACGAAGCGCCTGCGCCGAGAGGCGCAGAGGCAGAGCTCGGACGCGTACTCGTACCACGACGCCATACGCGCCGCGGCGGTGATCAGCTCGGAGGTGAAGCTGAACCGGGGCCGGTTCAAGAATCGCGGCGCCGGCGCGTCGGGTTCGGGGGGCGGCGGCGTTTTGGGTCTTCTCTTCGGGCGCGCGCGCGCGCACAGGCTGTGGGCGAGGCAGCGCGCCGCGCGCGAGGCCGCCATCGAGCGGTGGGAGATCATCCGGGAGGCGCTCCCGGGCGTCGTCGCCGCGGGGGCGGCGTGGTGGGACCGGCCCGCGTCGCCCGCGCGGCCGAACCGGCTGTTCGGGATGGTGGACGAGGACGCCGTCGCCGAGGCGGCGAGGGACGCGAGCCGCGTCGCCGCGCGGTGCCTCCTCGAGGCGGCCAAGCGACCGGTGAGAACCGTCGCGGGGGCGCTCGCGTGCGCGGCCACGCTGGCGCTCGGGTGGAGGGCGAAGAAACGGAGGGGGAGGGTGGATTTCGTGGCGATCAAGGCGGAGGCGGAGGCGGTGAAGCGGGAGGTGGCGAACGCGGCGAAGCGCGCGACGGAGCGTTCGAAGAAGCCGGAGGGCGCGCGAAGAACCGAGGCGGCGGGCCCCGGCCCCGGCCCCGGCGCGGCGGCGAGTGGTTCCGCGGCCGCCGCCGCCGCCTTCGCGCCGCCGCCCCTGCCGATGCCGCCTTCGCCGCCGCCGATGCCGATGCCGCCGACGCCCGGGGTGGCGAAGACGCGCGTCGTGCCGCCGAAACAGCCCGCGAAGGACGTCGCGGTACCGTCGGCGAGGACCAAGGAGGCGTGAGGTCCGAAGGAGGCTGCGATTTTCGTCGCGGGGTATGATAAAAAGAAAATAAATACGGTATGGTATAAAGATACTCTTCAGTAGTGGTCCTTTTTCGCTTCTACTCGCTCCCTCGCTACCTCGCCCCCCCCTCCGCGGCTTTCGCCTTCGCCGCCTCGTCCGCCTTGGCGAAGATTTCGTCGAGTTCCTTTGCGGCGAAGTAGTACTCGGCCCACTGGATGACGCCGTCTCCGTTGACGTCGGCGGCGGCGGCCACCTCGCTGACGGCTTTTTTCGGCACCATCTTCCCCGGCCGGAGCGCCTTCACGAGGTCCGTCACCGCGGCGTCGAACTGCGCCTGATTGAGGTACGGGAACGGGAACGCGTCGTCCGCGTTGGATTTGTTCTTGACGAACGTGTCGTAGATGGCCGCCTCCACGTCCACGGGTTTGTTCGACGGGTCGTCTCGGGGCGCCAGCGCGCTGCCCTCCTTGAGGAACCCCAGCTCTTTCAACTTGGCGCCGACGCCGAGCTTCTCGAACCCCCCGCGCACGAACCCGAGGAAGCCCTTCTTGGCGGCGCCCGTCAGCGCCTCCGCGCCGCCGAGCCCGGCGTCCTTCGCCCCGCCGCTCTCCCCGCCGGCGACGGCGGCCTCGATCATCTCGCTCACGAGCAGCGCGAGCGCCCTCCGGAGGTTGGCGTTGAACTCCGTCTCGATTCTCGGGAGGTCCTCGAGCCGCTCCTCGGGCTGCCCGAGCCCGAATCGCAGCCTCCGCCCGACGATGGTCGTCTCGATGCCCTGCATCTCGAACGCGACGAACGCGAGGACGAACGCGTAGACGTTGCACATCACCTCCTGCACCGCCTCCACGTCCGTCGTCTCCGCGGCGAATCGCCGAAGCATCTCGGGGTTCGGCTTGAACCGCTCGCTCGTGGCGACGCTCGGCGCGTCCTCGACTCGCGCCTCGGCGCCGCGCATGGTGATGTTCCGACCCAAGAGCTCGAGCTCGAACGTCGACAGCCCGCTCGCGAGGAGCGTGCTCGTGAGCTCGAACACGTTGATGTAAATCTGCCGCTCGATGACGTCCGGAACCGCCTTGATGTTGTACACCGGGTCCGCCATGACCCAGTCCACGAACTGCTCGATCGCCTCGCGCTCGGCGCGCGACGCGCGCGCGAACGTTATCTCCGGCAACTTGAGCTTCCCCTCCGCGTCGCGCCCCGCCCGCCCGACCCGCAGCACGACGTCGAAACCCATCACGTTCGCGATCGTCGACCCCTCCACGTTACCGATCATCTGGCTCAGGAACCCCACGTACGTGTCCCGCTCGAGCTTTCTCGAGAAGAAGAGCCCTCCGTCGAGCGGCCCGCCGCCGCTTCGCTGGCTCGCCAGGTACCCGTCCACGTAGTTCTCGATGAGCGCGGTGGTCTCCGCCGACGCCTTGGCGGCTTCGCGCTTTTTGCGCTTCTCGCGCCGTTTCTTCCGCGCCATGTCCTCCAGGCTGGGCACCTTGCTGTCGTCCACCTTGGGCGGCGCGGGGGCCCTGAGTTCGAACCGCAGCGGCAGGCCGAGGAACAGAAACTCCGTGGACCCCACCACCTCCCCCGCGAGCGCGGCGGCGACGCGCGCGACGTTTCGCTCCACCGTCGGAAACAGGCGCGTGATCGCCGGCTCCTTGAGCTCCTCGCGCATCAGGCGCACCAACTGCTGGTCCGTGAGCGGCGGGGGTTTCTGCGTGCACCGCCACCCGGCGGCGCTCGGCGCGATCTCGAAGCCGTACTCCGTGCGGAACAATCGGATCCTGAGCGACTTGAGCGTGTCCTCCATGACGTAGATGCCCGTGATGAACGCGTTGCGGTAAATCTCCATCTCCACGTCGCGAGGCAACAGGCCCGTCTTCTCGTTCTCCTCGTCCAGAACGTCCTCCACGAACGCCTCCACGTCTCGCGCGTCGACGTCCGGGATCGGGGGGACGTGGTCCCACTTCACCTCGTTCGTGAGCGTCACGGGGTGGCCGAGAACGTCCGCGGATCGGACGTTCTGGTACAACCCCCGGAAGCCGCCCATGGCGGCGGATTTTATCACCTCCGCGTACGCGCGCACCTCCAGCGCGTCGGGCAAGACGCCGATGTCGTATCGGCTCGTCACGGACTCGGCGTAGCGGTTGATGATGGGGAACGAGTTCTTCTCGCCCGTCGCCGCGCCGAACGCGTCCGCGACCTCGGCCTGGATCTTCATCTGCGCCTGGCGCGTGGCGAGGGAGAAGGCCTCGCGGAAATCCTCCGCCGCGGACTTGCCGCGCTCGGTGCGCAGGAAACCGGCGCCGCCCAGAGCCGCGACGAGGGCGGCGGCCGCGCCCGCGCCGGCGACGTACGCGACGGGGAGGTGGTTCGCGCGGGCGGCGGGGACGGCGGCGGGGGGCGGGGGGGCGGCGGTGGGTTTCGCGGAGACCTGGAAGAGGTACCGGGGCGAGCGCGCGGCGTCGCGCGGGCCGAGATCGCGCATCGCGGGACTCGTCGTCGCGTCGGGCGCGCGCGAGGACGCGGCGTCGCTCGACGGCGTGGTCGCCGCCGCGGAGGGGCGCGCCGCCGCCCGGAAACCGGTTCGCGCGAAGGAGCGACGCGCGCGAGGGCGGCGCGAGCGCGCCGATCGGTTCGGGCGAACGCGCGGGCCGCCGCGCGCGAGCGGCGCCGACGCGGGGCACGCCGCGCGCGTCGCCATCGGCATCGCGTCGACGACGTGGTCCCCTCGCGACCGTAACAACCGCCACCGGATCGAGGAGGCGCGCGGGCGCGTCCTTTCGCCGAGGCGTGGCTCCGCCGCGCGCCGCGACCCGCGCCGCGCGTCCGGCGCGGAGGAGGGTCCGCGCGCCGCGAGCGCGCGCGAGCGAGGCCGCGAGGAGCGGGGGAGGCGCGCCGCGCCGCGAGGGACCCGCGTCCGGCGAAGTGGTGGCGAGGCCAACGGACTGCGGCGACGGAAACGCGCCAGCTGTGCACGCGAGTGCTGACTCGAATCCGCGGGAACCCGAATCTCGCCGATCAACGCCGGACGATCTGCTAGATCTGCCGGTCATCAGGCGCGGCGGTCATCAACTGATGCTGACAAACCCCCGAAGGCTGGCTGGCTCGGCTCGGCTCCGCGCGTTCGGTCTCACGTCCACCCGCGCGACCGCTCGCCTCCCCGATCGACGCCGCTCGCCCGTTCGCGCGCGTCTCTCTCGGGCGAGCGACGCCCCCCCCCGCGCGTCTCGACGCGACGGGTATGCCTCACGGCGCGGCCGCGCCGGCGCGTCTCCCTCAGATTTCGCGCGCGCGTTCGTCGCGCCGAGGCGACGACGCCCCCTCGCCGCGCGCGCGTTCGTCGCGCCGAGGCGACGACGCCCCCTCGCC
>MDSW01078538.1_pt1 | contig 21568 bp, 15 predicted proteins | sample 811171 | NCBI WGS metagenome assembly MDSW01 (sample SAMN05326641, study PRJNA326480) | marine metagenome | isolation source: seawater | place: Atlantic Ocean: North West | collected 2012 | reverse complement strand
CTGGTAGTTTTATTACCAATGACACTGACGAGCAGACTGTTGTAAACATGCTTCCCATGATTACTTCAGCACTTGCACGAGCACATGCTCGCGCTATGGAGTCAGCCATCATGCTTGGTAATGGCACTATTACTGGTTTCACTTCTGCAAATGGAACTGAAAACGGTAACACTGGTCTTGCAGAATCTGGCGTAGGTTCAGGACTCTTCTTAACTGCTGCTGCTGATCTTGATATCAGTGACGCAGACAAGCTTACCACAGATATGCTTATCAAAGCACGTGGTAATATGGGCAAGTACGGACTCGACCCTGCAGAAGTAGCGTATATCGTTAACATGTCAGGTTACTACGAGTTGTTGCAAGATGACGATTTTGCGAAAGCAAATGAAGTTACTCCTGAGCTTGCTGCAAGAGTACAAGGTATCGTTGGTGAAGTATACGGAAGCCCCGTAGTCGCCAGTGACCTGATCACTCGAAGCGGTTCTAGTCCTGTTGGTACTGCAGCTGTTGCTGTTAATGTCAACAACTATGTTATTCCTCGACTCAGAGGCGTTAACATTGAGACTGACTACATTGTGAAGGAGCAGCGTACAGCGCTTATTGCTTCACAAGCTCTTGGCTTTGAAGAGCTGGTTGCAGGCTTTGCAGGTAACCGTCCTTCAGTTAAGCTGATTTATCAAGCTTAATATTAGCTTAATAAACTGGGGGAGGTTCTCCTCCCCCAAGTTTTTACTAATTTACTTATGGCGAATTTAATTACACTACAGGATTATAAAACTGCAGAAGGGATCACCCAACCAAAGGATGATTCTAGATTAAATGTATTAATTCCTTCTGTGAGTCAATTAGTAAAAACTTACTGTGGAAACAGTTTTGTAGATTTTTATTCGAGCAATAAAACAGAGACTTTCACTATTGATTGGGCAACACACATAGTTCAATTAACAGAAAGCCCCGTAAATTCAGTAGTAAGCGTAAAAGAAAGAACGTCTTACACTAGTGCTTATGATACACTCACTACAGGTGCATATGAATATTACTTAGATACTTCAACAGATAGTATTTTAAGAACTCTATCTTCTGGTCGCTACAGGAATTGGCCGCAAGGAGTAGATGCTGTAGAAGTAGTTTACAGAGCAGGTTATAGTGCTGTACCTGCTGACCTTAAGCTTGCTGTTCTCGATCTTGTTACATATTATTTAAAGGACGAGCACAAGCAAAGACAAACAATAGCAGGTGCAAGTTTACAGAATCAAGGAAGCACTAGCCAAAATAACAATGTATCGTTTCCAGACCACATTAAGAGAGTCTTAGACTTGTATAAAACTTTCTAATGTCTAAGCAAGATTTACAGACCTCTCTAAACTCCGCTATGAAAGCCTTAAATGATAGATGGGCTCGTGGTGATATGGCTCGTTTTAGGCAAGTTGTTACTATAACTATAGATGATTTGGCTGTATCTATGTTTGATGGTTACTTAAACGCAATGTCAATTCGACCTGCTGGAAGCTACCCTCAGATACGTTTAAGTACTTTTAAAAAAGAAGCTGCAAGACAAATACCTATACTTTATAATATGTGGGCAGGAGGAGCAGATAAAAGCATTTCAGTAGTTAAAAGAGGCTATAACGGTAAATTTCTCAGAGTTCATATGAACAAAGAAGAGCCTCAGTTTTATCAAGAAGTAAAAGAGTTGGGAATACTTTTTGTAAATAAAAAACTAAAGAGTGCAGGAAAAGAAGGATTAGGGGGCTCTGAAAAAGAGTTCTCAAGAAGAAAAGGATTAGGGCTCTTATCTTCTAAACAAGAGGAGCAGGGTTCTCAAATTTGGAGAAGTACCTCTGAAGCAGGCCGTTTTAAATCAGGTTATAATATTACCCATGAAGGAGGGACAACTGTAGGAGCCGCAAGACTAGTCGCGGCAGCAGACTGGATACAGAATAGTAAATACAAAAGTTTTTTGGGTTCGGAAGAGTTTAGAACGTTAAATGAGAAATATAAAGAATTTAAAGTTATATTTAGTACTGATGGAATGGATGGAGCAGACTTATCTGATACAAAATTAAAATTAAACGAAAACATGAGAGTTTCAGCAACAATTGGTCCTATGTCGCAAAACTATTCTGGTTCAGAAATAAATGACTGGAGAGGTAAAGGAGGAAAAGGAATAGGCGACAGGTTAAATGCAGCTTTAGCTAAATGGGCGGCTGGCGTAGACTGGACCAAACAAAAAGGAAGTAAGTCTATAAGAGAGCATGCAAAAGAAGTAGGTAAAACCGCAGCCCTTAGAGGAATAATTAAGTCTAAAGCAGTTAATAAAAATAAGTCCTCAAAGCCAGTAGCTGTTCCTGATAGAAAAGAAAAATCCGTTTCTACTAGAGGAAAGGGAGGAACTTTAAAAAAACCTCGTTCTAAAGGAAAAGCGGTAAAAGCGTATCCACGAGTAAAGTCTAGTGCAGGAAGTAAGAATAATGCAAGTTTATATACTGTAATGGCTCTTATAAATGATAAGTTACCAGAAACAGTAAGAAAGAATATGGGAGCGCCAAGACTAGAAAACCAAACAGGAAGATTTGCTAGCAGTGTTAAATTAACAGACGTAATACAAACCCCTCAAGGGTTTCCAAGTTTTGGTTATACGTATAGAAAAGACCCATATGGAGTATACGAAAGATCAAGTGGAACAAGTCGGGCAGATCCTGATAGAGACCCAAGAGATTTAATTGACGCTTCAATACGAGAAATCGCTGCAGGTTATGCTTTAGGAAGATTTTACACTAGGAGAGTTTAATGCCAAGCACAGCAAGATCATATACTACACGTAGATCTGCTATTACGAAAGCTCTCGCAGATAAATTAGCCCTTATTGATGGAAGAGGTATTTATCATACAGCAGTAGCAGAAACAAGTCCGAGACTTAAGTTCTGGGATGAAGTAGAGGAATTTCCTGCAGTACACATAAACGCAGGAAGTGAATCAAGAACGTACCAAACAGGCGGGTATAAAGATCGTTTTTTAAATCTTACTATTCGTTGTTACGTAAATGAAGAAGATGCCGTAACTGCATTAGATGAGTTACTCGAAGATGTAGAAACAGTATTAGAAACAAATAGTAAATTGCTTTATCACGATAGATTAGGATTAGAGCAATCTACTCACCAGATCACGATTCTCAGTATTGATACTGATGAAGGTGTACTCGAACCTCTTGGAGTAGGAGAAATCTTAATAGAGGTTCGCTATTAGAAAATTCTGGCACGAATAAAAATTCACGACCAGTCTTTTCAAGTTTCATAGGAGAAAAACTATGGCAGATCAGTTGTATTTTAGTCGTGATACGAGACTGTTTGTTCAGTTTCGTAACCAAGACGACGAAGATGCTAACACCGCAGGAGCGGGACAGTTGTGGGAGGTACCTATTCTTGATGGATATAGTTTCTCCCAGACTACAAATACTTCTGAAATACTACTCTCGGAAATGGAAAGTACAGTAGGCGTATCTCGTAGAGGTAGACGTTTATTTACTGACTCTCTTGCTCCAGCAGAATGGAATTTTAGTACATATATTCGACCCTTTAAGTCAAAAGGCGGAAGCGTAGCAAGTGGTGTTGCTAGTGCCGACGGGTCAGGAACAGATGTTCACTCAGTAGAAGAAGTTCTCTGGGCAGCAATGTCAGGTGCAGATGTATACGATAGTGCAACAGGTATTGCAACTGTTGATACTCTTGGTGGCGCGACAGATACTGATCGTACTGCAGGCACATATACAATTACAGAAAGTGACTATACCACAGACGTAAGTGGTGGAGGAACAGGCGCATCTTTTACTGTTACAGTAGCTGGAGACGGAGGAACTACAGTCGCAGTTGCTTCTCCTGGTGATGGATTTGCTGTAGATGAAACCATTACTATTGCAAGTGAAAAAATTGGTGCTGCTGCAGGGGATACCGCATTTACTTTTGATGTAGCTACTTTAACTTCAGGAGCAAAAGGCTTCCGAAGGGCTGTAAATAAAGTATCTGGTCCTGTTGTTACCCCTGCTTCTGATAATAGTACTATTGTAATGACTGAATCAAATAGATCAGCTTTGCATCCAATGCATCTTTACTTTGTAATTGAAACAGATGCTTTGAACCCTGTTATCTACAAGTGCGCGGAAGCGGTTGTAAATGAAGTAAGTATAGACTTCGATGTAGAAGGAATTGCTACTTTGAACTGGTCAGGTTTCGCAAAAGAAATCGAAGATATGTCCGTAAACTTTAGGACTGGCACAGGAACTACATTAACAGTTGGACAAACTGGAAATGCTACAACTCCAAAGCGTACTCAAGATGGTACTGATACTGACTTATTAACTGCTGGAGATTTTTACTTCCAGACTGATAATGCTCAGGGTACTGCTGTACATATGGTTAAAACTGTACCAGGTTCTGGAAACCTTACACTTACTCAAGCAATTGATGAAGCTGTAACAAGTACCAATACCTTTATTCGAAATCGTTTGACCTCCATTGACATTACTGCCGACAATAAGACAGTATTCCCAGGTGGAATGGTTACAAACGGAGACGGAAAGTACAGTCTTACAATGACAGGCGGAAGTTTCACAATCGCTAATAATATCACGTACCTTGTGCCTGATGAATTGGGATTTGTAAACAAGCCATTGGAGCACGTAACAGGTGCACGTAATGTTACTGGATCAGCAACTTGCTACCTAACATTAAGTGACTCTGACAAGACTTCAGGAACTTCTCGACAGTTCTTTAATGATCTTGTGTCTACATCTGCTATGTCTCAGGTTGTAAACAAGTTTGCCGTTACACTAAAGATTGGTGGATCCGCACAAGAAGGAACACCTTCGTTGGTAATTACAATGCCGAATGTTCACTTTGAGGTACCTTCTCATCAGGTAGAAGACGTAATCTCACTTGAAAGTAACTTCCACGCATTACCAGCAGACTTTGGTACTGCAAACGAACTAACCAACATCGAATACTACGCACCAGCCACGTATTCATAATAAGTAAGGGGCTTCGGCCCCTTCACTTATCACCCTCCAAAAATAATTCTTGACATTTCGTCTCTTATACCGTATAATTTGATTTTTAAATAGGAATTTATTCTCATGACACAAACAGCAGCACCGAAGAAAGAGCCAGTATCATTAGCGAGTCTTATGACTCCAAGTAAAACAGTATCTTGTGACTTTCCTGGTTACTCAGGAATGACAGTTGATCTGTGTTATCTAGCTAGAGAAGAATTAGTTAAGCTACGGAAACGTTGTTTGTCTAATAAATGGAACAAAAAGACCCGACAGCTAGAAGAAGAACTGGATGAAGATAAATTCTTAATAGAGTATTGTAAAGCAGTAATCAAAGGGTGGAAAGGATTAAAATATCGATACCTAGAAGAGCTTCTTTTGGTGGATGTCTCTTCCTTTGACCCTGAAGATGAATTGCCGTATACAAAAGATAATGCAGAATTGCTTATGAAGAATGCTGCTGATTTTGATACGTGGGTTACAGAAACAGTAGGTGACCTAGAAAATTTTACTGGGAACAAGTAGAGGAAGTACAAAATCTACTTGAAAGATATGTAAAAGAAAAAGCATCAATAGATGTTGAAAAGTATTTACTTATCTGTGAACAGTTAGGAGAAGAACCAGACCCTAAAAGAATGCCACTCGAGGCTTCTGCATTTCCTGCGGAGGTTCAAGTGGCATTTTTTGTATATGGCTACCTTTCAGATGTGTGGGACGGAGCTTCTGGTTCGTACATGGGAAAAAACTGGAGCCATATAGACACGTTATTTAAGTTATTTGAAATAGATGATCAGAAAGTTATACTATATTTTATGAAAATGTATGAAGGTATAGTAGTACAAGATCGTGCACAAGAGCAGGAAAGAAAAAGGAAAGCTGATGAACGAAAACGTCAGCAAGCGAGTGGTAAAACCTACACTCATAATGTAAAGGGCTAATGGCAAAAAAAGATACAGTATTTATTGATATTCAAACCTCTGATGGTGGTTCCATGCAGAGAGTGGCTGTTAGTGCCAAAAAATTAGGCCTTGCTCTTGATGATGCGGGTGTTGCAAGTTCAAAAATGGGACAGGGCGCAAAAAATGCTGATCGAAATCTAAAAGGCTTATCAAAACAATCCTCTAATAGCACTAAAAATTTCTCAAAGATGGCTCAAGGTATGACAGGCACTCTCGTACCTGCTTATGCTGTTCTTGCTTCTAATGTCTTTGCTATTACTGCTGCCTTTCAGTTCTTGAAAAATGCTGCTGATTTTCGTGTTATGCAAGAATCTCAAGTCGCTTTTACAGCCGCAACGGGTGTAGGAATGCAGAGTCTGACAAAAAATATTCAAGATGCTTCTGGTCAAATGCTTACATTTCAAGCAGCTTCTGAAGCTGCGTCTATTGGTATTGCTTCTGGGCTTGGCTCTGGTCAAATAGAAGAATTAGCTGCAGGAGCAGGAAACTTATCAAAAATACTCGGAAGAGATGTTACAGACTCTTTTAATCGTTTGGTACGAGGTGTAACAAAAGCCGAACCAGAACTTTTAGACGAATTAGGTATTACACTTCGTCTTGCGGATGCACAGGAAAACTATGCGGCTAAATTAAATAAGTCAGCAAAAGATTTAACAAACTATGAAAAGAAACAAGCCGTATTCTCAGAAGTACAGACTCAGTTAGAAACTAAATATGGTGAAGTAGCAAAAGCAACAGATATACAAGTTAACGCGGTTGCTAGATTAGGTATTGAATTTGATAAAGTAATGAAAAAGGTAAAAAACTTTATAAATACAATATCGGAACCTTCGGCAGCCTTTTTAACAGAGAATATAGTTGGATTAACAGTTGCGTTAGGACTTTTAGCCGTGCCTATAATAAAAGCAATTATTCCAGGATTAGATAGTTGGGCAGAAAAATCAAAAGAAGCAGCGGATAGAGCAGGAGACGCATACGATAAAGCAAGACAAGAGATCGAGGACTTAGAAAAAGCGCAGAAAAAGTTAGAAAAGAAAACAGGTGTTCAAGGTGCCGCCACAGCCGCAGGGAAGGCTAGAAAAGGAAGCGGCCTTGAAATGTTACAAACAGGAAACGAAGAAACGTTAAAAAAAGATAAAAGACGTATTTCCCAGATGTTGCGCCATGCAGAGGCAGGAAACGGTGCAATACGAAAAATGAATAAACGCCAAGCTGCAGACTATCTTACTACTTTAAGAACCATGGAAAGAGGCTATATGACTTTCAGTGAAAAAGTAGGCATGGGGTGGAGGAAGATAACAGCGGGTGCAAGTGTTCAAATGACAAAGATGAGAGCACAGTGGGCTGCTACAATGGCTGCCATGAAAGGCGCTGCTGCAAAGTTTTCAAGTGGAACAGAGAAGATTTTCCGAGCAGCAGGTTGGATAGGTATGCTTGTACTTGCGTATGAACTTGCTATGCAGTTTGCAAAGTCCCTCGGATTTTTCAAAGAAAGTCCTGAGATTAAAAAATTAGAGCAATCTTTTTCAGATATTGGAGACTCTCTTGACATTGTAAATGAAGAGTACGAAAAGTTTGTGGACGTACAAAGAAAATTACAAAAAAGCGGAGGTTCCGCCTTAAAAGGGTTGGAAGCACAAGGAAACTTCTTTCAAGGAATAACTAAGAATATAACTGATGCTGCTCAGGCTATGAGAGATTTTTCGGATGGTAATTTAACCGCACAAAAAAGAATAAAAGATCTTGAAAAACAACTGAAAAAGTCCAATATAGCTGACTTAGAAGCACGAGAGGGGGGAGTATATGAGGACACCCGAAGAGGAAGAAGGAAGAAGGGGGAAGGTCTTGATGACGAGGAAAAAAAGCAGCTTCAAGTATTGCGAAATATGCGAGACGAGGTAAAACTGTTTAATGAACAAATAGATAAAGTTGGAACAGCAAGCGTAGAGTTAGGAAAAAAACTACAACCTGCTATAAATCAAGCGCTTGCATTAATGGAGACCTTAAAGAAAAATGGAGGGTTAAATGATTCTCAAAAGGAGTATGTATTAACTCTAAAAGACGTCCAAGCAACACTGGCTGCGGGAAAAGAGCCTACTCAAGCACAAATTGATGCAATAGAGGATCTTGGTGGGAAATTTATAGAAACAGGAAGACAAGCAAGTCACTTGATTGAACAACAAAAAGAACTTGAAAAACAGTTCACACAAGCAGTAAATGGAATCACTAAATACTCCACTAAAGTTTCAAGTTTACAGACTCTTATAGAAGATCAAGTTAAATCTTATGGTATTCTTAAGGAGAGAGCAGGAAACGAGAAAAAACTTACCGCTGAAATAGATAAGCAAACAAAATTATTAAAAGGTTATCAAGATACACTTGAAAAAATTGCAGATGAAGAAATAAGAATTAATAATGCAAAAATAAAAGACCAAACAGCATTTAATGCGGCTTTGCACGGAGCAACAGCATTACAACGAGAAAGCTTAGCCATAGATAAGAAAATCTTAGATAATTTAAGAGCAATAGACCAAATAAACTTAGACATATATACTGCCCAAGAGCTTTCAAAAGATACTGCAGATGAAGTAGTAAACAGTTATACGTTACAAAAAGAGCAGCTTGAAGAACAAAATAAACTTCTTGAAGAACAAAAAGAACTTGGGTTTCAAGTGTTAGGAGCAGGAAAGCAAGCTTTTGAAACAGGGCTACAGAGTTCTATTTCTGCATTACTTAAAGGTGAAGAAAGCAGTTTAAAAGACGCACTTTTAGGAATTGCAAAAGGTGTAGTTGATTCTATGATAGATGCTTTCTCAAAAGGAATTACAGAAGATATTATGGATGCTCTCGACATGGAGACAGAAGCCCAGAAAAATGCAAGACTACTTCTAGAGTCTCATCAAGCAGGAGGGGCTGAAGTTAAAAAGGAAATCGAAGCGGGTGGAACAACAGCAGGCAAGTCACTTGAAGCTGCATTAGAAAGTGGAGCAGAAAAGTTTAAAACAGCAATGGATGATACTGCGGATAGATTTTCTCAGGCTATACAAGACGCTTGTGCTTCCTCTGCCTGTATGGGGCATAGCGGAGGAGGAGATACCACACCAACAGATCCTAGTGTAGAACCCTCTCTTCCAGGTGCGGACGACTTTTCAGCTGAAAACATGGAAAGACTGAGGAATATGGGGCCAGGACTTCCTGAGAAGGTAAATGAAATTGTTGATGAAGCAAACCCAACACCCGTTAAAATAGTACAAGATGATCTAGCAAGCACACAAGTAGATCCAGCTGCTGCCTTAGGAGCAGGAGATAAAACTACAGGAGTTAAGAAAGCAGAAGATGCTCAATCGGAGGCAATAAAAGAAAATTCAAGTATTATGGATAAATTAACAAGTGAAACCGCAAAGAATGTAGTAGGTCTTGGACTGGCAGTGACTTCTTTGATGGGAAATAGTAAGGCAGGACAGAAATTGCAGAAAATAATGGCAGCACTTATGCTTTTTCAACAAGCTAAATTTGTTTGGGAAAAAATGACGGCAATAAGACAATTTATCATGGATAAACTGCAACTGTCTTCCCAAGCCGCCTTGAATGTCTCATTGAATATGAATACTGCTGCACAGACGGCATCGGGCGGAGGAGGCTTCTTCGGATTTATTAAAGGTTTATTTGGTTTTGGCCGTTCGGGAATATATCCTCCTATGGGATACGCGACAGGCGGAATTGCAAAAGGCGCTCAATCAGGGTATCCTGCAATATTACATGGAACTGAAGCAGTAGTTCCTTTACCTGACGGAAAATCAATACCAGTAACTATGCCTCGTGGTGGGGGGCTTGGGTCACAGAATAATAATGTGGCTGTAACAGTAAACATGAATGGTGATGGAATGGCTACAACAAACACAGAAAGCGATTCAAGAGAAGCAACAGCCCTTGGAGAAAGAATCTCAGCAATAGTTCAAGAAGAGTTAATGAATCAAAAACGGGCAGGCGGTATTCTTAGCCCCTATGGAGCAGCATAATGGCTGATATTGGATTTGAAATTTCTGGTACTAATATAACTACAGCTACAATTCGCCCTGATAATGACTTGCAGAGAAAGTCTACTCCTAAAGTTAGAAAGGTAAAGTTTGGGCATGGATACGAGCAGAGAGGAGCTGTAGGAATAAATAATATTGAAGAAACCTATAGTGTAAGATTTAAGAACAGGGAAAAGGCTGCTGCAGATGATATTATTAAATTTTTTGAGGATAAAGCAGGAGTAACAAGTTTTTCTTTTACAATACCTGATTCAAATAGTAGCACAAATGATAGTGATGGTAATCCTGTAACTACAGTAAAAGTAGTATGTGATACATACTCTATTAAATACGCAAATGCAAATCATTATGATGTATCGGCAACTTTTAGAAGAGTTTATGGAGTATGAGCAAAAATCCCAATTTATTAGTACAGGACATACAATCTTTAGAGATAGCAAGTCCTTTAGTAGAGCTTTTCGAAGTAGAGTTTGACTCTACAACTACACTATATCTACATCCAGGAGTAGATGATACTATTCGAATATCAAAAATAGACGGCTCTGTTATTACATTAAATTCTCTTACTGATGTAACATCAGGAACTACACTAACATTTACGGGAACTAATTCTCAAGACGGTAGTGCTACATCAATAACAAAAACCGTATCGGGAAGTAATCCAAATAATAATACAATTACTTTAAATAACACAACCGATCTTTCCGTGGGTTTTGAAGTAACAGGGCCAGGCATTTCACCAATAGATTACTCTCCTATTGTTTTTGATGGAAATACCTACTATGCTCTACCTATAGAAATGACAGATCTTTCTATAAATACAGAAGGCGTTCAAAATCGTCCTACATTAACTGTTGCAAATGTTGATTCAATTTTAAGAAAGTCATCTATATTTCAAAATGCAAATGATGGAGGTATAGATGGTATTCCAAATTTTAAACTAGAAGATTTAATTGGGAAACGGATAACAAAACGATCAACTTTAAAAAAATATTTAAATATAGATACTTCGAATGTAAGTACTCGCGCAGTAGTTGAGTACCCGAAAAGAGTTCATATATTTGAACGAATAAAACAAAAAACTGCGGATATTGTAATTTTTGAGCTAGCTAACCCTTTTGATTTAGAAAAAGTAAATCTACCTGCACGACAGGTTATAGGAAAATACTGCCCTTGGGCTTATCAAGGAAGAACTTTTAGCACCCCTACTGGGGGGTGTACTTGGGCTGCAAACGGCACTTATCCAAATAGTATAAACTTTGATAATCTTACTACAATAGGTCTCGGCGGTTATAATTTTTCTCTTGGAACTACTAGATACAGGTATAATTTATACTTTACAGGAGACGACGAACCAATTTTATGGAAATATTTAATTCATAATCCGAGTAGTCCTGCAAATATACAGTCAGGAAAACTACACCCAGGAAATACAAGTTCAACCTTTGCAAAAGACGATCTTGTAGCTTTATCAGATGGAGGAAGCGGCTATACTTATTGGCAGTCTATGATTGCATCGAATAACACTGTTCCTTCTTCCTCAAATGGAAACTGGAGAGAAATTAGAGTGTATGAACCCTGGGTTGTGGGGGAAACCTATTCAACTAATTCAACTGATTCAAAACGAAGTGACTATGTAGTTCATCCAGTTACGGGTGCATCACAAAAAAATGATGAGACTTTTGACTTTGGAGATACTACTACTATATTTAGATCTGTTATTACAAGCACTGGAATTACCCCAGAGGCTTCAGCAGGTCAGTGGGCAAGAGCTGATATATGCGGAAAATCTTTAAAATCTTGTAGACAAAGATATCAGTTTAAAAGAGTAGAAGGTAAAGGCACTGGTCAGAATACTATTCCAAGTGTTGATGTTACTACTACCATACCTCTTCCTTTTGGCGGGTTTCCAGGAAGCAGGAAATTTAGATAATGTATCTGTATGAAGAAATAGAAAAACATTTTAAAAAAGAATATCCTAGAGAGGGTTGTGGAGTTCTTGCAGTTGTAAAAGGCAAAAAGCAATGGTTTCCTGTTAAGAATATTGCAAAAAATAATAATGATTTTATTATGGACTCAGATGAGTACATGAATATAATGCTAACAAGTGATATAGTAGGTATCGTTCATAATCACATAAATGGCTCCCCCGACCCAGGAGAAACAGACATACAACAGTGTAATGTTCTAGGAATACCTTATTATATTTTTAGCTACCCAGAAATGGAATTAAAAATTTTACAGCCAGAAAATAATTACACAGATCTTTATGGAAGAGAGTACAAATTTGGCACTGTTGATTGTTTTGAAGCTATGAGAGATTATCTTATAACAAAAAATATAACTATTCCTCCCCGTGCGCTTTTTGAGGAGGAATGGTACAATAAAAAACTTGATTATTTTTCTCCCGAAGTAATTAAAAACTGGGGCGGGCAGCCAATAGAATTAAATGAATTAAAAGAAAATGATGTGCTTATTTTTAAAGTACAAGAAGCCGTAAATAACCATTGTGGAGTTTATATTGGAAATGACATTTTTTATCATCATGCAGTTAATAGACTATCCTGTAGAGAAAACTTATACCCTTTTTGGTATCAATATTTAGAAGGAGCTTACCGTTATGTTGCGTAAAGTATATTTAGAAGGAGAACTAGGCCATAAGTATGGGCGGGTACTCGAAGTATGTGCAGAAAGCGTAGGCGAAGTCATTGCATTTTTAGATGCAAACTTTGATGGGGTAAAAAAATACTTTATTGATTCGGGCGATAGAAATATTGAATTCACAGTAAAAATTGCAGATAACTATGTAGAAGATGATAGAGAACTAATTCTACCTTTAGATAAAGGAGATATAGTTATTACTCCAGTTCCTGTCGGCTCGAAAGGGGCTTTAAAAACAATTATAGGTGTAATAATGGTTGTTGCAAGTTTTCTAATTGATCCTTCGGGTAGTTTAGCTACTTTTTTAACTAAAGCTCTTTTTGCTGGTGGTATAATGTTGGCATCTATGGGTATTGCAGAAATGATGATGCCTGACCCAGATACAGACAATACTGAAGAAAACAAAGATGGCTACCTTTTTCAAGGAGCAGAACAAACTACTCCTGAAGGGTATCCTGTACCTATATTGTACGGAGAATTAAGAGTTCCTGGTCAACCAATTACTTTTGACTTAGTAAATAAAGGCACTCCTGATCAATCCATACAAAATGCAAATGGAACTTATGCAAGTGTACCCGATGAGCGAGGCAACATTATTCGTAAGCCCTCAGTAGCAATAGAGATCTAATATGTTTAATATTCCTCCACAGTATAGAGATCCGCTTAACAGCCAGAATCAGATGCTGCAGGATCGTGGTCTTCTTGGTTCTGATATTCAAGAAGTTACCATAACTGATTTAATTTCTGAAGGGCCGATAGAAGGTTTAGTTCATGGAGAGGGTTCCGTATACTTAGATGGAGATACTTTAGAAGACAAGGAAAGATCAGTCTTTCATAGTCCTTTTGTCGAGGCTCCAGAAGCGTCACAAGCATATGGGGAGCCTTCACTTATTAGTATTCCCGCTGCTTCTAGTAATAATGGTCCTGTTACTTGTACTCATGTTGATAAGGCAGGGACTGCTGCTTTTTTTGATAATTTGGATGAAACTTTTACAAGACAAGCGTATCGCTGGTTAAGAGTTCATTCAGTAGCTTCAAGCAAAGTAAAGATAGAACACGCATATGTATATAATCAAGATGATAGAAGCGGAGAAGCTTTTAGATCTGGTGAGTGGGCGCATATGCTTATTACAGCAGTAAATGATTCTAATCAAGAAGTTGATTTTTTCTATCAATCTCAAAAATCTCCTCTTAACCATCAAATAAATAATAATCAGAATTTAAAGTGTAATGTAAGAATACGAGCAAACAGCGGAGCAGAAGTAGAGGGCTGTATAAAACAGTTATATGGAAGCGACTTTCAAACTGTTGATAGTACTGGGCAAGCAAAAAGAGCGGACATTAAACTTTTTATGTTTCCGATGCATTTAGTAGAAGAAGATATTTTTGTATCGAGTTCAAATGAAGTGTATGGCGAAGTTTTTATAGACAGAATTTTTAAAGTAGATATAAAAGCAGACTCAAGTACAGGAAAGAAAAGTATTTATATTCCTAGACAAAGTAATGCACTTACAGTTACAAGTAAAAAGTTTTCCTTAAGTGACGAGCAAAATACTGCTTCAACAACAGAAGTATCTATAAATACTCCTGATAAGAATAAGAAGTACCCAGGCTCTTCCCTTGAGTTTCGTGTAGGTGAGCTTCATCAACAACCCCTTTATCAGCTGTCAGGAGTAGGAGTATCAAGTTTTCCTTTAACTTTATCAGCAAATGATATGGAAATATTTGATACTACAAATGCTTATCCTACATCTGTAGGTGCAAACTATCCTTCTGAATCAGATATAACTTCTGGGCTTTCCGCAGGAATGGTACAAAAAACCATAGTGCTTAGTAATACAGTATCTGGTGCACAAATAAATGAAATAGATGAAATAAAAATTCAATTTGAGTTTCCTAGCGGTCATTTTGCAACCACTACTGAAGGCACAGATAAACCCGATGGAGCAGCTTTTAATATTAAAGTACAAGGATCTCAAACAGGCGGCTCAAATCCTACAGACTGGGAAGACCTGACAGGAGCCACCTTTGACTATTGGAAAAAATTCTCTACAAAGAAAACTGCTGTTGCATATACTGTTACTATTCCTGTTCAAACGCATTTAACATTAAGAGATCTACGACTTCGTATTACTCGCTTGACTCCAAATGGTCAAAATATGGATCCGTTAGTAGATGCCAAACCCCAAGGAAATTTCTTAGTACGAGGAACAACTCCTTCAAGTGACCTAGCTGTAGTTGTAAATGCTGTAAAAATAGCTCAAATTATTTGTACAATTAATGAAAAACTTTCTTACCCTCATACATCAGTGGCTTCTGTAAATTTTAGCTCAAAAAGTTTTCCAAATCCCCCGAAGAGAGCATACTTAGTAAGAGGTTTACGAGTAAAGATTCCTTCTAATTATGTTCCCAGACATCTTTCGTCTACAGGAGTTGCAACATATACAGGCATATGGAATGGTGAATTTAGTGATGAGGGAAGTACAACTAATGCAAGCAATCTCGTAAAAGATAGATACTATACAGATAACCCTGCCTGGGTATTTTATGATATACTTACAAATAATAGATATGGTTTGGGGGATTATTTACGCTCTACTGATATAAATAAATTTCAGTTATATAAAATTGCAAAATATTGCGATGAACTAGTACCTGCAGCAGGCGGAGGCACAGAGCCAAGATTTACAGCTAATCTTTATTTAACAAAAGCTACAGCAGCTTATAAAGTTCTCAAAGATATGGCAACTATATTTAGGGGTATTTTATATTGGTTGGATGGAGAAATGCTTCCTGTTCAAGATGCTCCTGCTACTCCTATTTATAACTTTTCGGAAGCAAATATAGTTGAAGACAGCATACTTACTCAAACATCTGCAGGCAGAACTAGGGCTAATCAATTTACTGTTTTATGGAATAATCCTGCGGCCGCATATAAACTAGAGCCTCTGGTCATAGAAGATAGAGAAAACATACTTAAAGTAGGCCATATAATTCCTTCAAAAGCTACTGCTTTTGGGTGTACTTCGGAAGGGCAGGCTATTCGATTTGGACGATGGAAAGCATGGACTTCTATAAACCAAACAGAAATTATTAGTTTTAAAACGTCAATAAACGCCGCATTTTTAGTTCCTGGAGATATTATAAATGTACAAAATGAAAGTGATACAGGAATAACTTTTAGTGGTAGAATTACAGCGTCTTCAAACTCGACAATCTCTTTAGATAGAAATGTAGAAACTGCTTCCGATCTTCCAAGAGTTGATGGAGGAAGAGCAGAAGCTTTTTCTTTCGGGGCTGGGTCAGATTATACGTATACTTTATCTCTCCTAGTCACAAAGAGAACTGTTGTTCTAAGTCAGAACGAATCAGTTCAAGTAACCCATAGTGGTACTACTTATACTTATAATCAAGGGGATGAAGTTACTTACGCAAAAATTGGAGGAACTTCCACTCAGTTAATAGGAGCAAATGACTCTGATGAACAGGTTAGAAAAAATATAGGAAATATACAAGATGACTCGGGGAATGATATATACGTGGAGTTTAGAAACTCCACCCATGTAGAAACTAAAACGTTTACTTCTTCAAATGTTTCTGTTGTAAATGGAGTTACTCAAATAACAATAGGGAGTGCTTTTTCGGGTACGATTCCTGCTAGTACTGTTTGGGCTATAAAAGAAGAGTATAAAGGTATAAAAACAGCCGCTTCCTACAAAGAGTATAAAGTTTTAGGTATAAAGGAAGAGAAAGACGGAGTTTTTTCAATTCAAGGAGTTGAGTTTTATAATTCTAAGTTTGATGCAATTGATAAAGATTTTTCTATTGTACCTGAAGACCCTGTAAGACCTCCTGAAGGAGATTTTTGTCCTCCTCCAGACTCTGTATACATTCTTCAAACTCCTGACTTTAGGTCAGAACTAGAAGAATTAACAATACAATGGGAGGCTCCTCGGAACAAAGATGGAACTTTATTTGACTCTATTGCGGGCTTTGATGTTCATATTGAGCCGCGCCTTCCTGATGGAACAGAACTAATACAGATAAGAGATCCTGAACAGCAAGCAGTAAGACTTACAGGAGTTCCAAATGGTATATACAGTTTTGGAGTACAAACTTTTACTCAGTATGGTAAAAAGTCAAGAATTAAGTGGCAATCTACAGAGGTAAATGATAAGTTTGCTCATTCTTGTTCTAGAACTGCAGAAGGAATACCCGAAGGAATTAGAGCAAACGTAAAATTTTCTGAAAGCGGAACTAGCTTTTCTTTTAAAAAACCGAGTGGTGTAGCTACTGAAACAGACTGGGCTATTCAATCTCATGGTGCTCCAAAGACAAAAGTTAATAATGCAAATCAAGGGACTGCAGCAACTTCCTCTCAAGTTCTTACATCAATGGCTTCTGGAAGCGGTATTGCAACTGCATTTATTTATTTTGATGCAGATTCAACTTCGGACTACCTTAAATTAGTAACTCATACAAAATTAGGTTTTGAAAATACAAGTCTTACATTCTGGCAAGAGTATGATCAATTTATTACAAATAGTGAAAACGTGTGGACAGATTGCACAAATAATGCTGATGCAAGAGTTAAACTTCATAAGCGCAGTAATAAGGTTGAGAAATCAGAAGGAACAACAGATTTTCTTAATCGATTCCAAATAGGAGATATTATTCGTGTAAAAACTGCTGCAAATACTTATTTTGCAGGCAAGGTTGCATTTATCGAAAGCGCTGATGTATTATTTACAGACATTAAATTAAATACTACAGACGGCGATCTTACAAGTGTAGATGAAGCAAAAGCAATAGCTCGAAATGCATTACGAACAGATCCTACAAATGATGCTATAATTGCTAAAATTGATCGATCTGGTGGCACTTATACTCATACGCCTATTCGTCTTGTGACGGATTTAACACTTACGGGTTTACGAGCAATAATTCCTGATTTAAATATAAGTGCATTAAATTATAACTCTGCAGGCGCACTACAAAATAATGCTACTATTACTCTTACCGCTACTGCACTTGCATATGATGCTCCTGAATTTCAAGTAACGGGAGCAGGTTTTTCTGGTGTAAGTACAAGTGCGGACGGTAGTTTTGGCACAACGGGAGTTAGTGGTCAGACTCTAACTAAAACACTACATAACGGAAGTAGTGATATAGCTATGGGTGATAAATCGCCTCTTGAGTTCACGGTAGCAGTAAGAGAGTCTTCGGATAGTAGCAATACTCTTTCCAAAACATTTAGAATTATAAAGGTACAAGACGGATCAATTGGAGCAGATGGAAAGACTGTTACTTTAGACTCGGACGACTACTCAATAATCTATGACGAGGAGGGAGACAATCCGTCATATACAAGTAGCGGAAGTAGCAATATAGTTGTTACTGCAACTGCGCGTAACTTTACAGATCCTTTGTATAGATTTACTTTTGATGGTGGATCTGCAGGTGCGTGGACAGATACAACAGGGGCTCAAGCTGCTACATTTACATACAATGCTCCTGGGGGTTCAACTCCAAGTATTCCGTCTACTTACAATAAAGCGAATTGGCCTAAAACTCTTCTTGTAGAAGTTGGAGAAAAACCAGACAGTTATAGCTCTGGAGATGCTCCTGCTTCTGTAGAAGCAACAGATAGTATTTCTTTTGTAGGTGTAAAAACAGGTTCTGGTGGTGTAGCTCTTTCAAACTCAAATCATGCACATACTTATGCAACTGATGTAAATGGAACAGCTACAGGTATAAGCATAACTGGAACAACACTCGAACTACTTGTTGGTGGGGTTGTATATACTTATATTGGAAAGACGGACGGAACCTATGGAATTGCAAGTGGACAAACGCATGATAACAAAGAGTGGTATGTAGAATCCGCATCAGTAGTTGGAAGCGATCTTACGATTGGCGGCCCAACTGCGAATAATAGCAATGTTGTTACAATCGGAAATCATACAGGACAATCAGGAACAGATGACTCAGAAGTTATAACATACACTTGTAAGTATAAGCAAGCAGGTACTATAAAAACAATTACTACGACTCAAACACTTACAAAGTCAAAACAAGGTGCTCAAGGTCCTCAAGGTGGACAAGGACCACAGGGTAACTCAGTACAAGGACCCGCAGGTGACGATGCAGCAAGAGTGGTCACAGGCTATGTCTACTGGCAAGGAGCAGCAGCAACAGCAAAAAGTGACGTTCAGACAGCAATTACAGCAATACAAAATGCGGGGCCTACTTATACTTTTACTTCGGTTTTAGCGGATACTACCTTTAATCCAGATATAGGAGGGGGTACTCCAGGTACTACTTCAGGCACAAATCATGATAATTTTAGCATAAGTCCACCTGAGGCAAATTCGACTCGAAAGACGACTTTTTATGCGCCTTTTACAGCTACTGAGACAGTAACTAATGGAAGTGCAGATGGTACTGGTCCTGTTACTTTCGGGGCAGTCTCAGAAGGTATAAGCTTTACTGGTCTTGTTACTTTTTCAGGCAATGTTATATCTACAGATAGCGGTACTTTAAATATCACCCAGATAGACGGTAGTAAAATAACAACGGGCTCAATACAAAGTATAGATCTTAGCGTGACAGGAGATAAGGATGGTAGTGATTTTACCTCAGACGGTATGTATATTACTTTAGCAGGAGGCACTAACAATGCTCATGCAGGTGGAATAGCTTCTAAAAATTTCAGATTACAAAGTACGGGAGAGGTAGAAATTAAAAACTCTACAGGAACAGGAAATAACCAAGGAACTATTTCATTAAATAGTGCTGATCAAAAAATTGTTATAACCGATGGCAGTACAGACCGTGTGATAATTGGTAAGCTATCATAATACCATCCTAAAAATAAAACTTGACTAAGCATGTCCTTTGAGATATAATTTCAAAATGGAGAAAATACATGAGTGCGGGAACATATAACTTAGTAATCGACCAAGGCTCCGACTTTGCGTTAGACTTGGTGATTAAGCAAGGAGGAACAGCTTTAAACTTGGCTAATTACTCAGGTCGGGCACAGCTGCGTACGTCTGTGGATGCAAGTTCAGCTTCTGCCTCTTTTACCGTGACTGTAACTAATGCATCTAATGGAGCATTAAAAATGCAGCTGCCTGCAGCAACTTCTTCAGGTATCTCCGCAGGAGAGTATGTTTACGATTTAGAGATTTTTACTTCAGGTGACTCTGTTGTTAAAAGAATAATACAAGGGTCAGCAACTATTACTCCTGAGGTAACTCGATGAGTAATCAAACTACTTTGGAAGTTACAGAGAATGTTACAGAAGTTACTGCTTCTGGTGATACATTAACTATTACTCTAACTGATGATGTAACAGAGGTACAAGCGTACACTCTTGCTGTACCTTTTGAAGTTCCAGGACAAATTACAGCGGCAAATGTTACTGTTGTACCTTATAATACTATTACATCAACTAATTTAAGAGACGCATTAAAAGAATTAGCAGACCAAGATTTTCGGGGTACCTCTGCCCCAACAGGTGGAACTGTACAAGAGGGAGACACTTGGTACGACACAGACGATGATCAATTTAAAGTCTATAGAGAAACAAGTTCAGGCACATTTCAGTGGGTTCCCATAATGGTGGGTGCAGCTAGCGGTGATTCTGATACAATAGACGCAGGATCCTATTAGGGATAATTCGGAGTTATAAATGGCTCAAACAATTCAAATTAAAAGAACTACGGGAACTGGCAAACCTACTAGTGTTGCTCAGGGCGAGCTATTTTATGCCTATGGTGATAATGGAACCTATGGAAAACGTCTTGCAATAGGTAATGTAAGTGGAGGAGGTAATACTCCAGAAATTATTGGTGGTAAGCATTTCATGGATATGCTTGATCATACCGCAGGAAATCTTACTGCAAGTAGTGCGATTATTACGGATTCAAATTCGCAAATAGATGAGTTACAGATAAAAAATCAAGGAAGACTAAAACTTCTTGAGCAAACTGCAAATGGAAGTAATACTATTGATATTCGTGCTCCTGCCGCAGTAACTAATGATACAATATTAACACTACCAGATGGAGCAGGTAGTAATGGACAAGCTCTTACTACAAATGGATCGGGAGTTCTTTCATGGACTACTATAAATTCATCTTTTACGCTTGCGGCAGATAGCGGATCGAATGATACTTTTAACACTGGAGAAACTCTTACTTTTACAGGTACAGCAAATGAAATCGAAACTACTGTCTCAAATAATGAAATTACGATTGGATTACCTACAAATGTAACAATTTCTGGTAATCTTACAGTATCAGGTACAACTACTACTGTATCCTCAACTACTGTAAATGTTGCGGATTCAATGCTTTCTCTTGCAACTGGAAACAACTCAAGCGATGCTGTAGATATAGGATTCTACGGTTTATATGATGATTCTGGGTCACAAGACGAGTATGCAGGTCTTTTCCGAGACGCAAGTGATGAAAAATGGAAACTATTTAAAAATCTTACAGCTGAGCCAACCACAACCGTAAATACTTCTGCCACAGGTTATGCGGTAGCAACTCTTGTAGCTAACTTAGAATCTTCAAGTGTAGCGATCACAGGCGGATCAATTACAGGTATTACAGATCTCGCAGTTGCAGATGGCGGAACAGGACTTTCAGCTGCTGCAAAAGGCTCTGTACTTGTTGCAAACTCTGCAAATACTTTATCAGCTCTTGACGGAGGAGGTTCTGTAGACTCAATGTTATTATACACAGCATCGTCAGATACGATTTCATGGTCAAATACTATAGACGGCGGAACTTACTCATAATAGGAGATAGTGATGGCAATGGTAATTAAGCCAAAGCGAAAGTTTACGGCAGGCG
>MDSW01181832.1_pt1 | contig 21569 bp, 17 predicted proteins | sample 811171 | NCBI WGS metagenome assembly MDSW01 (sample SAMN05326641, study PRJNA326480) | marine metagenome | isolation source: seawater | place: Atlantic Ocean: North West | collected 2012 | reverse complement strand
GACGCGAAACTGGACACCTGTCCAGCGTGTATGGCTCAACCCGGAACGGCCGTTAGAAGCGGCATGAGCTCAGGTGCCAACTACGTTGACAAACACCGCCGGTCAAAGGTCGCTATAGAGCCCGTTGAAAGGGCGAAAGGGTATAAATTCACTCGGTGCCCGAGTGAATTTATTGCACCCAGAACCCGGTCCGATCCAGCATGATCGCTCATCATGATCGTTTCGCGTTTCAAGAAATGGCTGCGCCCCAGCGAGGACGCTGGAACGGCCGATGGCCCCGAACGCCATCGTTTCAAAGTTCTAGCGTCATCGGAATTGCTCGCCCCGTTTAAAGGCGAGCTCGCAGCGATCCGTGCCCGCGCCGGCGTACCGGCTGAACATTGGCGATCTCTGTACCAAGCGGTCTTCGATAATTATGCGGCCCTGGTTCAGCGCCTTCCGGCGTCGGAATCCCATCATCACGGGGGCGTTGGTGGGCTGCTACAGCACGGTATCGAAGTCGTGCGCCACACCTTGGATCTGAAACAGGGCGTCATCCTCCCGCGCGGCGAAGCCCCGGAGGTTCAATCTCGAGTGCAGGATCTGTGGACGTATGCCTGCGTTACCGCCGCCCTGCTCCACGATCTCGGTAAACCGGTCACGGATCAGTGCATCACGCTTTACGAGGGAACATATGGCCGGCGCAGCGCTTGGTCGCCGGTTCACGGGTCGATGCCGATCGGGGCAACGTATTCCATCGACTTCAATCCGAAGCGTGTCTATCGCCACCATGAGCGGATCCCGCCGCTGCTGGCGCACCATCTCATGCCAACCGAAGGACTACGGTGGATCGCGGGCGATCAGAGCGCACTACATAACTGGCTCGCGGCCATTCAGGGTGATCTCACCGACGCCGGCGCCATCGGTGAAATCGTGGGTAAGGCGGATGGCTTGTCGGTCGCACGCAACCTCAGTGGCCGCAAGAACGTGCAACTGCCGACAGCCAAGGCCAAGCCGCTTGTTGAGCGCCTGATCACTGGTCTGCGTTATCTGCTGGATAACGGCGAATTGCCGATGAACCGTCGCGGCGCGGCGGCCTATCTCGACGGCGACACGCTTTGGCTGGTGTCCAAGACCACACTCGACAAGCTCCGCACTCATCTGATCGAGGAAGGCCAGACCGGCATCCCGACACGGAATGATCGGCTTATGGACGAGTTGCAACAGCACGGTCTATTGGTTCCCAACGAAGACCGCGCAGTCTGGCTCTGCTCGATCACAATCGCCGATTGGCAAAAGCAACTGACGTGCCTTCGATTTCAGGCAGACCAGATTTGGCCAGACTCGTCCCGTCGACCCGTCGTTATGGATGGATCTGTCGAGTCCGTCATGGCCGATCAGCAAAAGACAAAGCCCAGCGAGACATCGCTCCAGAATGAGCCGTCGGTTGAGAACCAGAAAGCACCTGCCACCGGCGCCTCATCACCGCACGGCGATGTTGGCAATCAATCGACTGCGGTAAGCAACGCGAGTAATGAGGACGCACTAGATGAGTTACCTTTACCGTTCAACATTGAGGCTAATTCGGCGGTCGAGGACGCCGCTGCTACAGAACCTAGCTCGTCGGCTCCTGAATCAGACCCACAACCGCATCAGGGTGATGGCCACGTCGACGGCATGGATTCCAGCGAGGATGCGGGCGAGCGATTCCTCGCCTGGCTAAAACAGTCGATCGAGCTTGAATCGGTACCAATCAACACCGCCCAGGCGCGGATCCATGTCGTGCCGGAAGGTTTAGCGCTAGTCTCACCGCGGATATTCCGCGATTTTGACTCAGCGAATTGGAGCCACGCACAAAAGCGGTTTCAGAAGCTGAGACTACACCGGAAGACACCCAACGACGAAAACATCTGGACATGCCGGGCAACAGGCAGCCGGAAACAGTCTCTGCTGAAGGTGATTCTGATTCCGGATGCCGCTGGGTCGCTCGGCGTGAATCTACCAAAGCCGAACGCGGCGATCACATTGCTACAGACGGAATGAATTGCTTTCCTCGGCTCGCTCAGCAAAATACCGTTTATCATCGGGTTATCGATGCTCGATAGTCATCAGCCTTATCAGATGACAATTCGTTGCGCCGATTTCACTGCCGCGGACATGGCCGAGTCGGCCAGCGAGGCCGTATCTGACGGATTGCCCGCGTTTCGCGCCTTGCGCACTTTCGCGAGAGGTTTGAGAATTCGCTGTAATAGGCGCGGCTCTCGTGACAGCTAACAGCCTTCAAACTGTGTGAGCTGTCATTTACATATGGTCGTCGAAAATAGCTTTTGGCGGAATTTAGACACAGGTGTATTACGCTCGCGCAGCCTTCCTGGAATATCTAGTCATACAACGCTGGGGGTATTTTTGGGGGTACGTTATACTTGGATAAAATTAAAAACATTTATTATCATTGCCTTATATTTTATTTATTGGAGCCGCCCCGGCACCACGCGACATCACCCCAACACAGGTGCCTTCTGGAGTCGGCCGACCGGCCAACCTCGAATGCGCGCCTTGAGTGACGCAGCATGAGGCTGCTCCAGATACGCCGAGCAGTGGCCAAGCTGCCACGCCTTAGTGCTGTCATGAGCATGATCGGCAACGATCCATATCGGACAGGTATTGCCGGCGACGGTCAGGCGGCGCTGAAGCTCGAGGCCACACATGCCTTCCAGATGTGCATGACAGATAAGCACGTCCCATAGCCCGGCCTCGGCCAAGAAAGTCTCGGCACAGTCGAACGCTTCGACCCCAAGGCGCGAGCTTTCGATCACCCGCCATAACTCCGCGTGCTTGATTCGATCGAGACCGACTACGGCCAGCTGCATCCCTTGTTCAAGCATTTGCATTGCTCAAGTCTTGCGTTGAGGCCTCACTACGTAGGGTTACGGATGCCAAAAGGATGCGTCAACAATAAACTCCGTCGCCATTTTGCTGGCTGGCTATCTTGATTCAGGCCCGCTATTCGGAGAGACGCTATGTGGTCATGGATTATGGAGAACGCGCGCGGCCTGTCGGCTGTCGGCACGTTTCTCACCCTGCTCGTCTGGCTTTTTTATGCCCAGCTTTTGCTTTACAGCTTTCGCCGACAGCGCCGCTCACGGCTGCTGATCAACCAGGCCTACGGCAACGATACGAGCTCAATCTGTCTGCTGAGCAACATGTCGCACGAGCCCATTTATATACAGCTGCTCTTGATCACGTTGCGCACTCACGACAACGAAACGACGTGTTCGGTCACCGACCTCGATCGTTCGCGGGGCGATCATGCTGAAGTGGCCGGGCACACCGTCACCCGACAAGGTCCTTTGAACTCGGGCCAGTCCATGGCGACCGGCACGTTTAACAACCTGGTGCTCCAGGCCGCTCGTGAAAACCGGCTCATTGATGCGACCTGTGATGACATCACCGAGTTGGGCCTCGAGTCGATCTCGATGACGGCCATCATCAATTATGGCCCCGACGGTCAGGCGATCGGTTTCGAGCGCGATTTCATCATCCAGGGTGAGGCAGACGACGACGATTATCTGCGTATCCGCCCGCGAACGGTCGCCACCAATCGTCTCAAGGATCGGCGCTCGCAACGCCGCATGTCGCGCTGGATACAGCGCATGAACTGATGGGCTCCGTGTAACGCTCAGGCGAGCGAATCAGCTGGCCATAGGTATCGCGTACGCGTATAAAGCGTCTGCTCAAACGCTCTCGGGAACTACCGGGAGCTGTCGTGTTCCAAGACCGGGTTTTATTCGAGCGACACTATGTCTTCATCTGCCTCTTCGGCCGTCAGTGCCGCAGACAGCACTCCCCCAGCCGCGCCCTGGGCCGGCGAGCCCGGCGGCTTGCACCCGCGCCTGGCCGCGGATTGTCACCTGCTCGGCCGTCTGGAGCGCGCCAGCGTTTTATTGCACCGCAACGCCCGTATCGCCTGGCTGATTCTGGTCCCGGATACCGATGCGCGCGGCTGGCACGAGCTCGACGATGCCGAACATGACCGTATTAGCGGCCAGGTTCGTGATTTGTCGATTACCGCTGGCGACTACTTCAAGGCCGACAAGATGAACGTTGCGTCTATCGGTAACGAAGTGCCGCAGATGCATATCCATGTCGTCGCGCGCCACGAAAACGATGCCTGCTGGCCCAAACCGGTGTGGGGCCACCTGCCGGCCGGGCCGGATTATCCGACCGAACGTATCACTGCGATCACCCACATGCTGGCACTTGCACTCAATATGAAAGCCGCTGCGGGTACGTGATATGACAGAAACCACGCTCGAAGAGCTGGAAATTCGTATTGCCTACCAAGACGATACGATCAGCCAGCTCAGCGATCTGCTTTATCGACAAGACCAAGCGCTTATACGCTTGGCCGAGCGTTGCAAGACACTCGAGACGCGTGTCGCCCAGTTGAAACAGGACAGCGGCGATACCTATACATCGGCCGACGAACGCCCGCCCCATTATTGACACGTGAAAGCCGGCGTCGGGTGACGCCGGCCTGAAAGACGTCCTTGGAGCGGTCGTTAGAGCTGGATACGGCCACCGCCGCCACCCTGACCGCCACCATAGCCGCCGCCGTAACCTTCCTGGCCCGGAACCTGGATCTTCTGGCTCTGCTGGCGCTGCATTTCCTTGAGCTCTTCAATGGCTTTTTCGGCCGCCTGATTGACCGCCTCGGGAAACTTCTCGATCGCGCCGGCGAGATCGTCGGCCTCCAGCTCGAACGACAGCGGCAGGCTGCCCGCCGGCGTCATAAGGCTGGCCGAGCCCTCGTAGTGGATCTCGCGAGAGTCGTCGTCGTCGCCATTCGCCGTCACCGGGATCAGTTTGCGGATGCTGCCGACTTTGAGGTCCGTGAAGGATTCCTCGCGGTACATGTTGTCGGCATCGATCTTGATCTCGGGCATGTTTTCGGCCATGTCGTCATCCTGATTGCAATTTAAGACAGCACACAGGATAACAGCCGGCGACGCGCACACCGTGCCCGGCGCCGGTGCGTCGTCAGCCGGTGTTGCGCATGCCCGCAGCCACGGCGTTGATCGAGCGCAGCACAGGGTCCAGCCAGGCGCGATCGCCGTTTTCGCGATAACGCGTGAGCGCTGCCCGCTGGATATGGTTCAACGGGTCCAGATAGGGCCGGCGGCGATCCAGCGAGGTTTGCAGTACCGGGTCGTCGTCGAGGATCTTGGACTCGCCTGTGATCTTTAAAATGCCCTCGACCGCGCGCTCGTACTCTGCGTGGATGGCATCGAAGATATGGCTCTGGCCGTCGGCTAGGCGCGCATATTGCGCGGCGATCGACATATCCGCCTTGGCCAGCGACATCTGAACGTTATCGATGATGGTCCGGAAATACGGCCACTCCCGATACAGCGACTGCAACGTGTCAGTCTCGACCTCGGCCAGTGCGGTGCCCAGGCCCAGCCAGCCCGGCAGCGTATGACGCGACTGCGCCCAGGCAAACACCCAGGAAATAGCCCGGATCGAGCTCTTGTCGAGCTTGGCCTTGGACGGACGCGAGCCCGGCCGCGAGCCGATGTTTAGCGCACCGATTTCGGCCGTCGGGGTCGCAGCCTGGAAATAATCGAAGAAGCCTTCTGTATTTTCGGTCAAGTCGCGATAGAACGACTCACCCGTGGCGGCCAGCTTGCCGGCCACGTCCGAGTAATCTGCATCCGAGGGCTGGCTGCCCGAGGCCTTGAGTGTGCCGGTCACGCCCAGCGTCAATTCATGGACCGCGGTTTCCGGGTTGGAGTATTTGGCGAAGATCATTTCGCCCTGCTCCGTGAACTTGATACGCGAGCGCACCGTACCGGGCGGCTGGCTCATGATGGCTTGATGGGTCGGCCCGCCACCGCGCCCGACGGTGCCACCGCGGCCGTGGAAGAGCACGCAATCCACGCCGTGGCGTTCACAAAGAGCGACGGCCTCCTGCTGGGCGCGATAGAGCTGCCAACGCGAGGTCATGATGCCCCCGTCCTTGCAGGAGTCGGAATAGCCCAGCATGACTTCCTGACGCAGCGTGCCGTCGGACTCACCGGCTTCGATAAAAGCCCGGTAGTGCGTATTGGCCAGCAATTTGTCGAGTACCGGCTCGATATGTTCCAGGTCGGCCACGGTCTCGAACAACGGCGCGATCGACAGCGGGGGCGCGGTCGCCGAGCCCGGCTCGTAGACGCCGGTGACCCGCATCAGCCACAGCAGAGCCAGCACGTCGGACGCGCTGTGGGTCATGGAGATGACGTAGCTGCCAAAGGCCGCATTGCCCAGTGTGCGCGTGAACTCGCGCACGACCGCCAACGACTCTAACGTGTCGTTGACGTCCGAGCTGACATCCACGCGGCCGATCGAAGGCATGTCCTCGCGCGCCAGTTCGGCGTTCAAGAATCCCACGCGCGCCGCCTCATCCATCGACTCGTAGCCAACGTCGCGGCCAAGGGCAACGAAAAGCTCGTGCACGCACTGGGTGTGACGGGTAGATTCCTCGCGCAGGTCCAGACGGGCCAGATGAAAGCCAAACGTCTCGACCAGACGCTGCAGATCCTTGATGTGGTCTTCGGCGATCACGCCGTCGCCGTGGCCGGCCAGCGACTCGCGCATCACGCGGATGTCCTCGATCAGCTCGGCGGCGTCATTGTAGGCAATCGGCGAACGCTCGCTGCGCTCGGCGCGCAGGCGCAGCTCGGTCTGAATCTGGTCGACCATTGCCGCCAGCCGGCGACGCATCAGATACAGCTTGCGCCGATAGGGCTCGGCGGCATAACGCTCGGGCCGCACGCCGGAATGCGCAGCGATACGCTGCTCGTCGGCCTCGAGCGAGGCCCAGAACGCATCACTTGGCGTACACCAACGCGCCGAAAACGACAGCCGGCTCGACAGTTCGTCGATACGCCGGAGATATTCGGAGAGCACCTCGCGCGACTGCATGCGCAGCGCGTAGCGCGTCTCGCGCGCGGTGACATACGGATTGCCGTCGCGATCACCGCCGATCCACGAACCAAAGGCTAGCACCGTCGGCGCATCCACCGACGGCTTGCCGTAGGCGTTCGCCAGGGCTTTTTCCAGGTTGCGATAGATCTGCGGCACGCTGGCAAACAGCGAGGCGCGGAAGTAGTACAGCCCGTTGCGGATCTCGTCTTCGACCGTGGGCCGCGAGCCGCGCAGCTCCTCGGTCTTCCAGAGCACCTGAATATTCTGGCGGATATGTTCTTCGATGGTCTCGCGCTTGAGCGCATCGGGGTTGCCGAAAGTCAGCTCGTGGAACCATTCGAAGATACGGCGCAGCGCATCCAGTACCGCCCGCGGCTTGGCCTCGGTCGGGTGTGCGGTAAATACCGGAATGAACGACAGCGTGCCCAACCGGCCCAGCAGATCGTCAAGCGATACGCCGTCGGCGGCCAGGTCCGTGAACGTGCGATTGAACGAGCCCAGCCACTGCGGGTCACCGTCGGCGGCCAGAGTGCGCCGTGTGCGGTGGGCATGCAGCTCTTCGAGGAGGTTGGCCAGGTTGAAATAGATCGCGAACGCCCGCGTGACCTCGGTCATCGTCTCGGCCGGCAGCTCGTCGATCAACGCCATCAGACGGGCGCGCTCATCGGCGTCGTCGGCTTCGCGAAGACCGATGAAGCCGCGGCGTAGGGTCTCGACCGTGTCAAAGACCTCGGTGCGGGCCTGGGCCTGGAGCACGTCGCCCAGGAGGGCCCCGGCGCGGCGGACCTGGGCCCGCAGCTCTCGATCGGCTTCTTGCTGATCGGCCTGACCGACGGCCGGATGTTTCTCGTTGATCGCTGGATTCATGTTCGGCTTTTATGGAATCGTTTCCCCAAGTCCGAGCATAGCAGTTTGCCGCGGGCATCCAAGCCCGCCGCCGACCCGGCCCACAGCGCATGGTCAGCTGCGCTAACATGTGGCTTTGATCCTCGATCCTGCAGCTCATGTCTCGCCAGAAGCGCTTTTGTCCGAACTGCGGTGCGCCCGTCGAGTACCGGATTCCCGAAGGCGACGACCGGAAGCGCCGCGTCTGTACGGCGACCGGCGAGATCTTCTACGACAACCCGCGCAACGTAGTCGGCACCATTATCGAAAACGATGGCGCCATTTTGTTGTGTCGCCGGGCGATCGAGCCGCGCCTGGGCTTCTGGACCCTGCCCGCGGGCTTTCTGGAGTTGGGCGAAACAGCCGCGGAGGGCGCAGCCCGCGAGACCTGGGAAGAATCCGGTATCGTGGCGGCCGACCTGGCACTGCAGTCGATGATCGATGTGACGCATATCGGGCAGGTGCATATCTTTTTCACCGCCCGCCAAGACGGAGTGCAACGCCCGGCCGGGCCGGAGAGTAGTGAGGTCGCGTTTGTGCCGATCGCCGACATCGAATGGACCCAGCTGGCGTTCCCGACGATTCACCGGGCACTGACCCGTTACGTCGCCGACCGCGAGGCCGGCCGACACGGCGTGCACGTGGAAGCGCTAGCCGCCCACGACTGGAAAGCCATGAATCTCGATGACAGGCCACGCGGGCGTTCGCCCGGCTGGTAGACTTTAGTCATACCGAAACGATCTCACGAACATCTCGAGGGACGAGGCATACCGCATGACCTTCGTTGTTACTGAAAACTGCATCAAGTGCAAATACACCGACTGCGTGGAAGTCTGCCCCGTGGACTGCTTCCACGAAGGCCCGAACTTTCTGGCCATCGATCCTGAGGAGTGCATCGATTGCACGCTCTGCGAGCCGGAGTGCCCGGTCGAGGCGATTCTCTCCGAGGACGATCTGCCGGAGGATCAAGCCGAATTTCTGGAGCTCAACGCCGAGCTGGCGCAGAAATGGCCGGTGATTACCGAAATCAAGAAACCGCCGGAAGATGCCGACGAGTGGGCCGACAAGCCCAACAAGCGCGAGCTGCTGGAACGCTAGGGACTGGCTCAGGCACGCAGCATATCGACATAAGCGCCCTCGCACAGGGCGCTGTTCTCGATACCCAGTCCGGCCATCAATCGCCGGGCTTCGGCCTCGCCGGCCACCTCGACTTCGCCGTCAGCCAACACCACTTCCAGCTCCATAAAAGCGCCCAGCCCGACAACCGCGTCCAGGTGCACGCGAGTGCGGCCGATCATATACAGGCGGCGGGTCTTTAAAACCCGCCCGATCTGCCCGTAGGCGGTGGAGAGTACGGCGCGCAGGCCCGCCGGATCAGAGGTGGCGCTTCGCTCGTAGTATGAGCCGGCCGGGCCGGTGGTATCGGCCCGGCGATAATAGATCAGTTCACCGCTTGCCGGCTCGCTCAGAAAATCTCGGAGCTTGAGCCGCCCGGCCCCGCAACCGAAGAACGTATCATCTTGTTCGATGACCCATGGGCCCGCATCGGCAAGTGCAGCCACTTGCGCCTCCAGGACCTCGGGCTCGGCCACACGGGCCTTGATCTCTACGTTTCTTGCCACGGCCGTTTATCCCCGCGGATGATGCGCGTCGTGTAACGCTTTCAGGCGAGCGCGCGCGACGTGGGTATAGATCTGCGTCGTCGACAGATCGGCATGACCCAGCAGCATCTGGACCGCACGCAGGTCGGCGCCATGGTTGAGCAGATGGGTAGCAAAGGCATGACGTAGCGCATGAGGTGACACGGTCTTGGCCACACCGCCGGCGCGGGCATGGCCGCGGATTCGATGCCAGACGTTCTGGCGCGTCATGGCCCCGCCGCGCGCCGTGACGAATAACGCATCACTCACGTGGGCGCCCAGCAGCAGCCCGCGCGCACGTCTGACGTAACGGTCGATCCAGGCGCCGGCGGCCTCTCCGATCGGCACGAGCCGTTCGCGCCCGCCCTTGCCCATCACGCGGATGACGCCTTGTCGCGTGTTGACCTGCGACAAATGAGCGCCCACCAGCTCGGATACTCGCAGGCCCGCGGCATACATCAGCTCTAACATGGCGCGATCACGCAGACCCAGCTCGGTGTCGGTATCCGGGGCGCGGATCAGCGCCTCGACGTCGCGCTCGCTCAAGGTCTTGGGCAAGCGCTGTCCCTGGGCCGGGCTATCGATCAGCGCGGTAGGGTCGGCCGTAATCGCCCCGGCCCGGCGCTGGAAGCGATAGAACTGGCGCAGGCTCGATAACAGCCGGGCCGCGCTGCGCGGGCTGCTGCCGGCGCTAATCGATGCTGCCAGATAGGCCTGGATATCAGCCGGCGCGGCCGCCAGCAGACCGTTGTCCGGGCACTGCGGCGCGCCGGCAAAACGCGCCAGATCGGTGCGATACGCCGCTAGCGTAGCCTGCGACAGGCCCCGCTCGGCCCACAGGGCATCGAGAAAGCGCTCGATAGTATCGACATGTCGCGGATCCAGTGCATCGATGGCAGCCATGGCGAGAGCGTATAATGCGTGGCTTTGCTCGGCCAGACGCGCCCGACTTTTAAAGAGCTGTCGATGTCCAAAGCCTCCTCGCTTACCCCGCAAGAGCGATACGAACAGGACCTGGAACGCGCGGACTTCGAGCGCGACCCGGCTCAGGCCGAGGCCGTGGCCGAGCTGCAACGGATTTACGACGCCCTGAGCGAAAACCGCACCACGTCGTACGGGCTGTTCGGGCGCAAGAAAAAACGCGAGCCGGTCACCGGGCTCTACGTCTGGGGCGGCGTGGGTCGCGGCAAGACTTATCTCATGGATTGTTTTTTCGAGTCGCTGCCCTTTCCCGACAAGTCGCGCCTGCATTTCCATCGCTTCATGGCCAAGGTGCACGAGGCGCGCAAGGCCTATGCCAACCAGTCGGATCCGCTGGTGAAGATCGCGGCCGACTGGGCCAGCGACCGGGTCCTGTGCTTCGACGAATTCTTTGTCTCGGACATCGCAGACGCCATGATCCTGTCGCGCCTAACCGAGGCCTTGTTCGAGCACGGCGTGACACTGGTGGCTACCTCTAACGTCGACCCCGACGATCTCTACAAGGGCGGGCTTAAGCGCGAAAACTTCTTGCCGGCTATCGAGCGCCTGAAGGCCAACTGTCAGATCCTGCATCTGGCCGACGGCACCGATTTCCGGCTGGATCATATTCAGGAGGCCAGCACCTACCAGAGCCCGACGGGCGCCGAGGCCGATGCTGCACTGGGCAAAAGCTTCGACAAGCTGGCCGCCGGCCGCGTTGTCCACGCCGGTAACGTAGAAATCCTGGGCCGTAAGATCGCGACGCGCTACCGCGCCGAGAACGCCGTCTGGTTCGACTTCGATGCTCTATGCCGCAGCGCCCGCTCGGCCGGCGACTATATCGAGATCGCCCGCGAGTTCCCTGTCGTCATGGTCTCGGACGTACCCATACTCACCGACCGCGACGAGAACGCCGCCCGGCGCTTCATTAACGCCATCGATGAGTTCTACGACCGTCGTGTCAACGTCTTCATCGCCGCCGACGCCCGGCCGGACGATCTCTACGCTGGCACCGAACTGGCCTTCGAGTTCGAGCGCACTGCAAGCCGCCTCCACGAGATGAGCACGCCGGACTATATCTCCGAGCCCCACCGCGGCTGAGCGCCGATTGGATCGCTGGTCGCCGGCTCGGAACCGGCGCCGGCCACAACGCCAACGTGGTCACAACCGCCTAGAGCTTGTCGTACCAAGATACGGCGACACGTTCGAAAACAGTTCGCACCTGCGTCGAAAGCCTAATAGACCGAAACGCTGTTTCAATCACACGCTGGCGGTAACTTTTCCAGCGGAGTGATCGATGGGCTCGAACATGATGGCCTGCCCCCTGCTGCTCGACGAGATACTCGAGCGCGCAGCGACCGAGTTTCCCGACGTTGAAATCGTCAGCCAGATGCCCGACAAGTCGCGGCATCGGGAGACGTACGCACAGATGGCCGAACGGGCCAAACGCCTGGCTCAAGCGTTGCTCGACGCGGGCATCAGTCATGGCGATCGGGTGGGCACGCTCTCGTGGAACCATTTCGCGCATCTGGAGTGTTACTTCGGTATTCCCGCCATGGGCGGCGTCTGCCACATGATCAATATCCGGCTGGCGCCGGAGGATATCGCCTGGATCATCAACCACGCCGAAGACCGCGTGCTGATCGTAGACGACGTGCTGTTGCCGCTCTACGAGAAGTTCGCCGACCAGATCAACGTCGACAAAGTCATCGTAGTCAACCTGACCGGCCAGGCGGTCGCTGCTCCGCTCATCGACTACGAGGGTTTCCTGAACAGCGCCTCCACGGACTTCGTCTATCCCGACAAGCACGAAGACGACGCCTGTGGCATGTGCTACACGTCCGGCACCACCGGCAAGCCCAAGGGCGTGACCTACTCCCACCGCTCGACCGTACTGCACGCCCTGACGTCTTCGCTGCCGGACTGTCTGAATCTCAGCTACAACGCGACCGTGCTGCCCGTGGTGCCGATGTTCCACGTCAACGCATGGGGCCTGCCCTACTCGTCCACGCTGTGCGGCGCCAAACAGGTCCATCCCGGCCCCCATCTGGATGCCGAAAGCCTGTTGAACCTCTACCAGGACGAGGGCGTGACGATCTCGGCCGGCGTACCGACCATCTGGATGGGCATCCTGAACGCGCTCGACAAAGCGCCCGGACGCTGGTCGCTGGCCGACAACCTCACGATGATCGTAGGCGGCTCGGCCGCACCAGAAGCCATGATCCGCCGCTTTGACGGTCATGGTCTGCAGCTCATCCAGGCCTGGGGCATGACCGAGACCTCGCCGCTGGGCACCTCCGGCCGGCTCAAACCGGCTATCCAGGCCCTCGATGAAGACGCGCGCTATGCCCGACGGGCCACGGTAGGGACCACAGTACCCTTGGTGCGGGTACGAATCGCCGGCGACGACGGCCGACTGGCGCCCCGCGATGGTCAAACCATGGGCGAGCTCCAGATTCACGGGCCCTGGATCGCAGGCAGCTATTTCAAGCTGGACAACAGCGAAGAGAAATTCACCGCTGACGGCTGGCTACGTACCGGCGATATCGCCACCATCGACGGCGACGGCTATATCGACATCACCGACCGCACCAAGGACGTGATCAAATCCGGCGGCGAGTGGATCTCGTCGGTGCACCTGGAAAACGAAATCATGGGCCATCCCGACGTGGCCGAAGCCGCGGTCATCGCCAAGACCGACGACAAATGGGGCGAGCGCCCACTGGCCGCGATCGTGCCGGTCGAAGGCAAGATGCTCGACGAGGCCGCTATCCGGGCCCATCTGCTCGAGCGTATGCCGAAGTGGATGGTGCCCGACGACTATGTCTTTCTCGAAGCGATTCCGCGTACCTCGACCGGCAAGTTCAGCAAGCTGACGCTGCGCGAGCAGCTCAAGGTATAAGCCACCGTTGGTCGCGCCCGGGCAGCCGTCGTCCGGCCCGGGCACATCGCGTGCCTAGGCCGCACCACCCAGACTGGTCTGACCGGGTAGCGTCAGGCGGGCTAGGTCACGAACGACAACGGTCAGGTGTTCGTGGCCCGGCGCCTCGATGGCCTGCAGCTCGCCCAGACGCGCGCTGATGAAGGCCAGCGTACGCTCGTTATCGGCCTGCCAGTCGGCCAACGGGTCGTCGACAGTGCGTGTAAGAACCTGATCCACGATCCGTTGGTGGATGCGATAGCTATCGCCGCGCAGGCTCATGCGCGCTAACGCCTGCCAACGTTCGTTAGCAGGCAGATTATGGATCGCGTTTTGTAGCCACGGCACGCCCAGCAGATCGCCAAGCCGGTAATAAAGCGCAGCTACTTCGGTCACAGCCACGTCGCGCTCCGCAGCCAGGGCGGCGATATCCATGATGCCCCCGCCTACGTCGGCCACGGCGATACGGCGCGCCAGATCTGGCGTCATGCCCTGCTCGGTCCATGCCTGCTCGGTGGCCTCGAAGCGTTCGCGATAGGCGCCCGTCAGATAATCCGGCAGCTCGGCCACCAACGCGGTCGCACCCGGCTGATAGCGCGCCAGAAGCGCCGAGATATCCTCGCCCAGGCCCGGCGTGGCCAGCCACCAGTTCATGGCGTGTTTCAAGAACGCGATCGCGATGCGATGGGCGCGATACTGGGCCTCGGCGGCCAGCGCGCCGGTCTGTGCATCGACGGCCTCGAACAAGGACTCGCCGCCCAGCCAGGCGTCCGCCAGCACATAGCCCCGAACCGCGGCCTCCATGCGCGTACCAAAGCCGGCCGGCAACCGGTGGGCACTGGCAATGCCCAGCCGATCCACCATCTGATTGGTCACCAGCGTAGCGATCAGCTCGCGGCGCAGCCGATGCCCGCGCACATCGTCGCCAAAGCGCTGGCCGAGCGCTGCGGGCAGGCCATCGAACAACCAGCCTTCCAGGGCCGGATCATCGGCCAGACCGCCGGCCAGCGCGGCATCGGCCAGAGCGAGCTTGTTGTAGGAGATCAGCACGGCCAATTCTGGCCGGGTCAGGCCGGCGCGCTCACGAGCGCGCATTTCGATGGTTTCATCGTCGGGCAGGCCCTCCAGACGCCGGTCCAGCCGGCCGTCTCGCTCCAGTGCCCGCATGAAACTGACCTGCTCGTCGAAACGGGTGGTACTTTCGGCCTGCATGAGGCTGATCTGCTGGGTCTGGAGCACGTTGGTACGCAGCACCAGGTCGATGACCTCGGGCGTCATGTCGGCCAGCAGGCGATTACGCGCGTCGCGGTCGATGCGTCCGGCGGCCTCGGCCGTGCCCAGCGCGATCTTGATGTTGACCTCGAGGTCGGAGGAATCCACACCGCCTGAGTTGTCGATGGCATCGGTATTGATCCGTCCACCGGCCAGCGCGTACTCGATACGCCCGGCCTGGGTAAAGCCCAAATTACCGCCTTCGCCGACGACACGGGCCTGCATGTTGCGGCCGTCGATACGCAGGGCATCGTTGGCCCGGTCGCCCACATCGGCGTGGGACTCGTGGCTGGCCTTGACGTAGGTGCCGATCCCGCCGTTCCAGAACAGATCCACGGGGGCAGCTAGAAGAGCGGCAATCAGCGCGGTGGGCGTGTACTCGCGCTGGGCGAGCCCTAGCGCGCTCATGGCCTCGTCCGAGACGCTGACGCGCTTGGCCGAACGCTCGTAGACGCCCCCGCCGCGAGAGATCAGTTCCGGGTCGTAGGCATCCCAGCCGGAGGCCTCGGCCTTGAACAGGCGCTCGCGCTCGGCGTAGCTGGCTTCAGCGTCGGGGTTCGGATCGATGAAGATATGGCGATGGTTGAAGGCCGCCTGCAGGCGCAAGGTTCGGGAGGCCAGCATGCCGTTGCCGAACACGTCGCCGCCCATATCGCCGACGGCTACCGCCGTGAAGGCCTCGGTCTGACAGTCGCGCCCCGTTTCCCGGAAATGACGCTTCACGCCTTCCCAGGCGCCGCGAGCGGTGATGCCCATGGCCTTGTGGTCGTAGCCGGCCGAGCCGCCGGAGGCGAAAGCATCGTCCAGCCAGAAGTGATATTCGCCCGACAGGCCGTTGGCGATATCCGAGAACGTGGCCGTGCCCTTGTCGGCGGCCACCACCAGATACGGATCGGCGGCGTCGCGGGCCAACACGCCTGGCGGCGTGACAATCTCGTCGCCGACGCGATTGTCGGTGATATCAAGCAGGCCGCGGATGAAGACCTTGTAACCGGCGATGCCCCGCGCGGCACGCGTCTCGCGGTCTATATCGGCGGGCAGATTCTTCAACACGAAGCCGCCCTTGGCCCCGACCGGCACAATGACCGCGTTCTTGACCATCTGCGCTTTCATCAGACCCAGAACCTCGGTCCTAAAGTCCTCGAGCCGGTCTGACCAGCGCAGGCCGCCGCGGGCAATGGGCCCGCCACGCAGGTGCACGCCCTCGACCTCGGGCGCGTAGACGAAGGTCTCGACCCAAGGCCGGGGTTCCGGCAGCTCGGCCAGGTGCGAGGAGTCGAGCTTGAGCGAGACATAGGGTTTGGGCTGGCCGGTCTCGTCGCGCTGGTAGTAATTGGTGCGCAGAACCGCATCGACTACGCCATAGAAAGCGCGCAGCACGCGGTCCGTATCCAGGCTGGCGATAGCCTCCAGGGCGGCCTCGATCGCCTCAACGCTGGCACTCTCGGCCTCGGCCGAGCGCGCCCGATCCGGATCCAGGCGCAGGCCGAACAGGCCGATGATGCGACCGACCAACTCCGCCTGCTCGGCCAGCCGGTCACCGATATACACCGGCGAGAACGGCAGCTCGGTCTGTAGTAGATAGCGCGCCACCGCACGGACCAACACGATCTCGCGCGGCGAAAAGCCGGCCTCCACCACCAGGCGGTTGAGATTGTCGTTGGCCGCGCGCCCGGCCATGATGTCGTCAAACAATGCCGCCAGTGCCTCGCGGCGCTCGGCTTCGGCCAGGCGCTCGGCCGCGGGATGACGGGCCTCGAACTCGTGGATCCACTGCGGGGCGAAGCCGCCACGCTCGACCACGAAAGGATGCTGATTGACCACTGCCAGACCGAAGTATTCGAAGATCGGCACCACGTCCGACAGAGCCGGCGCCTCGCCGCTGCCGTAGAGCTTGAGCGTGACCCGGTCACCTGCCGCATGGGCCACCCGTAGAATCGGCGCGGCCTCATCCGGCCGTACGGAAAGGATAGCCGCATCGGCCACGGCGGCCTCGGCGCCGTTGCGACGCTGATACGCCGCCTCGAAGGCATGGGCATAGGCCGGCATCGAGGTGCCGGCCTCGCGCGCAGCAGCCAGAAAGCGATCCGGCCAGGCCCGGGTCTGATCCACCAGCCGACGCTCGATATCGGCGGTGGCCGGCGTGGCGCCGTCGGCATCGGTGGCGATCTGGAAGACCAAACGCACCACCGAGCCACGCAGAAAGTCTGCGTCGGCGTCCTGACACTGGCCGGCCAGCCCGGCTCCCAGCGTGGCCTCGATCTGTTGCCGTAGTGCCACGGTATAGCGCTCGCGCGGGATGTAGACGATGGCCGAATAGAACCGACGATAGCGATCGCGGCGCAGAAACAGACGCAGACGCTCGGTCTCGCGCATGTTGAGCACGTCGGTCACGGTCTCGAACAGCTCGGCCTCGCTGGCCTGAAACAGCTCGTCTCGCGGGAACGTCTCGAGGATATAGCGCAGGCTCTTGGCCGCGTGCGAGCGCGGGCGAAACGCAGCCCGCGCCATGACGTGGCTGATCTTGCGCCGCAGCAGCGGAATATCACGCGGGCTAGCCCGATAGGCCTCGCCTGAAAACAGGCCCAGAAAACGATGGGCCCCGATTACGTTGCCGGCCGCGTCCAGGCGCTTGATCGCGATGACATCCATCGTCTCGGGGTGATGAATCCAGGCGTGACGATTGGCCTTGGTCACCACGGCCAGTCGCGGCGACTGGGTATATTCGTCCAGCACGGCGGCCGGCGCCACATAACCGTCGGGATCCACCGCGGCCCGGTCCTCGCGCAGCAGCCCCAGGCTGGTATCGGCCAGATCGACCATGGTCTCGCCGTCGTCGTCAGCCTGGATGGCGCGGCTGCGATAGCCGAGAAACGTGAAGTGGTCATCGGCCAGCCACGACAGAAAGGCCTGGGTTTCCTCGCGCTCTTCGCGGTCGATGCCGCTGGCGGCCTGATCCAGATCGTCAATGACTTGTTGCAGGCGCCGACGCATGGCGCGCCAGTCGCCAACTACCGTGTGGACATCGATCAGGCGGGTGCGGACCTCCTCGCAAAGCGCTGCGCGATCCAGGCCGGCCGGTGCAGCAAACTCGACGCGAATCAACGACTCGGGCGATCGCGCGCTATCTTCGCCGTGGTCATCGTAGGCGGCCACGTCGGCAAACTCTCCGCCACCGTCACGACGCGACTGGACCACGGGGTGGACGATCCAGTCGATCTCGGCACCGGTGGCCCGGACGGCCATGGTGACGGTGTCCACCAGGAACGCCATATCCTCGGCCACGCTGATCAGCGCCGTGTCGCAGCCGCTGGCAGCGTCGTCGATGTCAACGATCTGGGTCAGCGGCGTGCCGGTCGTGCGTGGCTGTGCCAGCAGCGCATAGTGCGTCTTGACCGCATCGTAGAGACGCTCGGCCCGGCGTGCCGCGACCAGCGAGGCGGGAACCCCGTCGAGATAGACCTCGGCAAACGCTGCCATGGCCGGCCCGTCGGAAACCTGCTCATCGGCATCGATGAGAGCACGTATTTCTGCAAGCACGCGGGCCGTCCGGGTATTCATTGCATTGTTCAAGCTCATGAGGCGTTACTTGGACGTTACGCCCGGGCCGGCGCGCGACTCAAGCCTGCCCAGAGCGGCGGCTACTCGTATTATCGGCCTGGGTATCCGGGGCCGCTGCCTGGAAAGCGGCCAGCGATATGCAGGCCCGGTACACGCCGCGCAGGCGCGGATAGTCATCCAGGCGCACGCCGTAGCGCTCGGCCATGGAGATCTGGGGCACGAGACAGACATCCGCCAGGCTCGGCTTGGCTGTGAAACAGAACGAATGGGCGGCCTCGCCCTGCTCGACCAGCAGCGACTCCATCGGGCCGAAAGCCTTGTGCAGCCAATGCTCGAACCAGGCGCGCCGCCGCGCGTAGTCCACGCCCATTTCGTCGCGCATGTAGCGCAGCACTCGCAGATTGTTGAGCGGGTGGGTATCGGCCACCGCGATCTGGGCGAACGAGCGGATGCGCGCGCGCAGCGTCGTCTCCGCCGGCAAGAGCGGGCGTTCCGGGTAGCGCTCTTCTAGATATTCCAAAATGGCCGAAGACTGGGAAATAATCAGATCGTCTTCGACCCAGAGCGCCGGAATCAGACCCTGCGGGTTGACGTCGAGAAACGCTTGCCGCTCGGCCGATGCACCGTCGAGCCCCGTGAAAATCGACTCATAGGCCACACCTTTGTAATTCAGGGCGATACGCACCCGATGGGCCGAGACACTGCGGTGATGAGTGAACAGTTTGAGCATGATGCGACAAGCGACGAGACAATGCCCAAACCTTAGAACCTATGACTGTTTTGTGCGAGCCCGCGGCCTGCGCTCCCCAAGGCCCGACACGCCGACCGACGATGAGACGATCATGAACCCAGACCCGAGCCAGCCGCCCATCGAGCCTGCCGAGGCCCGCCACGACAGCGAGCGCAACGTTCTGCTCGTGACCTATGTTCTCTACGGCCTGTCCGCGTTCATTTTTGTCACCGCTGTCGCCGGCGTCATCATCAACCACATCAAGCTGGGCGAGCTCGGCGGCGAGACCGTGGCCCACAGCCATCATCGCTGGCTGATGCGCACGTTCTGGTTTTCTATCCTCTGGAGCGTGGTGTGTCTGATCCTCACCCCGATCGTCATCGGCGTCGTGGGTTATTTCGTGCTCTGGGTGTGGTGTGCCTATCGCTTCATCCGCGGCATGCTGACGTTCGCCGACGGCCGCGCCATGCCGGTTTGAACACGCGGCATGCCCGGCCGGCCCGCGTGTTACCGTCCGATTGACACGTCTCCACGGCCGATACGGCGCTTGCCTTGACCGAACCGCACGCTCTCAACCCTCGCCTGGTGGATGATTTCGATCAGACACTGGCCCGTCTGGCCGAAGCACCGGCGTTTTCGAAGTATTCGCATCAAAGCCAGCTCTTGATGCGCGCAGCCAAGCTGGCCAAGACGCCGGGTGGCGTGGCCGCCCTGGCCGAGCGCGCCGAACGCTTCGACAGCGCGGGCGTGTTCGCCGGCACCGACTGGGACATGCCCGCCGGCCTGCAGCCGGCACTGGTTGGCCCCACGCTGCGTGCCGGGGGCGATTCCGCCACGCTTGAAACCCTGAGCGAACTGCGTTTGCTGGCCCTGGCCGAAGCCCGCACGGCCCACGACGGCATGAGCGCTAACGAGGCCCAGGATTTTCTGGCCGAGGCGATGGCCGCCAATCTGGATCTACTGTTTGGTGAGGCCACCGAAACCGCGCGAGAGCGCTCCGCGGCGGATTCGGCACGTCTGCAGGGCCTGTTCGCGCTGCTGGCCGAGCGGCTGGGCATGGGCCGTATCATCGAGCGCCTGCTCGAAGAGGTCAGCCAGATCATGGCCCAGCGCCCGATCATGACCGATCGGGCCCGCGCGCTGATTCAGGCCGCCCGTCAGGCGCTTGCCGACGAGACGATCGACGAGGCCAACGCCGCGGTTGCGCGTCACTGGCTGTCGGCCATCGAGGCGCCCAGCGTGCTGGCCCAGGCCGAGGGCGCCCACTATGCCCATGCACTGGCTGAATGCGACGACGACCAACTGGCCGCCGAAGCGGGCGTGTTCGGCGCCTCGATGAACGAGACCGGTCTGGTCTGTGCGGCCCACGCCGTGCTGCTGTCCCATCTGAATCGGCAGGCACGTCATCTCGTGCCAGCCGCACTTGGCTGCAACGCCATCGGCCAGGCGGCCTACCAGGCCCACGAGACCGAAATCACGGCGCTGATCGACCAGGCAATCACTGTGGATACAGCGTTTGCCATCTACGGGCTGTCGCGACTGCTGGGCGCCGATCTGACGTTTCAGCGTCCGGTGCTGCCGGGCCTGCAAAGACTGGCCCGCCTGGCCCTGCACCACGAGACCATAGCCGCCCTGGTGCCGGAAGCGCCCAACGACGACACACGTGCTCGCTCGCGCCTGCTGGCCGGGGCCTGTGCCGTGCTCGGCCAGCCGCGGGGCGTTGACCAGGGCCATAATCCCACCTGCCAATCCGCACGCGCGATCAGCCTGTGGGCCCAGAACGATCCCGGGTATCTGCTGGCCCTCATCGCTCAGGCGGCTCGGGACAACGACGTGGTCATGGACTTCGAGGGCCAGGTGATGGCCTCATCGAGCCTGGCCGCCGGCATGGTCAAGACGCTACATACCGAGCTCGACGCAGTATCCCGCCTGCTCACGCCGCATCTGGACAAGCTCTACGTCGAAATGGGGCGGCGTACCGTAGGGCGCGTGGGCGACGGGCATCGCTGGGTCAATCCAGAGATGCACGGCTGGTGGGTTATGCGCGATTTCGCAGCACTCATCGATCTGGCGACCGGGGCAATTACCGATTGCAGCGATTTTCTACGGGCGTTCTTTTCGGCCTATCACCCGGACTACAACGGCGATCGCGCTCTGGTCTATGCCCAACCCTGCGGCATTGCCTCGACCACGTCGGCCGGCGACTGGGTCGGCTGGCACGCGGTGGCTATCCAGCGTGTGGTCCGCGATGCCAGCGGCGCCTGGCGGGTGTATTTCTATAACCCGAATCGTGACAAGGCCCAGAACTGGGGCCACGGTATCGAGACTTCGACCCACGCAAACGGCGAGCTCGAAGGCGAGTCGTCGCTGGTCTTCGAGGAATTCGCCGCACGTCTGTATGTCTTTCATTACCGGGCCGCCGAGACCGGCGAGCCGGAACACGTGCCCGAAGCAGCCATCGCGCGGGTGCGGGCCGCGATCGCCGACAGCTGGGGCAAGGGTTTTGCGTGGGCCGACGGCCCGGTCGCTTAGCCCGCTACGTTTGATCCGGCATAAAAAAGGTTCATCGCACATTACCGGGAAATGCGTCTCGGATCTTGAGGAAGAAATAGGCGCTGTCGCGATAGCCGTAGGCCATGCGTTTGAGCACCTT
>MDSW01021519.1_pt1 | contig 21578 bp, 3 predicted proteins | sample 811171 | NCBI WGS metagenome assembly MDSW01 (sample SAMN05326641, study PRJNA326480) | marine metagenome | isolation source: seawater | place: Atlantic Ocean: North West | collected 2012 | reverse complement strand
TGAGTTTGGGATCGAGCTTCCCGAGACAGTCGTGATTGACTACCCCACCGCCACAGCGCTGTCGGCATATATTCATGACCATATCGAAATCGAGTTATTTGAATGCTCAGATAGTGAAGACAGTAATTACAATACGGTCACCTCCAGAAGTCACCTCAGTCAAAAAAAGCCAGACGTGTTCTTGAGGGAGTCCAAGATTAATGCTAAGTTATTCTCTCATCGTGAAGTCGATCATTTGATCTCTGTTATTACGGGCTCATCGTTTAACACACCATCACCAGTTCGAATGGGCCCAATGACGAGTAATCCGACATGTGGCGATGCTGTTGGTCGTGTACTTCACCAAAGATGGGATACAAATGCTTTTTGGGACAATTATGCCGAGGTTCAATCCAGTGCGAATGTCCTCCCATCATTTGGGGGTTTCGTTCACGATATTGACCTTTTTGATGCCGATGCTTTCAGAATATCCCGTGTTGAGGCCTGTGTGATGGATGTGCAGCACAGGTCCTTACTAGAAGGCGTCATCGAGGCGCGTGCAAACTCATCTTCAGATGCACACTTTGCCAGTTCTACACTCATGAGTCCAGTGATAAAAAAACTGCCAAATACTGGTGTTTACGTCGGTATTTCAGGGACTGATTTTTTGGTCGATCACGTCAAACCTGCTGCAAAGGAGCTCAACGCATTTATCCTCCCCGGCAATGTTTTGAGTGTTGCCGCTGGCCGAATTTCATACATATTTGATTTTCGCGGTCCTTCTCTCGCGATCGACACTGCTTGTTCCTCGTCCATTGTATCTGCGCATGCTGCTATGCAAGCGACTGAGGTGGGTGATATTGACGCGGCTGCGAGTTGTGGTGTTAGTGCAATCATGAGTGTGCTTGTATCTGGTCTGTTCAACGCCGCGGGGATGCTCGCTTCTGACGGCAGGTGTAAATCCCTTGATGCACGCGCAGACGGGTACGTGCGCTCTGAAGCTCGTGGAATTGTGTTTCTTGAGAACTTTGCTCTTCACCACGAAAATTCCCTCCGTGGTGTTCCTCTAATTTTCATGGCTGGCTCTGCAGTCAATCAAGATGGACGCAGCGCTTCACTCACTGCACCCAACGGCCCCAGTCAACAGTGGACGCTACGAGCGGCACTCCGAAATGCTAAGATTGAATCCAATGACATTTGCCGTCTACAAATGCACGGAACTGGTACTGCACTGGGCGATCCTATTGAGTTTGGCTCAATCCTCGCCGTGTATTGCAGGATTTCATCTAGCGCGGTTTGGAATAGCAGAAACAGATACCACGATCGTCTCACACCTGCATCGATTACTGTTCAGTCTGTCAAGTCATGGGTGGGCCACTCAGAGACAGCAGCTGGATCTGTCGGCATCGCGACTATTCTCCAAGGGCTTTTTGATGTTGCGGCGATGCCTATTCTGCATCTTGGTGGCATTAATATGCATATCGTGAGTTTTATTGCGTCAGAGACGAAGAAAAACACTGGCACGATGCCATTAAGGCCGGCAGTTCCAAGACAGCGTAATTGTGCGCCTTTCCAGAAAGGTGAAAACGAGATGGGTGAGTATCAAGGAGTTTCAGGATTTGCGTTTCAGGGAACAAACGCTCATCTTGTCATAATACAAAAATGTCGCAGAAGCTTGGGTGACAAGTGCCAGACACTCTTGGGACCATGTCGTAATAAACGATGTCAACTGCTCGATTATTCAAGATACTGGGTCCTCCCTGAGATACGAGCATTAATCCAAAGTGCCACTCGAATTGAACAGCAAGCGTGTGTGGTTCAGGCGGTCATGGATCCCCGAGTGCATTCGCACCTATGGGACCATCGAGTGTTGCGTGGGGGAGTTTTTCCTGCCGCTGGATTCCTTGAGCTCGCGACGAGTGTCGTGGCGACAACATGGGGTAATGCTGGCTCCGTAGACCGAGAGTACAACGTCATAATTGCATATGGTGCGATACCATCACCGCTCGTGATGCCTGATCCCATCAGAGAGGGGGTACCGAATGCAGCGATTGTGGATGTTGAATGCCGGGCCGATTCGAACGGCGAGATCATTATTACAACTTCCAGTAGTATAGGAAGCGTTAAACACATGGGGGCTCGCACATCACGAGCATGCTCAGATTTTCATTTTGATGCAGAGAACCATGATTTCAGTGGGCTTCTAATGCGTACAGACAGGAAAGATACTGCTGGTCGCAAGGCACGTTCAGCAATATTCATGAGCCAGGAAAGAACAGTTCCGCAGATTCGGATTTCGACTGGATGTGTGATTAATCGACCTGACGATCTCAATCCTTATCTCGTTCACCCAGCGACACTAGATAATGTCCTTCAGCTCATTGCTGCAACACGTATACCGAACGAAGATACGAGAACGGGACCCATAATTTTGCTTCCAACAGGCTTTGACGCCTACACTGCTCCAGGGAAAAGCCCTTCTCGTATGATGGCATTACGAGTTCTGGCGGCAACGATTGGTCTTCGACGAAAGTATCAAGATTTATTGCACCTCTCGAATCATATCCTCGCTTCGCCATCGACATCGTCGGCGATCGCGATTGTTCGTGCACTCGCAGTGAAGCCAGTGCGAGCATTCCAAACAGACTTAAAGACCAATATCACTGCGATTCACAAAATTCCACATCAGCGGGTCATCCATGCTGTGTCTTGGGAAGCTTTACCGACATGTATTCGAGCAGCAGAGAAACACGCAAATCGTTCACCATCGAGTGCATTGTTTTACACTACCTCAATGAGATCTCGATCAACTTTGAGTTCTCTCTCCCCTTTGTCTCGCGCTACGCTAGGTGCTGCTCGAGTCACTTCTTTCGTGGCTCAGGCGGCACAGCAGCTGGTTTCGCTACCACAGGATTGGACTTCTCTCCCATTGCTCTGCACGCGTGACGCACATCCCCAAGCAGAATGTTATACACCATATGGCTCTAATCGGGGATTTTTGTCTCCGGGCATGGACAGTGCAGTGTGGGGAACATGGTCAGTCGCAGCAGCAGAATCATCTTCTTCCATCGCAGACATAATTTCTACAAAAGAGAGAAATATATCAGCTTGGACAGGTTTGGATCTTCCCCATAATGCTTACGTCATGGGGGACAGAGAAATTAGGTCTCAGCACATCAGCGATGCTTTTGGTATAATAGTGCGCGCGGGAGCGCTCACGATCCCAAGAATGATTGCCGAGGATTTGGTCACCGAGGACCATAGTTCCATACAAGAGGGTGACACATTAAATTATGTCACTACTTCTCGGAGGGTTAACGTTAGTTTCCCCCAACCTCCACCTGCATTTGAGCCCGGTCGTCCTGTGCATATCACCGGAGGCACAGGGGGTGTGCCGCTTCTTGTTGCTTCTTGGATATCGCCTGCACGGCGATGTCCAGTAGTGCTAGGGTCCCGTGCTGGTCGTACTCTCAGTCATGTCTTTGGCCGGTTATTGACAATATCTGCATCACCTGTTGTCCTCATTTGTGCTGACGTTGCAACATCTGAAGCGGCATTTTGCATTGGTTCATCAATTGGTCGCGTTCCCGTTGCCGTGATGCACGCAGCGGGAGTCCTTCGAGACGCGTTCCTAGTGCGCCAAACTGTGGGCAACGTGAACGCCACTCATGCGCCTAAATGCGCTGGCTGGACTAAGTCAGTTAGTAAAATAGTCAGCAAGACACCTTTGAACGCTGCGATAGCATTTGGTTCCCTTGCATCTATATTTGGATCTGTTGGTCAATCTCCTTATGCTGCAGCCAATGCTGCACTTGTATCGCGTTCGGCTGCAGAACGTTCAGCTGGCATAACAAGTCGAGCTATCGTGTGGGGTGCTTGGCGAGATGCTGGTATGGCTGCTTCAGGAGGTGCTGCTACTGCTGAGCGATTTGGGCTAGGATCTATCGACCCAAGTGTTGGAATCATAATTCTCTCATTGATACTCGCTGCAACAAAAGACAGAATTGGGGCTCTTGGCCGAAATTCGACTGTTATTGCGTCTCCATTTGACTGGCTGAAAATTGAAGCGACGCTTAAGGTGAGATCACAGAGAAGTACTGGTATGAAGACACCGTCGTTAGTTCACGACCTAATCCATGAAGCACGAGCCTCTCTACACAGACAAGATGCCCCTCTTAGAGCTGCCACCCATCGAAAGAACTCGCTCGGAAATGTGCGCGACACTTTGCCACACGCATATCGTCATGTCAGAGGAGATACTGCAGTCAGTGCTGTCACCGAGAGACTCGTCACCCTCATCTCGGAATCCACAGGGGAAACCGTATACGCAGATGATCCTCTTATGGAGAGTGGTTTGGATTCTGTCGCAGGTGTTGAGTTGCAGCAGCGCGCTGAACAGGAATTCAATGTTAGGCTTGAGTCAACAGCCGCGCTCGATTATCCAACAGCTACCGCACTTGGGCATCATATCACCAGGCTTATGGGCCTCCTTGACCCAGAGAATGAGCCCCATGAAAAGGAAAACACGGTGTTGCAACCGTCCTCTGAAATCCAGAGAGCTTTCAAAGATTCATCAAATGGACTGGGATACGGTGTGAATATTTCCATTTCAGGTGCAATAGCAATCTTTGCAGGGGAAGTTGACGACAGTTCCATGTTCTGGAATAAATTTGCCCTCTCGCATGTAGATCCCCAAACAACAGTCCCCCTTTCGCGATATGACATCGACCAACGGTATGACCCAACATTTGTTCGGGTTCTGGGCGCAGTCAGTGTTCGCCAAGGTGCATTTTTACCTCCATCCCGTGCTGAGTGTTTTGACGCTGAGATAATGCACATGTCGAGTACTGAGGCATACCACCTTGACCCTCAACATCGTCTTCTACTTGAGTCTGTATTGCGGTGTTTGCAAGCGCCTGAAATTTTCAGCGTCATTCAAAGAGATCGCACAGGTGTATTTGTAGGATGCATGTACAACGAAATGCCCCAGCTGCAGCAAATTTATGATATTGATGCTGGCACACATGCAGGTACTGGATCGGGCGCTGCATTCATGTGTGGCCGAGTATCATATGTCAATGCCCTATCAGGTCCGTGTATCGCAACAGATACTGCATGTTCCTCCTCCCTTGTTGCTGCTCACCTTGCTAGACGCGCCACTGGAATTGGAGAGGCCGCCGCAGGTGTCGTCGCAGGAGTAAACCTTGCATTGTCATATGTGAACACTAGCGTCATCTGTGCAATTGGTGCACTGTCATCTATTGGGCGATGTAAAACACTTGATGCAAGCGCTGACGGGTATGGCCGAGGAGAAGGATGTGGAACACTATTTGTTGGTGGCTATTTGCTCTCTCAAGGACTTGCCATCGATGGTCATAATGGTAGCTACGATCTCGCGGGCACCACTATCTTTGCCTCTCCAGCCTCCGCAGTAAATCAGGACGGCCGAAGCTCAGCTCTGACTGCGCCACATGGACCGAGCCAGCAGGCGCTTCTCGCAGATATTTTGAAAGAGGCTCAATACGACGAAACATCATATTTGATCGCAGGTTTCGATTTCATTGCAATGCATGGAACAGGAACAGGTCTTGGCGATCCCATAGAGACCGGAGCTCTCGCAAAATGCCTCGCAAGTTTTCGATATGACAATGGCGACTTGACCTATGTAAAAGCTCGCCTTGCTCTTTGCGCGCCGAAATCTCACTACGGTCACTCGGAGGGTGCTGCAGGTGTAGCTGGGATACTTGCTTCTATCGGACACCTCGCTCGTCTTGAGTCAGCGCCAATCAAGCATCTACGATTTGTGAACCCTTTTGTGGCATCAGCACTGGATGGTGCAAGTTTGACAGCGCCAGGAGCCAGTCGTGAAAGGATCGCCACTCCCGTACTGTCTGACGCAGGAACGTCAAGTTTTGGTATGAGTGGCGTGAATGCGCACATGCTCCTTCGTCCTGTGAAGTTGAATGAAAATATTTCAGCCAGACGCATCAATACTGACTCGCTTCGAGTGAAGTGTTATTATCGAAGAGCATCAAGATTCGGTTATTTTCCCTGCCCACACCCTCTTCTGTTTGCGTGCAACATTGGAAAAACTTACGGTGTTGCGTATCATTGTTGTCTAAACGACGTGCGGCTTGAGTTTATGCGTGATCACTGCGTGATGGGTCACGTTTTGTTCCCAGCTGCAGGTGCTATCTCAGCGATTGCTGCAACAGCGCATAAGGCGATGCCTAACGGTGACCCCGAATCGGCAATAATGCTTGACAGCACAACACTTTTGGTGCCTCTCATCCTCAAAGACTATGGAAGAAAAGAACACCACATTGAAATTCACCGACAAGGAGACGCTGTACGGATGAAAAAGCCGCATAGCAGCTTATCGTATATTGCCAGCAGACTTGCAATACTTTCGGAGCTAACATCACAACGTTCATCTGATATTTTTGACAATCCAGAACACGAGACAAACAAGTACATTTCTTTTTCACGTTTCATGAAAAAACAGCAGGTCAACTGTGTTGCGGAGGGTCTACAAAAAAACGTTAATGCGACTATTCATTCACCTGTTCGCGAGCCTGACTGGATAGATATCGAAGCTATTGACGCATCGCTGCACCTTGTCGCTGCGGTAGCTACCGATGTGAGGGACCTCAAACTTAAAAATACACTGCCAGCACGGATTCCAGCCTCCATCTCTGCATGTATGATCCGTTCGGTAGCTGATATCTCATCGTGTGAACGTGCAAGGCCGAATGCTGCTGCAAAGCTCAGAGGCCCAGATCATCACCAGGCTTCCATTGATGGCGCGACTTTTCAAAATAGTGATAACAATATGATCAGTGATCACTTCCTGAGTGTTGATCGCGGTGGTTCACTTAATTTGATGACAGGTATGTTGACGCGTCCTGTCACAGTTACGGAAGCAGCGGATGCCAACATGGTACGAGAGGAATATGCGGGAGCTCGTTATAGTGGTATCATGCTCGATGATAAGAGTGAGCAAACGACCCTAGCGTCTCTACTCAGCGAAGTAGCTTGGGAGACTTTTCCTGGCAAAGCAGATGGATACGTACAACGAAAGCCGGTCACTGCTGTTCGCTCCCATGGGACCATTCATTCTATACAAAATATGTCGAAATCACATCACCAAAGACCCCAGAGTTACGTCGCTTGTGACATCGCCAGAGCCATGGCAATTTCAAGTGTTGCGTCCGCAATTCGCAGTAGGGTTGGTATGGTTGAGTTCAGTACATTCGGTGGCATGCTCACAGCTGCTGGCATTAATTCTGCTGTTTATGACGATCCGTCTGTGTCTGCGAGTTCAGCTGCTCTGCACGCCATTGCAAGATCGATTCCACAGGAGCTGCCTGGTTTGGACGTTCGAGCTTTGGACTTCGATGTCGCAGCGCCAGAGTCTTTTAGAAGGTGTGTTGATTCCGCAATAGACAGTTTGGCTGACTTTAAGTCATTCTCTCATGATCGTAATCAACACAACTCAAAACACTCCGATTATCGCTATGGTGCTGCAACTAGAGGAAATGTGAGCTCCTTCCCGACGCTAGCAAAAATGCGAGAGTCTCAATTAAGTGATGTGATGGCGGGGAAACCTGTTGGGAAACCTCAAAGTGCGGTGTCGGTTCGTATCTTAGCAGCAGAACTAACAAAAGGAGACATCATCGCATTCAGAATGGGAGGAGAAGCGCCTGGAAATGTACCTATGCGCAATACAAAGAATACCCTCAAAGCCAAGAGTGCCTTCGCGACGACAGCTAAAAACGAGCGTTGTTTTCGCATAGTTGTTGGGATTGTAGAGGCTCTTGGTAGGGATTCGGAAGTTCATACAGACAAGTCTCTGGCAAATACGAATCCCTCTGTTCGCACAGGAGATGGAATTTTGTGTATTCTGTCCATGCGTGAGCCCCTCGCGCGGATTATTTCAGTAGACGTATCTGTAAACGTCATCGCTGTGCCCGCACGCGCCATTTTAATCGATCCAGTTCGCGCAGCAGCTATGGCGCGCTGTTCCATTGAAAGAAGCTTTTCACATGGAAAAGTCGCGAGGTTAGATGACCCCGGAATCGGCTCTATGATGGCGCAAGTTGCTACTATAATCGTCTATGGCGAGCTGACGCATCAACTTGATGTGATGTCGCATCCAGCTTCAAATATGCGTCGTGCACTCAGATGTGCCACACACTCGTTTGATGCTCGTTCCCAGCACACCAGGACACTCAATGGTGGAACAAGTTGCAACAGACTTTCCCAACAATCATCAACGACATTTCTTCACACGTGTCCAAAATTCAATTTATCAGAAAGCTTAGGTGGTCGCCCAGGTGACTTGAGGTCTGTCCTTATAACCGGTGGCACAGGCGCACTTGGTGCTCAGACAGGAGCTTGGTTCACATGCCGTGGCAGTGTAGGGCGTGTAGCTCTTATCGGACGATCTGGTCGATCTCCTGATGTACTACGAACTACCCGTGGCATCACAAATAGTGCTAGAACGTCGGTCATGATAATTGCTTCAGACATTTCACGTGCAGAAGATGTGGATGTTTTTGGATCACAAACCCACAATGATCAGAATCGGAATCCTAATCCAAAAAATCCTCCAGGGTTGTCGATTGTGCATGCTGGTGGAGTCCTCGCAGATGCACCACTTGCCGCTCAGACTGCGGGAGGAGTGCGTCACGTCTCTGCACCAAAACATCACGCTGCTGCTCGGATGATGTTCCACTCATCTTCACTCGACTTAACTCCCTCTGGCACCATTATTGCATTCTCATCTATAGCCGCAATGCTTGGAGCTGCCGGACAAATGAACTATGCTGCTTCAAATGCTGCGTTGGATTCTGCAATTGCGGCCCAACGAAATCGAGGGTTCGCATCAGTGAGTGCACAATGGGGCGCATGGTCTGGTGGTGGCATGGCAGATCGCACCATACTTGACCGTGCGCTAAGAATGGGTATTGGTTCGTTATCACCAGAGATCGGACTGGAGGCACTCGCGTATATTCTAGCTGTGATGAGTGCTGATGCAGGTGCACCACATACCACGAGTTTAGCTCGCTTACCAGCAATGGCGATCAGTCCGTTCGAATGGAATGTCTTTCTTGCAACATTACCAGGCAACACTCCAAGATTTTTCGAATCCGTCATGAAATATGATCAACATAAGTCTAAAGTCTCCGACGTCACTAAGATGCCGAGTCATCATAGACCAGGGATTCTTTTGACAGATGCTGCTCATAAGATTGCGTCGATTCCTGAGTCTTCACTTCGCATCTCGGCGGTTATTAGAGATGTTGTCACCATTGCAGGCGATGTCGCGTCGGTTGAAATATCACCAACAGAACCGCTCATGGATAGTGGCATTGATTCCCTCGCAGGAATCGAGCTGAAGAACAAGGTTGAAGCAATGTACGGCCTAGAACTGCCTACAACAGCAGCATTTGATTACCCTTCAGTTGAAACGCTCGCGAGATATATTGAAAGTCGAATCACAGACGAAATTGAACATCATGGCGACAATGAAAATGTCGATCGTGCACTCTCACCAGAGAATGACAAGGATATTAGAGCAATCCCAGCAGCCAATCAGTCCGTTGATATGAGCGACATGAGACTTAAATATTCGTCTGTTGTCTCTCGCGAGCCATTCGGTACACAAAGCTCGAGCACTTCCCGAGCGACATCAGCAGTTGCAATTTTGGGTTGGGCAGGTGCAGCTGGTGGCGACGGATTACTACTTCAGCCAACTTTTGATCTTGCATGCATCGACGCTATAACACCTGTCAGTTGGGATCGCTATGATCATGACGATGCTGGCGCACGTGACCCCGCTGCATCGGTAACAGTGTCTGCAGCTGCTGCAGGAAAGTTTGGAGGGTGGGTTCCAGAGGTAGCACGTTTTGATGTCGTTGCATTCGGAATGACCATGACCGAGGCTTCACTAGCAGACCCGCAACAGCGACACTTACTGGAGGCGACACATGCATTAGTGTGCTCTCCTAACGGAGCGCCATTGTTTGATGCGGCAGCAGGGCTTCCCGGCCGTGCTGGGACTCGTGTCTCTTCTACAGGCGTTGTGGCGGTTGCTGTCGGAATCAGCGTGATAGACTATGTACGTATCACACCGCAAGTTTTTGGAGAACCTCCCAATCCATATCTTGGCACAGGGAACGCTGTTTCTGTCGCATGTGGTAGACTGTCATTCGCATTTGGCTTCCAAGGTGCCAGTGCCGCAATAGACACTGCGTGTTCTTCTTCTCTGGTTGCTGCACATATTGCACGAGGAGCGATTATTGGTGGGAATACTGGGGGTGCCTTTGGAGGTGTAATAACTGCAGGTGCAATTGTTGCAGGAGCTGCACTTATTCTTGCACCTCATGCCACTGGAATCTTTGCTGCTGCTGGGATGCTTGCGGCCGATGGGAGATGTAAGACACTTGACGCGCTTGCCGATGGATATGTTCGAACAGAGGCTGTACTGGTTCTTCCATTGTGGTCGACTGGGACAAGCTCATCAGGAATCTACGCAACACCTGCATGCAAAACAGCTATTCGCAGCGCACCTGCTCTGTTTGGAGCATCAGCGGTAAACCAAGACGGGAGGAGCTCTGCACTCACAGCACCTAATGGTCCCAGTCAACAGGAAACACTGACATCTGCCGCCAAAGGAGTAGTCCCCGCACTTGAGGGGCCTGTAAATGCACTTGAGATGCACGGCACAGGAACAGCTCTTGGTGATCCAATTGAGGTTGGCGCGGTCGTCTCTGTGATCTCCAACGTGCGCGATGGCTTCGCAAAGCTCCAGAAAAGTGGGAAAGATGATGATAATATTAACATTATGCTTGCGCTCAGCGCCATCAAATCATCTCGAGGTCATGCCGAAGCGGCTGCTGGAGTTTGGGGCCTAATTCATGCTGCGTCACAGCTTGTACGTCAAATAATTGGTCCAACACTTCATCTTCGATCCATGAGTTCATATGTGACGCGTGCATTTGAAGCGGTAGCTGGTTCACCATCACGCAACGACAAATATCATGAAGGCGAACCTCGTCAACTGATCGCCGCGCCTGCACGAAACGCTCGTTCACAACCTTTTGGTCTGCGTGAAACACGTACTTCCGTTGGAATCTCTAGTTTTGCTTTTCAGGGCACAAATGCTCATTGCATCATCCTCTTGGAAGGTATCAGAACCCGTGGACCATCATCTATTGATGCTAAAACGATGACACGTCTCAGCCGCATGAGGTTTTGGTGCATGTTGCTCTCACCACATGCACTTGGGCGGGCACTTGTCGATGGGAGACGAAATATCGCTACTTTCTACATCAATTTAAAAGCAAACGCCCCGAATCTCACGCAAATTGCGCACGAACATAGCATATCTGGAAGACGTGTTGTACCTGTAGGCATACTCTTGAGCGCAGTCACTGCCTCGGCGAGAGTTGCTTTCAAGCCAGATGACCTCATTTACTGTGCTAGCATCTCTGCACCAACACCTGGCGCTAATGTTGACGTTATACTTGCGACCGTTGATGCCAAGCATGGTGAAGTTGATGCTCTCAACGAGAGAGGTCAGACATTTCTGTTGAGCTGCGAGATCACGTGTGGTGTGCGACAAATACCGTCGCAGACATCTATGCAAACGCAGACGCCAAAGTTCCTGCCAAAAAGACCATATCATCTTTCTAATCCATTTCGTATTTTCTCTCGGAAAGTTCGTTGTAAATCCTGTGAAACACCTTCCCTCGTCATAGTGCGGCGTCATGCACACTCGTTTCGATCAATGGGATGCACAGTGTCGGTCGCACCTTTTACTGCAGTATCTCCACATATGGGCAACTATGCTTCCTTAACTTTCGTATCTGCAGAGCTTGCAATGGTGTGTGATATTTCAGATGGCATCTTGGAGAATGGGGCTCCTTCGAAACTTTACGATGTCGTTGCCACACGTCATGTGTTCGAAACTCCCTCTCAAAATGGTTTCGTGCAACTATCATCAACTTGTGCTGCTTGGGCAATTATCGGTACGAGGGCAAAAATTGTAACACATATTTCATCGTCATCGACAATAGAGCCCAAGAGTAAATCGGATGTGTCAACCTGGAATGGAATTTCTTCGTATCGACGAAGACATCCCCTTTCATTAGAACTCAACAAGCAAGCGTTCTTTGCAGTGATTCATTGGATATTGTCAATGATAGGAGGCACGCCTCAACACGACGAATCTAAAATGGGCAATGCATCAGGGACATCGCAAGAAGCCAACACTCCTCTTGTGTCCGATGAAGCAAGTATACAGTCAAGAGATAAGAGTGCACTTCTCCTGGGCACAATTCTTGAGGTGTTGAATGACTTTCCGAGACCAGATGGATGTCCCTATATAGATGCTAACACTGACCTTCTCAGTGCTGGATTCGATTCTTTACAATTTATCGACCTGCGGCGACATATCGAAGGGATCCTTCCCTCAGGGGTTGTGGTATCTGTCGAGGATATAATCTCCAATCCGACACCTGCGGCACTCGTGGCTGAAGTTGTTATGCGCCGGATGCATGCAAGTACAATCATGGAAGCAACTTCGCTTGCATTTGAAAACCAGAAAAACAGGTTTGGAGAGCAGAACGACAGGCCAGTGCCTGGGACGTGTAGAAAAGACCGGGATTTCCCAAGGGCAACAGCATTTTTGACCGGGATGACCATCTCAATATTATCGGTGATGTGTGCGACACTTGTGGTTGCTTTACTGATGCAGCGTGCAAAAGCAGGACCTATGACGATACAAGTACTAGAGAAAGATATAGACATATCTGCTCATGCGAATGCGGATGTGGGAGCAATCTTGCAAAGTAGCCAACACTTCGAGAAGGACGAGAGCTGACGTCACACGAACCTGGAGGCAGCTAACCATGAGAACAGTATTCTTTGGAAGCGAGCAACCCCTCGGAGGTAAAGTGACGCAATGTGTCCTGCAGAAGAAAAAGAACTTGCACTGGGTCGGCAACAAGCAAGCTAGCTCTAGTCTATTGCTGGGCAACCCAAGAACTTCCCCGATCGAGTTGATGGGTCTAGACGGTCGAGTTTTCGGTCAAATTTGACATACGACCCGGCTACGGACTTCTCTGAGTGCTCCCGACTTGTGCCGGAGCGCGAACGACGGTTGCGCCGCGCCGCGCGTCGCGCGCGGCGAGATTTGCAGCAAATCCTTCCAAATGGAGGTGGTGTCGAGAGACGCCGTTTACACTGTGAACGCCTCCACGAATGTACACCCCTATGGGTATTTACCCTGAGCAATTGCAGTGCATTGCGTAAGCTGGTTCGCGAGGATGCCGCGCGCCCGCGCCCGAAAACACACCGGAAACGGGCTCTTCTCGGCGAGGAGGCAAAGGCATCACAGTGGCATCACTCAGGGTCGGGCGGGAAGTACCTCTATCGTGCACCGCGGTCGGTTGGCGGCCGGTCGGACAACGGCCTTCGGGGCGACCCCCGCGCGCAGGGGGCGCCGCGCGGTACTGTGAGCGCGCGCGGCGCGCGCGGGAGGGGGTTGGCCGCGCGCGGAAGCAAAAAAAATCACCGCGAGAGCCGCGCGGTCGGCCGGGCAGCAATCAGAACACGGTCGGGGAAGTTCTTGAGTTGCCCATTCTCGTAGTCTAACTTGATAGAGATATGATCATAGACTATGGAACTAGCTGTCTCGAGCTAGCTAGCTAGCTCTAGCTAGCTAGAGCTTACTTAGCTACTTGGATAGACAGTAGACTCTAGCTCTAGCTAAGATAGCTAGGGTTTAGGGTTTAGGGCTTAGGTAAACCCTAAATCCTTTTTCGAATTGGGGGCGCGTGACCTTAAATCGTTCCGTAGATTTTACTCTTTGTCGTCTCCGATAATTTTTAACTCAAGAACGTCGAGTTAGCGTTTTGATCGTTCCGATATTTCGTATTCGTAACTCAAGAACGACGAGTGAAAAACAATTTTTTTCTTGGCCATTACAAACCCTGAACTCAGAAAAGCCGAGTTATTCGGTCTCGATGGAGCGGTTTACGAATTCCCTGTAGAACGGCTTTGCCGAATAGATAGACTAGCTAGGCAATATAGGTAAAAATATGTAAGACTACGAAAGCAGTACTTGTACCTGTAGTAGTACTTGTATTAGTCAAGTTGTAGAGCTCTACTCAGAGACGAACGAAGGCACACTCCTCGCGAACACGAGAATCCTGTTGTTTGCATCAGCCCAAGTTTGGCGTTGGCAACGTGAAGCACCGACAAGATGTCGGATTCCGCAGAGGAGGAAACCGAACAGCAACAGTTCAAAGTCATCATCCTCGGCGACGGTGCTGTGGGCAAGACTTCGATCTCGATGCGATTTACTGATGACTACTTCGCCAGGAGGTAATATTGTCACTGTAATTTTACTATAGATCGCCACGTCTTTGTGTATGCGGCGGCAGAGTCTGCGACGAGTGACGCAGCGGTCATAGCTCGTTGGTATCAATCACAATGGAGGAGCGAAGCGCTAATGTCTCTATCCCCCTTGCCTATCTTCCATTTCCCTTTCAACTTTCGAGCAGTTACAAGCAGACAATAGGTGTGGACTTTTTTTTTAAGCAGCTGAGGCTGACAAGCGATGTCGATGTCGCAATACAACTCTGGGATATTGGTGGCCAGACCGTTGGTGGCAAGATGATTCGGAACTACATTTATGGTGCGCATGCCGTCATCCTCGCGTATGACATATCAAATCATCAAAGCTTCCAGAATCTCGAGGATTGGTACGCGCTGGTGAAGCATACTTTCGCAGGAAAGACATTGCCGTATGTGGCTCTGATGGCGAACAAGGCTGACTTGACACACATTCGGGCCGTGAAGCCTGAGATGCATAACGAATTTGCTGACGAAAACGAGTTATATAGCTACTTTGTTTCAGCAAAAACAGGAGACAACGTGATGTCTACATTCTACCGTATCGCAGCTGATCTAGCAGGTGTTGTGCTGAGCAAACCAGAGTTTGATTCCGTCGGAAACGTTGTCAAGGCGGAAATTGTCAACCACCCGAACCACCCGGGTTTCTTGCACAGTGGGGTTTTAAACAAAAAGAAAAAGGTCTCCGCTGTATGTGCGGTAGCATGATATCTTTTACTTTCGAAAGTACCTTCGGAAGGTACCTTCGAAGGTAGTACTATATAGCTATGATATGAAAAATATGCAACGCCCGACGGAAGGGGAGAGCCAGCGCGCACGAGGCGGCAAAGCCTGGAGGGGAGGGGAGGGCGGGACGGGGCGAGGACGGGGGGGGGAGGGGAAGCGAAGCGAGGCGATACGCGGCGATTTGCGAGCAAGGTCTCACGACGAGCGTGAGGCGACGCGGCTGGGCGGGCCGAGGGGGTGGGTCAGAGAATGTAGTCTAGTCTAGTCTAGCTAGACTATTCGAGATAATAGATACAACAAACGAAATTATGATGATAACACAATAAGAAAGTAGTGTGATACTTGCTTGCTAATTATCATACGAGTACGAAAGTAGACTAAACTAGACTATGATACTTTCGTATGATATTGAAGGAAACGGACGATTATTTCGCCGCCACTACGATGCTGCATGCATTCCCCTTAAGGTCACGCACCCCTAATTCGAAAAAAATTCGTCTGGTGATCGGATTGTATCGGCAAATATTTAGAAAACCGTTACTTTTCGTCACACCACCTCGCGGCATGGCCGCGCGCGCCGAGCCATGACCACTGCGTCGACGGCCACCAAACGTCGCACCAGAGGTGAGAATCTCTGGGCCTACCGAGCGGTGTCAGTTTCCTGATTTTTACGCAACTGCGTCCAGGATCTACCATAGCGAACGCGTCAGCACCCCCATCTTTTCAGAAAGTGCGTCTGGGGACCAGGACGCAGATGCGTAAAAATCGGGAAGCCAATACAGTTCGGTAGGCCCAGAGACCCGCACCTCTGGTGCGAAGTTTGGTGGCCGTCGACGCGGTGGAATTCGAGAGGTCCAAGAACGCCTTGAATCAGAAAACCGGGAATGCCAGTTTCAAAGCGACGTGCTTCAATCTCCATTATTGACTTTTTGAGTCCCCATTAGTAGTAGTCTAGTCTACTGCTGCTTGGTTGTATAAGGGAGATTAGATTACTACTAACACTTTCATTTAGTCTGGCTAGTAGCTACGAAAGTACCTTCGGAGGTACTTTCGAAAGTAGATAGCAGCTAGAGCTAGCTAGCTCTCTCTAGCTAGCTCTAGCTAGCTAGCTCTAGTTGCTACGATAGAGTAGACTAATATCCTATAGGTATTATACCTTCGAATTCAAATTGTGTTGCGGATTTCTTCATTCCATTGCAGAACTCCGTGGAGAAGCTCTGATGCCCAAAGTGCCTGACCTTGCGCGAGAGGACCGGCAGGGCCACAGACATGCTAATTAGTGCAGGTTGCTGACAGTGTTGCATCCGACTCGACCTTATTTGGGTGGGAGTAATCGTGGAGCTCACGTAGGTGCATCCGGATCGAACGATGGCCTCGATCTCGATCGAGGGACGGCATGAGCTTGAACGTTTCTTTTTGTCGTTCGCGCCTGACAGAGAAACCTATGCTTTACCAGTCGTCGAAGCGTTGCGAACCTGCGGTGAATCATCACGGCGATCACTGCTGGTCGCTAGAATCGACGGCTTGGTCAGGGACTCCATGTTGGATCTGTCAAAGAAATCCTGTCTACCCCTGCTGTCTATCCAAGCTTCTCACCGTTTTCAAACCTGCTCGTTGACAAGGAGCACACGTCGAAATAGAATACCTGGAACCAAACGGCCAGCTGGCAGCGTCGATAAAAGGCCTTCATCGACCGCAACATCATCATGGACGAAATCACAACATCTTAGATCATTGGCACGCAATGCTGGGGAAACACTTTTGATTGCCGATTTCTCTGCGATCGTGATGCATAATCGACGTAGCCGCCGGCAAAGGACTTTTGAACAAGTAGATATCGAGAAAGTGGACTGCATAAGAACTCATCCGCTCCGACGGGATGAGGATTTTATCGGAAATTCGAAACGATCCGTGGATCACACTTGCCTCGCGTATGAGGTGCTAGACTCCCGACTACTCGAGGCACTTAACACTGAAATGAATTCTGCTTCAAGCTGGTCTGGCTCTAAACGTGAAACCAACGCCGAACAAATATTAGCGGTGATCTCATCTATGATCTGCTGTTACCATCGTTCAGATGTCGACTTCCATTTGAACGCATCTTTTCAGTTTAAGTGTGTTGAAACAGTCGCCAGGTATGAAAACAGGAAAGACCCTCGAGCATACTCTCGAGACCCCCTCCTGACTCGTCTTCGGGCCAATATTGAGTTTCTTTGGCAGGAAGCTAGTTCGCGAAAAATTAAAGAATATGATGACATTCACAGCGCAACCATTGGGATGCTCGGATTGGTGGCTAATTATTTCGATGCGTCAAGTTCGATTGGACACAACAGCTTTGCAGCTGCAGCTGAGATATTGACATATTCACGTTTGATACTGATGGTTGGCTTAGCAGATATATCCTATTGGCAGATGCTGCCAGATGGACTTTTACGCACCTTGAATGCATGGCTCGATGCAGCCACAACCGTATCGAAAGCCGTGATCGCTCGGAGCAGAAACAGCTTATCAATTGAGCTATTAATCACTCTACTGCTAAAAGATTTTACATTTTCGTGGGTGTGCGACTATGCAGACTTTGTGTTACTTTCTCCTCATATACGAGAGAGGAGTGAGACGAAGATCGTTCATCCAGGGATGAGTCAATCAGATGTGATAGAGCTGCGCTGTTGCGCTTTGAACTACTTTCAAACCTTGGTAAGGCTGGTTTCCACATGGATGAGAGCGAAAAATTCCAACCACAAAACTGTTGGTAGGAATGTAGATTTACTCAGTGTTGGCTTGGACGTGGCAACTCTAGTTTCTCGATTCAATTTCTTGCTAGAACCTGATAATGGTATTTTGTATAGAATGTTGTCGGAAACTCAGCATGGGATGAAACATCATTGGAGAGTTCACAGATCAATTTTATCCCTTATGCAGGAAGCCGTATTGATTTCTACCTCTAATCCTTGGGGACATAGCAGAGTCGCAAGTTCAGTTGTGCACACCTACTTCTTATCATTCTTACGTCTGTATAACGTCAAATTGAAAAGTTCGAATGATATCCCTAATGGGTGGACTGAGCTCATCACCGGTTATTTGACAGTGCTAAAGGTGATGATTTCATCCAAGGTCCCCTCTGGTATATTTGCAGTGAGAAGTCCTCGTGGGTTCGTTGATAATCCTGACAGGTGTGACACATTCGGCCATTTTGTTGTTCATGAAAGAGAATCATCAACGGAGGTGTTTCATCACACTGGGGTCGCCGAAAATACCGCTGAGCTTCATGCTGTAGCTGTAAGTTTCGATCGCCTTCGTGTTTCCGACTTCATCACACGTGAGATCACTCTTGAGTTTCAGGCTACTCAAAGGATGAAAAGGGACATGTCTGAAATCAACACACCCCATATGGGTGCCAGACAGGTTACCGAGAAGAATAATGACATCGATATGTTGTTCCCTGTGCCGAATACAGATGTTGCAACATCTGTCAATGATGTTGCTGACTCGTTGGCAGTGGGCAGAGGACTTTTCCCCTCGATTCCGACTTTGAACCTTGGCAAACGAAAAGCGGTACTCGACGTCTCAGCAGAGACCAATTTCAAAGAATCTTCACATGCTTCTAATGCTGATGAATCGTTAGATGCAATAGGATTTAGACATTTTACAGGTGATCTCATGGAAGATGTGGTTCGCGAGGAAGATTTGGAAGAGTGCTTGGAATCTAGAAGGGCATCTCAGGCAGTAAGCGAGGGAATTACCGGCGGCGTGGATGCCCAACTTTATTCCATACAAAATGTAGAAGACATTCGCAGCTTTCATTCAGCATCGAACAGCTGGTATAGGAGCCGAGAGATGGTGCGCACGTCATTTGAACGCAAGCATCAAAGCTCGTCCTCGGAGCGTAAGGCGCGTCAAGTGCCACAGAAAGTGAAGGAGCATCAACCCAAAATTGATGTTTTAGATCGTGATTACATCACAGAACGCAATCACAGACGACTGTACTTGTCCGACATTGTGCACGCTTCAACTGTAGAGCTTTTACTGGCATTACTGGTACAACTAAATGTCCCAACTCAGGAATGCGTTGAAGAACTTAGTAAGTTTGAAGATGATGATGGATATTCAATCTCGCGTAAAATCCAGAGGCACCCCACTCAGCTGTGTCTGGACAAAAAAAGGCAGAACATTCCGTTCATTCTTCGTACGCATCTGAACCGCGATGAGAACGCTTCAATAATTCCTCTTCTCGTGTTAGCAGCGGTGAATCTCGGAATTCATGCAGAGCGGCTGCTTCGATTGTCGTGTGATGCACTATTCCGTTCTGAGCGCTACGATGAACGAACACTGGTTTCGCGGGGTGCGTATGCCCAAGTCCACCGATGCGTGCTCTCGCCGGAATTAGGAACTCTCACCTCCGTAGAGGTTGCAGTTAAACTGATCGACGCTCCTCAATACATTCATGAGCCACCGAATGTGAACGCTGTTTATTCAGAGATTGCCCTGTTCGAGGCTATGGAACGCGAACCTCTGGTTGCAAGACTATACGATTATGGTGTGAGGGGGGATAGTTTTTTCGTCGTGATGCAACATTATCCCACTTCTTTGAAGCGATGGAGGAGTACTCAGGGTCCTCTCGAGGATGAAGTCACCAAAAATAAAATGCACATATACTTTGCGATATACGCTCAATGCATCGACGCTATTCGTACGCTGGAGAAGTACGGAGTGATACATTATGATGTCAAGGCTGACAACTTTCTGCTCGAGCCTATTCCAGGATGTTCCGCAGAAGAATTCTGGAATCCGAAAGACTCCGAACCTCCATTTCGTGCGGTCGTCACAGACTTTGGCGAGAGCCGTCTGTTCAGTCCTTTTGAGACAGCTGGCACGTTGCATAATCGCGGCACGGAATATGTTAAGGCTCCTGAGATGCTCACGTTGAGCAATGCCTTGAAGAAAGACGCAACGGATTACAATCGGCAAAAGCAGTATAAGTGCGGTCGTTCTGCTGATATTTGGGCTCTCGGATGCTTACTCTATGAAATCATTGTTGGTGAGCTTCTGCTGTACGATGCTGACTGGATTTGTTTCTTCATCAGAACCGTAACTCCAGGTAACGAAATTCTGCCGCTTAGATCTCTTGCCACCCTTGACAGGCTTCCCTCGGTAAAGCGTTTTATCCTTTGGGTTCTTGTCCGTGATCCGACTCGACGGCCAAATTTAGAGGACGTGAAAGTTGAATTCGATGCGCTTCGGCGGGAGGTCATGCGCGTTTCAACTCCAACAAACACCAATTACGTTCGGTACGAATCTAAAGGCCTCTGGGAAAACTTTTCTTTACGGCCAACTCCACTTGAGTTTAGTTGGGTTACTGAACCAAGCACAATAGATGCAGTCTCTTTATCCGTGTTCTTCCCCTTCTCAACCCACTACAGTGTCGAGAGCATCATGAAAGATGATGCATATATTGACGATACAGTGAAACGTTGGAGACTGTCTCACTTGAAAATGGCTCCTGCATTCACTCATGCTTCTGAACTCGACAATATTTATTTTAGCGACATTTTTTCTTTACTCGACATTGGGCTGATCGAATCGAATGTGACTTCAACTGTCATATGTGCTCGTGAAGACAAGAAAGCTCCGTCAAACATCATAGATCTCATCACGCTTTTTATGAGGAAAGCCGCGGCCGAGGGCATTGCAACACACTTTGTATCACTTCCGGGTGTTGCGGCGTATGGTTCTGACGTAAACGCTGCTTTTAGCATAGAAATTGATAACGCGTCTCACTTTCTACGGAACATGCTCGCTTCATGCGAAGATCACAACGCGTCAGCGACGGTTGCTGTCAGTGGACATCGCGCACAGCAACGTCGTGTATTGATAGCTTGTCTCCCGCATGACCCCACAGTTGCTTTCACTGTGGCAGCAGCATTATACATGTGTGCAAACGAAGGAGGCCTACGTCGAGCCATAATTTCTTTATCAAGGGCAGCTATTTTCGAGTCGGGGCTCCCTACTATTCATCCAACAGATGTGGTACGGTTGTCTGCATGGGAGGCACAGTCGCGCGTGGAGGCCATCTGTAAGCCAGGAGGAGAAAATTGAGCCGAGAAAAGACGTTAATTCCAGTGCACAGCTGGAGATTTTTTCACGGACTCTAGTTAGATGATACTTTCGAAAGTATGTCACACCTATCAAATTGAAACACCTATCAAATTGAAACCTTCACATCGAATTGACAGACTAGGATACTTTTGAAAGTAAAAGTAGTCTATGATATCATACAAATCTCTCCACTTCAATCACATCAAACCTTGCCCTCTGAGACTTGCTCCTGTCCCAAATTCTGGGTGACAGACTTGTACTGCTGATCAATTTCAGCACCCTCACCGATCTTGTCTGCTCCCTTCGCCACTTTCGTCGACACCTCATATTTCATCGTCGGCTGGAATGCCATG
>MDSW01084911.1_pt1 | contig 21591 bp, 18 predicted proteins | sample 811171 | NCBI WGS metagenome assembly MDSW01 (sample SAMN05326641, study PRJNA326480) | marine metagenome | isolation source: seawater | place: Atlantic Ocean: North West | collected 2012 | reverse complement strand
TTGACGTGCCCTTTCAAAATCCCAGATTCGTGGGTATGCTGTGGCGCCCACAATAATTAATTTAGGACGAGCTTTCTTTGCTTGGGCCAACATTGATTCGTAATCGACTAATTGTGATTCTTTATCGACTTCGTAAGAGACAAAATTATAGATTTTCCCTGATGCGTTGACCGGTGATCCGTGGGTTAGATGTCCACCTGAGTCTAGCTTCAATCCCATCACCGTATCTCCGGGGTTAAGCAGAGCAAGATATGCAGCAAGATTTGCTTGAGCACCAGAGTGAGGCTGTAGGTTTGCATGATCAGCACCAAAAAGATCCTTAGCCCGTGATCTGGCCAACCTCTCTACATCATCTGCTAGGGCATTTCCGTTGTAATAGCGTGCACCTGGATAACCCTCAGAATATTTATTGGTTAATACCGATCCGACTGCTTCTAATACCGCTCTTGATGCGTAATTTTCAGACGCGATCATTTCCAACACTGTACTTTGTCTATATTCTTCTTGGTTTATAGCGTTTGCAATTTCAGGATCTACGTTGATGAGTGCTGACATGATCTAAACTTTCTATAATTTTGCCTTGAAAGTAGATGAGTATGAATCCTTTATTGGGCTCGGAATCAAATTATCTGCTACATCCCATACTAATTGATTTAGTATCTCCAGACTTGAACTTACTAATGAGTGCCCACCTACTGCTATCGGTATAGGTGATTCGGTAATTGCGACAATTATTTCTTTTAGTAGTTCATTCTCGATGTCATGGTGGTGTAGTAAGTAAGCCGAAAACCGATCGCTTCTGCTACAGGTGAGTTCCATATGCTCGATAATTGGTATTAAGTCGATGAATGCGGCTGAACAAAACTGCGGAAGCAATCTACAAAAAAATTCTTGTGCTCCGTATACCTGAATTAAATATGCAAGAATTGATCGAGCTCGATGCCCTTCTGGCGCGCTTTTGAGACCGCGCTCCTCAGATATTATTCTTATTTTGCAGGCAGTTTCAGTTTCCAGATACGACCAAACCCGGGAAGAGGTTCGGCCGTAAATAAAAACTTCTGAGTCTTTTCTAAGAAAATGCTGCGATGCACGCCATTGGGCGCTTGCTGCATGATTGAGTACTGCATTTTTTTGTGCAATAAATGCTTTTAGTTCTGGGCCCGAGCTCTTTATGAGGGATAGTGTTGCCAAATCAGATGGGACATCAATATTGAACTGAGTTATAGCAGATCGTTTCATTTCAATCACTGAGGTTTTATTTTCGTCGATCAATCGAATAGGTACATTATTATCACTTACCGGCGGTGGATTGAGTGATTCCAGGATGTTAGTCGGTCTAACGCCAAAAAAATCGGCAGAGTAACGATTGTTGGTGACACAGCTATTTGGATCGGCATTACTTAATAATTTAGAAAGTATCTGAATATCATCTGAAGTCAGTAAAGGACCGCTTCCGGCTCCGAAGTATACGTACCCATCTACTTTTGTTGTCTTTTGACTAAGGGATTGTGAAAATTGATTAATGAGATTCCCGAAAGTAGCATGCGGGCGGGATAGTTGCAGCGATACAGCTTCGTCATCTGGAGTGTTTATATTTGAGTCAGCAACTATAGTAATTTCAGCGAACTCTCCACTTTCGTGACAGATTTGAGCTAAATCAAATGCTGCGGCTTCTAGAGCCTTTTGCATTAATGTTTCTGCAGGATTTTGACCCATGCCGCCCAACATGATTAAGGCTTCAATTGTTGGTTGTTGATTTGTGAGCTGAGTCAAAACAATTCTCTCAATTTACGGACTTTTCGTTATTCTCTTTTATTCATTCTAGGGACTAAGGTTTCAGGAGGTGTTACCGTTATTGAATAGTTGGTCAGTTTCGTGTAACAGCTGATCTTTACTTTACTTAGATTTTACAGAAAATGACTTGTATCGATGATAAATGAACCGGCCAAGCGGCTGCGATCTGTTTTTAATTTTCATGATTTCAGACTTTTGCTTGCCGCACAACTTTTCGTTGGATTTACTCAGCCGATGATGTTTATTACTCAGTCTTGGTATGTCAGTCAGAGTGCCCCTGAGAACTTTAGCGCAATGTTTCTGGGCATTGCAGCCGCTTTTCGTGGACTAGTCTTTCTCAGCTATATTGTGATTGCGGGTACTTTAGTCGATCGTTTCCCTAGACGAACAGTAATGAGAACGAACCAAGGCGTGACCCTTTTTTTGATTATCATCGTCAGTGCAGTACTTTATCTATTTGAAAATACTGAGCCAACTTTATTTCGCTTATTCGCTACTATTTTGCTTTTCGGATCTTTTGGAATTGTGTTAGCACAAGATCAGCCGAATAAAGTTGCACTCGTGAGGAATTCAGTAAATTCTCAGTATTCGGCAATGGCGATCAGCTTATTTTTTGCGGCTATGTCTCTTGGTGCACTGGCGTCAGGTCCCGTTGCCGGTTGGATGATCGAACATCACAGCTACACCTTAGCTTATCTATTTTCAGGTTTTGGTCCGGCCCTTGGTTTAATAGTTGCCTTGTCGATCAAAACTGGTCGTACTGCAGCCGATACTCAATCCACTGATATGAGCCTGAGAGAGAGCGTTTTTCAGGGTATACGTGTTTTGAAAGAGCATGAAATACTACGCTTAGTTTTGATGTTGAATTGGATTTCAATAGCTTTGGGCTCTGGTGTCATGGGGCAACTTATCGCGATATGGGTAGACGAAATGCTTGGTTTCACGGCGTTTGATTGGGGGATAATGATCGTTTCATGGAATGTTGGTGCAACTTTATCAACCTTAGCCTTGGCCTATAAAGGTTATAAGCTTCCGCGAGGCCTCGCACTTATTTCGGCTGTAGCAATTTTAGGATTAAGTATTTTCTTTTACAGTTGGTCGAGAACTCTAATTTTTGTATTCTCTTTCAACTTAATTTGTGGAGCTAGCTTAATGGCGATTAACGCACTGAGTTCTAGCATGGTCCAGTCAGTAGTTGAGAATCGTGTGTTGGGGAGAATCAACAGTTTTATATTTATGTCACAAGGTTTTATGCAAATTGGAGCACTTTTTCTCGGGTTTTTTGCCACCATGTTAGGGCTTCAGACAGTATTTTCTGCAGTCGGATTAATTATTTTATCAACTGCTTGTTTCGTGATGATTCGACGACCTCTTATTAGGAGTTTTATTTAGTTATACTTAACATGCAAATCTTGGGAAAGTTATGAAAATATCAATACAATTGTTCGCGGGTTTAAGAGAAGTCATGGGGAGTGATCTTTTAACGGTAAACCTTGACCAAGATCTAGTTTCTGTCGCCGCTTTGCGACAAGCCTTGGAAACAGAATACCCCAAATTAAAACCTTACTTGTCAGGGGTAGCGATTGCAGTCAACGAAGAATATATACTCTCCGACGAATCGGAGCTTTCAGATGGAGATTCTGTGGCATTAGTGCCACCTATTGCTGGTGGGTCACAATGAGTGAAATTCCTTTAGTCACCGAGAATGTACTTGATAGCAGTGTGATTAGGTCTTCGATTCAGACAGACGAGTCAGGTGCAGTCGTCGTTTTTGAGGGCGTCGTGAGAAATCATCATGAGGGTCACAGTGTAGTTCGTCTCGAATACGAGGCCTATGTTGAAATGGCGGCTACACAAATTTCACATGTGCGAGATGAGATACTTTCTTTTTTTTGTGAACGTGAGGTTTATGAAGTTATGATTCAGCACCGAGTTGGTACGTTAGAGGTAGGAGACACATCTTTAATTGTTGGTGTTTCGGCCGCACATCGGGCGGATGCTTTTGAAGCAGCTCTCCGAGCCGTTGATCGCGTCAAAGAGACGGTCCCCGTGTGGAAAAAAGAATGGAGCGTCGACGGTGCGCAATGGCAGGAAGGCATAAAGCCTAAACCCTAGCTAGCCTCATTTTTCTGGTCGCAGTGTTCTGAAATCTTGTGCGTCTACTCTGTACACTTCAGAAAGTTCGGTAAAAGTCAGTCTACTTGCTAGACGTGGTTCTAGCTCACTTGGTTTTCCGTTCATTGTTATGACGGTCCAGCTCCGGGCAAGATATCGATGATTTATTAGTTGATATATCTTTTCTTCGGCCCAATCAGATGACTTATGAGCTCCCAGATCATCCAGAATAAGTAATTGAACTTCCAATAGGCGCCGGAATACCTGATCATATGAGTCTTGTGAGTCTAGGTTGTATGACGCCCGGAGGTGGTCCAGAAGATCTGGTACGGTGGCAAACGCAACTCGATCACCTTGATTTAAGCGTACATTTGCTATGGCTGACGCAAGATGTGTTTTCCCTACACCATGGTTACCTGTGAGCACGATCCAACCATCAGGTTCAACTGACCACTCACGTAACCGTGATTCTAGTCCTATCAGTTCACTGCTTTGTTGGGGAGACAAGCCAATCCCATCCGAAAGAAAATTATCAAAAGTGTATTGCTTGATAACTTGTTCTGTCATAGCACCTAACGAGCTATAGGTGCTTGCTTCCCAAATCCCAAGATCCAAAATGTCTGAAGACTCGCTATCTAAAAGCCTGATATTCAGGCGGGTGCTTATACTTTCGTCCAGAGACGGTGTGGTAAAAACTGTGGGTAGCTGTGCGTTCCATCGGTGATTAAGAAGTTGGTTAAATTTTTCTTGTGCCCAGCTTGTATTTATTTTGGAGTGACAATCATCAATAATTAATAGTGGTATGTTGAATATTCGATCGACCATCATTCCTTCAGACTCGGGGAAATCTCTACTAAGCGATTCTCTCCGGAAATGCTCCATCAAATCGGGTATGGAAAAGAACAAAGTTGGTCGTCCGAGGTTGAGGGAGGCGTTCGCAATTGCAGCAGCTATGTGGGTCTTACCACTTCCATGCTCGCCAATAATTGTGAGCCACCTATTCGGATCAGTCGCATATTTTTTTGCATCTGTTACGGCTAGCTGGTATTGATCACGATTTTTTGCATCTAGAGTTCTTCCGTGACTACTAAGATTTTCAAAGTTCAGACGGCGAAGAGATCCTAAACCTGATTGATTTAGAAGCTGTTTACTAGTTTTTTCTTGTCTAGCGGCGATAGTGCAGCTGCATGGATAAGATTGCCCGAAGCGAGGATCATCAATATTATTTGTCACTCGGACGAAACCCATACCATCACAAACTGCGCAGATATCTACGTGTTCATGATTTGATGCGATCGTTGCCTTTTCGAATGAGGTCGTCGTAGGGACTTTTATGTCTTCCTGATTTTGCGGTAGGAACTCGTGTAGCTTTCTTGTTGCCATTATTTCGTCCGTTCTTCTGCCAATTCTCTAAAACAGTTTGTATATATCGCCAAGATCTGGCATTTGATTCAGCAGCCACCGAGATTGCGTCAAGTATCCAATCCATGGGATAGCGACTCTCTGAATCCTGAAGCGTAGTTGCAATCGAGGGAGTTATGATCCCTATTTCCTGCTCATACTTAATAGCTACTGGTGATCGCGTCGACAAACTCTGACTTTTTAATGGTTTGTTTGATTGCGCTTGGTTGTGTAACACTTCTGAATCCATGATGAATCTATTAAGAAGTCGTTGGCCTGCCTCGTCGTTGGGGAGGAGTACGAAATCATTATTAGGTAGCTCAGCTCTGATAAATAGGCCTCTTTTTTGAGTCAAATTAATTGAACTTGAAAGTTTTTCAGCACCACCTTTATGCATAAACCAGTTGATAAGCAGCGGGTCATTTCTAATATCGGATTCAAGGACGAAGCGTTGACCGCCTACTTTTCGTGTAATTGCATACCAAATATATAGGGCGACTCTTAGTTCAGCTTCATCTTCTATGTCTAGAAGGATCTCGCTAAAAAATTGCACAGGTATCGGTATAACAGCTTGACCTGTATGAAAGAGTGATTTTTGGTCGAACTTGCTTGAATCATTCATAATATTCGTAGCTGTGTTAGAAGCTTTCAAAACCGTTTTCGATTGATATTGTCGGCGTATCAGCATAAAGCTCATATTCTTTGAACGTTGCCAGAGTTTCCTCCCAATGCAAGTCGATAACTCCAGTAGCTCCGTTTCTGTGCTTGGCGACAATTATTTTGGCCTGTCGCGGATCAAGATCGGGTGGCCAATCTTGTGGATCTTCGCTCTTGTGGTACTCCGATTCTCTATATATGAACATAACAATGTCCGCATCCTGCTCAATCGAACCTGATTCGCGCAAGTCGGACAATATTGGTATGTGCGGTTTTCGTTGCTCCACAGCTCGGTTTAGCTGGGCTGCAGCTATTACTGGAACATCTAGTTCACGTGCAATTTGCTTGAGTGTGCGCGATATTTGGGTAACACTAGCCACTGGGGAGTCATATCTCTGTGAACTACTCACCAACTGCAAATAGTCCACTATTAATAGATCTAATCCATGTTCAGCCTTCATTCGTTTGGCCGCTGCCCTAATTTCAGCAACCGTGAGATCTCCTTGCTCGTTGATATAAATTGATGCTTCTGAGAGTTGTCCGTGCGCCGCCATGACTTTTGCCAGTTCGATTTCATGATCGTTGTCATATACGAGTTTTGGAGAGGCTATACCAGATTCAGATGCGAGTAACCTTTTTCCCAGTTCGATTCCAGCCATTTCCATTGAAAAGAGAGCAACTGTGCCTGCTGCTTCTACCGCACAGTGCCGTGCGAAATTCAAAAGTAAGGCAGATTTTCCGTGTCCCGGTCGAGCTGCAACTACTATTAAATTACCCCTTTGAAACCCGCCATTGAGCTGTGCATCCAGGTCATGAAATCCGCTGGCTACCGCTCGCAGTGATAAATTTTCATCGCTGTCGGCGTTTTCAAGCATTTCCTCTAATATGAGCCCAATGTGCCTGAAATCTCCCGAACCTACTGCACCTCTAATATTTAGAAGAAGTTCTTCAGCCATTGCAATTACCGACTCTTGATTAGAACCTCCTTCGTAAGCTTTCTGAAGCAATAAATTGAATCCTTCAATGGCCTGGCGGTACAGACCATCTCGCCGCACTATTCGGGCGTGAGCTTCTACGCCTTCAGCAGTGAAGTGTTTACCGATTACTTCTGCTAAGAATCTCTCGCCTCCGACTGAATCAAGAAGCCCTAATCTTTCTAGTTCATGACTGACAGTAGTCGCAGTAATTTCTTCTGCACGTTCTTCTAATAATATGCTTGCTTCAAATGCAGCTCTGCACGATACATCAAAAAAATCATCAGTATCAACGATGGCTGACGCTCGGACTAGGGCGCTCTCATCAAGTAAAATCGCCGCTATCACGGCCTCTTCGGCGCTTATATCATGCGGTGGTAAACGATTAGTGGAGCTTTCGGTAGCTCGATCTCGTTGCGGAAAAGCGGACAGTCTGCCGCCTGTTGAATTCACCATTTGCAAGCCCTCGGAGCCCTTATCGTCAGGTGAATTGAGTTATGGCGAGAGAATTTTAAGCGCTCGCAGAAATATCATAAGTACCATGCCTAATATCTATGATTTTCAATCAACCTAACTATATATCGTGTTCAGATTCCGATTCCGACGCGCTTGAAGACTCTTTTTCAGTATCAATACTTTGCACGCTATCCTCTGAATCTTCTTCAGAGCTTCCCTGAAAGTCTTGATCGTCTGCGGGAATCGCAGAGTCAAGGTCTTCAGGAGGGTTTAATAGCAATTGTGCAGCAGCTTCGACACCATCAGGTGATTCCTCGTCAACTACAACCACAGTTATATGGGGCTGTACTTTCGGTGAAAGTCGAAGCTGCACAGTATAAACACCAACTTGTCGAATAGCTTCTCCAAGAAGTATTCTACGTCTGTCCAGATCTTCACCAAGAATCTCCCCAGCGTTCTTAGCGATGTCTGCATTATTGACAGATCCGTAAAGGCGGCCTTGTTCACCCACCCGAACCCCAATAATTATTGGTTTTTCGGTAAGTTTATTTACAAGTTCACGGTAGTGCTCGTCAAGCACTTGTTGCCTTTCAAGCTCTTGTTTTCTAAGCTCTTCAGCACGCGCTACCGCATGCGGAGTTGCAGGAACAGCAAGACCCTTCGGTAAGAGATAGTTTCTGGCATACCCAGGCTTAACGTCTTTGACGTCTCCCATCGAGCCAGATCCCTCAACAGTTTCAACAAACATTACCTTCACAACAGCCAACCCTCCAAGTGCGTCGGAGCCGGATTACTAATCTACTCTGCCGCACCAATTCATACTCGTGCTTGGATTGTTCACGCAGTTTTGCGCATTTACTTTCTAAATATGTGAATATTTAGACCGCGACTTATGAGGTTAGCTATATTTCACCTCTATACGCAATTATATGAACTCAGTAACCATTCTTAATTTGGACAAGCACGAGTAGTTGCTGCGGCCGATAGATTACTAACCATGTTGGATAATAGCACATATGTTCTTATTGCGTAGCCTAGCGGACTGCTAGACTCCGTGGTATGGAAGGTTATCTCACTTTAACTAACAACTTAGAATACGTGGCCGACGTGGAGGCTGTAGCGCGCACGGATGGCCGATTGAGTAAGGTTGTTTCGACAGCTAGGGAATGCCTAGAAGAAGCGAGGGCGTGGCGACCCGTATCTATACTGATTGATTTAGATATGGGTTTATCGATGGGGGGTATTGCTGCACTTTTGAGGGACGAGGCCGTTTTGGCGACACCGTCGGTTATTTTGATCGTTACCTCGAGTTCCTATCCCGATCTGCGATCTCTTGAGGTAGATGACTTCGTGGAAGCTCCGGTTTCTCAGGAAGAGCTTCGCGTACGAATTTCGAAACAAATAACAAGAAGTCTTGGGACAGACGTTGATAACAGGCTTCGTCACGGCCCATTGATCATTGATTTAGACAGGTATCGAGTTACCCTCGCAAATGAGCCAATAGATCTTACTTATAAAGAATATTCACTTTTACGGTTTTTGGCATCTAGCCCTGGTCGCCCGTATACCCGAGAAGTGCTGCTGAATCAGGTGTGGGGATACGACTATTTTGGAGGTGTTCGTACAGTGGATGTCCATGTTCGCCGTATTCGAGCAAAGATTGAGTCAGAAGAGGAATTTGTTGAAACTGTCCGCAACGTGGGGTATCGTTTCGTGGATCGTTATAGGTGAGGCATAGTCATTCCGTAATATCCGGCTTGAATAGTTTAATATTTGCGACTTGAATTGATAATATGGGTGAAACATTGTCGCGAAATAATTTGAGTGGAGCATGTTTAATCAAACTTCCTTCAATGGGAGGTGCAGCGAAAGGCGGGGATTATGGCGTTTAAGGCAGAGTATATTTGGATTGACGGGACTGATCCGAGCCCCTCTATGCGGTCAAAGACACGAGTACTGGCGGATGGCACAACTGATTTTCCTATATGGGGGTTTGATGGTTCAAGTACTAATCAGGCGCCTGGCGAAAACTCGGATTGTGTTCTCAGACCTGTCTATAGCTGTCCTGATCCGATTAGAGGTGGTGACGATGTATTAGTGATGTGTGAAGTTTTGTTGCCCGACATGACGCCTCATCCAACTAATACCCGAGCAGCCTGCGCCGATGTGGCAGAGAAATTTGCTGATGAGGAGGCATGGTTTGGTATTGAGCAGGAATACACGCTGTTTGAGGCTGATGGTCAACAGCCACTTGGGTTTCCGGAGGGCGGATTTCCTGGACCACAAGGTCCCTATTATTGTGCAGTAGGAGCCAATAATATTTTTGGACGAGAAATATCCGAGGCGCACGCTTCAGCCTGTATCGACGCAGGGATTGGCATCGCAGGAACAAATGCTGAAGTTATGCCCGGACAATGGGAATTCCAAGTTGGTCCATTAGGACCTTTGGAAGTATCTGATCAGTTGTGGGTATCTCGTTGGCTTTTACACCGCGTAGCAGAAGAGTACGATGTGGTCGTATCTATTGATCCAAAGCCAGTATTGGGTGATTGGAATGGTGCGGGGTGTCACACGAATTATTCCACTAAGTCGATGAGAGAGTCATACCAACCAATTGTTGATGCTTGTGAGGCGCTCGGAAAAAATATAGAGGAGCATATAGTTAACTATGGGGCTGGTAATGAAAATCGTTTAACTGGAGCCCACGAGACACAACGGATAGATCAGTTCAGTTACGGTGTGTCTGACAGAGGTGCGTCTATACGAATACCGTGGCAAGTTGAGGTTGACCAAAAGGGCTATTTAGAAGATCGCCGTCCGGCTTCAAATATGGACCCATATTTGGTGACACGTCTGATTGTTCAGACTACTTGTGGCTAAAGTACTGTTTTAAAAATACAAACTATAAGAGGGGGGCAGATGTCTGCCCCCCTCTTATTAGTTTTTCTATATTCACAGACCATAGATATACTTTTCGATAAATATATCTAATTTGTGTGTGGTTAGATTAGGTCCACTCAGCTACGTCGCTTCCTAGTGGTCTAGTACCAAAGGCCCAATATGGCTGTGTATCAGACATTTGCAGTACAGGGGCCAGATGTAGCATTTCACCATACGGGGTGTCATGGGATTCGAGAAAATTATCTACCGTACCTATATCTTGTTCGTGGCTAACGCCTTGCAGTAATCCTAGTCGTACAAACCACATTGATGTCTGGGTAAGTGAGACTTGCACGTGCCATGACCCGCCTTCTTCAGATCGTCGTCGTAGCGCTTCGAGTACACCATAGGTGGCGAATGAGGCTGTTACGTAATCATTCATAGCCGCCGGCGCTAGCCGAGGTGTATGAGGATCGGTACCGGCAGCGATCGAGTCTGCATTGTCCGGACTTAAGGGGCTCATTTGACCTTGAATCTCAGCGACTCCAGAGACTGTCTGCGCAAACTGTTCCCAACCTGGCCTGTTAGCCCATGGTCCGTGATGTCCGTAACAATTTTCAGACACATAGATGACACCGGGCCGCAACTTAGCCAGTTGCTGTGGGCCAAATCCACGCCTATCGAGCGCACCTTTCCGAAAACCTTGACTAAAGACGTCAGTGTGTTTTGCCATTGAAGTGAGTATATTGACGTCATTCTCCATATCTAAGTCAATGTATATCTGACGTTTCCCATGGCCGGTGTCCATTTCAAAAAGGTCAAAAGTCGGCAATTTTGGTGATGCTACGTGTACCACATTTGCTCCGTGTTCAGCTAATGTACGAGCGCTTGTCGGGCCAGCTAAAACACGCGTGAGGTCAAGAACCCGCAGGTCTGAAAGCGGTCGAGAGCCAATTTTCATGGGTTCAGGAGGGGCATCACCAATTTTTGTAATTTCAACCACAGGTCTTCGAAGCAACTTTTTTCCTTGCGGATGTTTTACCCATTCGGATGGATTTCTAACGACGGCTCCTGTGAGATCTTGTCGAGTTAGTGCAGCCTCTAACTCAAAAGAGCCCCGACGTGAGATCGCTTCAGCAATAGTTGAAACATCAGCTTCTGGCTCTATTCCTAGTTCGACTGCAATAGATGGCCCGTCGCGAAATGATTTATGTAGGTGGATGAACCTGCCATCTTTACACCTAAAGATTCGGGTCATATTTCTCGCCGCGGGTAGACCCTCTGTTGCTGACTTATTCTTAATTTCCAGCCAGCGGTAGGAATTCAGTGATGCAGCGGCGTGTCGGACATCGACGGTAATTTGCTGAGCCTTGTGTCCCTGTTCCCGCCACATCTGGTCAATTTTTGACCCTATTAATGCGTGAGCTATGGCGGCTCCCTCTCCAAGGTGGAAAGGGGAGTAGTAGATGGGATCGCTACCAATCAGTTTGATGTCCGAGTCTGGAACTGGCAGTCCAGCAAGTCGGACGCCCCGTTCAAAATCCCTGCTGTTCATACTATCGAATTGTGACTAGGCGGGTATAGATATAGTGGCTGTTCCTGGCGTAGTTTCAGTGGATCCGTCTTCTTGTTTTACTCCGACTTCAAGATCTAATAGGTGTTCACCGTTTTCTTCATACTTTTTTGTCACGGTCGCATGCACTGTTAAATCTTGGCGTGCTGGGTCCATCCCTCGATAGGAAACTCCAAAGTTTGTAATTCTTCCCGAGTCGCCACAAATCTCGTCGAGTAATCGTCCAACGAGCATTCCTTTCAGTGCTCCGTGTACAATGATGTCAGGGAGATTATTTCCTTTTGCAAAGTCATCGTCGTAGTGAATTTGGTAAAAATCGCCCGAAGCCGCAGCCCATATGACAAGTCGTTGCGAGTCCATTGGCTCGGTAAGCGTGAACACTTGCCCTTCACTTACTTCATTCCAGTTTTGTGCAGATACCATGTTTTTCTCCTTCGTTAACGTATAAATATCCTAGTAAGAAATTCCTTGACCTTGAGTTTTGGCTACAACAACACCATCTGATTGTCGCGTATAGACAGTTTCAGTCTCGCGAATCAGCATCTTCCCGAGGGATTTACTTGGACTCAAGGTCAGGTTGGTGATTCGTGAAACGGCACTGAGTACGTCTCCGGCATATACCTGTTGAATCGGCTGAACTTGAGTTCCACCGTTTAAATTCCTTGTAAATGGATTATTGAAGGTAGGCTGTCGTGAGGGCTCTTTGTTTGGGTTCCATATCGGCATACCTAGGTAGCCTGGTGGTGATGGCAAGGCCGAATGGCCAGCCGCTTGAGCTGCATCTTCGTCATAATATTTAGTATTTGTATAGCCGACGGCTCGAGCAAACGTTCGAATCCCCAGCGTTGTGACCTCGTACAGAACAGGATCGCCTTCTCGGTCAATCGCATCTTTCATATCCTGTGTTAGTTCTAACTCATCAGTCATATTTAATATACCTCCCCAGTAATAACGCATATTAGCGCATTATTTTAATTTTAGCTCTGCTAAGTAATAAATTTAGGCGTTATGCCGGTTAGAGTTATATGTATGACAAATTTTGATCCGAACACCCTGTTGCGTGAAGCCATGCAACTGCATGCAGCTGGAGATATTTCAAGGGCGGTTGAACAGGTTCTTGAAATTATTTCAAATCATCCTGAGTTCGCAGCGGGATATTCGTATCTCGGGCAGACGTTAATCACGAGGCAACGTAAGTTCAAAGAAGGTTTGGATTATTTGAAGATGGCTGTGAAGTCCGATTCTTCAGATGCGTACATTTTATATACAGCCGGTTGGTGTTCCGAGTACATCGCTAATGCATTAGAACGTCCGAAATTTTCGTTTCAGACCCCGATAGAGGGGCCACAAGCGCTTTATAAACAAGCTCGTACGCTATTCCTAGATGCATTAGCGATTTTGGCTGAGCAACCAGACGATGCACTTAAAGGCGACGTTGAGGATATGCTAGACGTTGTAGCCAAGGCAACTGGAGAGCCATGGGACGAGGAGTTGAAGGAATATGCCCCGCCTAGAATTCGCTGATGGCTTTTCACTATATTATGAGACCCATGGACCAGATATAGCTACGAGTACTCTGTCGCCAATATTATTGGCTCACGGGGCGGGAGGGAATGCTGCGGTTTGGTGGCAAAATATTCAAGCCTTTTCAGACAAATATCCAGTTATTACATTTGACCATCGGGCGTTCGGGCGTTCCCCAGATATTACGGACGGACCCGGTCGGATTGCTTTCGGGGCCGATACGCGAGCATTATTAAAACACCTTAAAGTCGATAATGTTCATTTTGTGGCTCATTCCATGGGAGGACGCACGGCTTTTGGATTATTTTCACGAGAGCCTGAGATGATTAAATCATTGATTTATTCTGGTACGAATGGAGGGTGCGTTGACGAATCATACAGGGTATTAAAATCACAATTAGAGCAAGATGGCACGCTAGCGGGCTCGTTATTGCAGAGAGCGATGGCGCCTGATTTCGCTAAAACTAATCCTGAACGACAGTTTTTATATAGGCAGCTGCGTGGTTTGAATCCGAAACGGCCAAAAGATTTTTTGGCTCCTACGGCCAGAATGATTAATTACAAAGGAACAACTGCTCAGCGGTTGAGTGAAAGTCGACTACCTATACTCTGGATCTGTGGAAATTATGATCGTGTCGTTCATCCTGATTTAATTCAAATATCTCACAAACTAACTCCTGGTTCCCAATATGTAGGTGTCCCTGCAGCGGGGCACTCAGCTTATTTTGAAAATCCGTCGGTTTGGAATTCATCTGTTCGGGCCTTTGTAGATAAGGTTGAATTAGACTGTTAGTGTTTCGGATGGAATAGTGTCAGTTGGACGTCATTAATTAAACGACGAAGCCAAAGGTGTCGTGGGGATATGCAGAGTACATACTATGTTAAATATCTCGGTTTTTAGAAAAATATGTAACTAAGTGATTGATTAGGGGCATAGGTTTGGGACTCTTTCAAGAAGTCAACTCTCGAGTTTCTTTTCCTGCACAAGAGCAGGATATTCTGGCATTGTGGAAAGAATTGGATGTCTTTAAACGATCGGTCGAAGAAAGACCGATCGACAATAAATTCATTTTTTATGAAGGCCCTCCTACTGCCAACGGAAATCCCGGAATTCATCACGTACTCGCTCGTGCGTTTAAGGATTTGATTCCCAGATATCGCACCATGCGTGGGTATCGTGTGCCAAGAAAAGGCGGTTGGGATACGCACGGACTTCCGGTTGAACTAGAAGTTGAAAAGCAGCTGGGGCTTAAAGAAAAGAAAGAAATAGAGAGTTTTGGAGTTGAGGAATTTAACCGAAGATGTAGAGAATCTGTTTTTAATTATGTGCAGGACTGGGAACGCTTAACAGATCGGATTGGCTACTGGGTAGACATGAGTGACCCCTACGTGACCTATGACGCGAATTATGTTGAGTCCTGCTGGTGGATATTTAAGCGTTTGTGGGATAACGGTTTAATGTTCCAAGATTTCAGGGTCACGCCCCACTGCCCCAGGTGTCAAACTTCTCTCTCGAGTCATGAGATTTCTCTCGGTTACAAAGAAGACACTCCGGATCCCGGCGTAACTATTCGTTTCGTTCTGCCTAGTGAGTCTAGTAATCTGAGCGATGAATCTGTTGAGTTTCTGCAACTCGGACAAGGAATCAAGACATCTTTGCTGGCTTGGACGACTACGCCTTGGACACTTTCCGGTTCAGCCGCGTTAGCGGTTTCTGTGAATGCTGAGTATTCCTTGGTTGAAAGAGAAGATCAACATATTGGTGTCGAGCGAATTATCGTCGCCACAGATAGAGTGCCTGATCTTGCCCCAGATGGTGAGGTTTTAGCTCGGTTTAAGGGAGCTAGCTTACTTGATGCGCATTACGAAGAACTGTGGCCAGCTGAGCTCTGGGATGATACAGATCCATATATGTTTGTGGATGGTGTTGCCGTGAGGCCCGCCTCCCTAGAAGATCTTCCTAACCGCAAAGTTGTAGCTTCAGATGAGGTAACGACTGATGAAGGAACAGGTATTCTTCACGTGGCTCCAGCTTTTGGCGCAGAGGACTATGGAATCGGTCGAGCTAATGATTTGATGTTTTTGCAACCCGTACGTCCAGATGGAGTTGTCTTGGGTGGTCCTGGAGATGGACTATTTGCCAAGGACGCTGATAAAGCGGTTACTGCTGATCTGCGTCAACGAGGTCTTTTATTCAAATCTGAGCAGATTCGACACACATATCCTTTCTGTTGGAGATGTGATCAGCCGATTCTTTACTACGCAAAACCGTCTTGGTATATACGTACGACTGCGGTGCGCGATGATCTGGTTTCTTCGAATCAGAGAATTGGTTGGGTTCCTAATCATATAAAAGATGGTCGATTTGGTGAGTGGCTTTCTGATAATGTGGACTGGGCGGTGTCACGCGAGCGTTACTGGGGCACTCCTCTACCTATATGGTCCTGTGAAGCCTGTGGCTCTACCGATGCTGTTGGGTCCTTTGACGAGCTTTTTGATAGAGCAATAGACGGCACGGGTGACGCAATTCGGCGCCCTAGTGGCGAAATAGATCCGCACAGACCATTTGTGGATGACGTGATTATTGGCTGTTCAAATTGTGGTGGCCGAATGAATCGGACTCCTGAGGTGGCAGACGCGTGGTTTGATTCAGGTGCCATGCCTTATGCACAGCACCATTACCCTTTTGAGAACGAAGATGTTTTTGCTGAGCAATTTCCCGCAGACTTTATTTGTGAGGCAGTTGATCAGACAAGAGGTTGGTTTTATACACTGCATGCTCTAGCAACGTTATTGCATAGCACCGGTGATACTCACGCCGAGCGGTCTTTTGAGAATGTGATTTGCCTCGGTCATATTCTTGATGGCGAAGGTTCAAAGATGTCAAAATCTGTGGGAAATGTGATTAACCCGTGGTCAGTTTTGGATGACTATGGAGCGGATGCGGTGCGTTGGACGATGTATACGGCTTCTCCCCCTGGAAATTCGAGAAGGTTTTCGGCGGACTTAGTGCAAGAGACATCGAGAAAATTTTTATCGACGTTGTGGAATACCTATTCATTCTTTGTCACCTACGCAAATACGGGCACGTTTAATCCTGCAGATTACAGCTCACTTGATTCGCAGGTTCCCATCGACAGGTGGATTCGTTCTGAACTTGAAATCACAGTAAGTAAAGTGACTTCTGCCTTGGATGCATATGAGCCTGCCCAGGCAGCTCATCCGATAGCGTCGTTCGTAGATCAGCTTTCGAATTGGTACGTGAGGCGGAATCGAAGAAGATTCTGGAAATCTGGCGATGATGAAGATTCCAGAGCTGCGTTGGCAACTCTGTATCATTGCCTAACCACCGTGAGTAAGTTATTAGCACCGTTTACTCCGTTTATTGCCGAAACTATTTACCAGAATTTGGAGCGATCACACAGTGGTAGCGATATCGACTCTGTTCATCTGAACTACTGGCCAGTTCCATCGGAAGAATTAATTGACGAGGATTTGTCGCGTCAGGTTTCTTTGGTGCAGAAAATGATTTCGCTAGGACGAGCAGCTAGGGAACAGGCAAAAGTCAAAGTCAGGCAACCCTGTGCGACGGTTGTCTTGATTCCACGTAACCCCCAAGAGCGTGAGGCGTTAGCTGAGTGGACAGAGGACATTGCTGCGGAACTGAACGTAAAGACGGTAGAGGTGCTCGACGATCCAGGAGATCGTGTTCATTTTAAGCTCAAACCCAATCTCCAGATACTAGGCCCAAGATTTGGCAAAAACGTGTCTGTGGTGAAGAGCGCAATCGAGTCTGCTGACTCAGGTCAAATTATTGAATCAATGAAATTGAACGGTTCGGTGACTCTTGGTGAGTATGACTTAACAGCTACGGAGATTCTTGTTGATGTAGAAGCATCTGATGGATGGTCAGCACAGGAGGATGGTGGATATTTAGCACTTCTTGAAACTAGACTTGACGAGGCGCTTGTGGCTGAGGGACTAGCGCGCGAGATAGTGAGACGATTACAAAATCTCCGCAGAGACGCGGGATTCGATATATCAGACAGGATTAATATTTCTTGGTCTGGCAGCGAATTAATTTCATCAGCCATGAGTTTACACCTAGAATATATAGCCGATGAGACTTTGGCACTGGAAATTAATGAGGGAGACTCTTCTGAGCAGGCGACCTCCTGGTCTGGAGAGCTTGATGGCGAAGCAATTTCTTTAGGCGTTGAGTTAGTTCACTCTGATTGATAATTGCCGGAGCGCCCTCCAGATTTTTTCAGTAATTTCACATCTGAGATGGTCATGCCGCGATCAACTGCCTTGCACATGTCATATATGGTTAAAGCGGCGATACTCGCGGCCGTGAGTGCTTCCATTTCAACTCCGGTTTGAGAATTTACTCGCACTGTAGCCTCAATAATAATAATGTGCTGATTTCCAGACGTTTGTGCAGTAATTTCTACGTTTGCAGCTGTTATTGGTAAGGGATGACAGAGTGGGATTAGTCGGTGAGTTTCTTTTGCTGCCATAATTCCCGCGATTCGGGCACTTGCGAAAACATCTCCTTTTGGAATATTCCCATGTGTAATTAATTCGAGTGTTTCTTTTTTTAGGAATACTTTTGATTGTGCTGTAGCTTCACGTGTGGTGATGTCCTTTGTGGATACGTCTACCATGCGAGCTGAGCCAGATGAATCAAGGTGGGTGAGTTCAGAGTTTTCCATATCACTATTCTAACGGTCTTAGTTTGACTTGTTGGCAAGACGCGTTTAGCTTCAGTGAATGTTGTCAAAACCTCCTGAGTATGTGACTGCCCTACTTAGTTCGTCTGCGTACAGTTATGAAGTGGCGGAGATCGATCTTCGCGAGACTCACATCTCGTATGTGCATATCGCTGGTGACTATGTGTTTAAGACAAAGAAGCCAGTTGACTTTGGCTTCATTAGCCAGATATCGATTGAAAGCCGGAAAAAATTTTGCGATCAGGAAGTCCTATTGAATAGACGACTGGCCCCTTCTGTTTATCTAGAGGTTGTATCTGTTGTTCGTTTGAGTTCTGGACAAATTGTTGTAGATCCACCAGCCGACCGAGCTGCGGGATCGGAGATCTTGGAATGGGCAGTCAAGATGAGGCGCTTACCTGAGAATGCTACGTTAGCGGCGATCCTCAAGACTGGTGGTAGCAACCTGGATGATCTAGCGGAGCGTTTGGCGGTGTGTCTTTTTGAGTTTCACAAAAATTGTAAGAAAGTGGATCCAGATGTTGAATTTGCTGGACCAAAGAAAGTTAAGGAATGGTGGGATAGAGAGTTAGCTGAGATTTCAGAATTTATTGACTTCACGTTGTCGCGTAGGACGTATCAGCGTTTGCTGACGTCGGTGGAGACGATGCTGGAAGCGTACGAATCTATTTTGCTGGAAAGACTTGAGACTGGTCGAATTGTTGAGGGTCATGGTGATTTGCATTGTGACCATATTTATCTTTTAGATTCTTTCTCACAGCTCGCGTCTGGTCGGTCGGATGGAATAGCTATAGTTGACGGAATTGAATTTAATGATTGGTTTCAGTTTCGTTATTTGGATGTTGGCTACGAGCTCGCTTTTCTTGCCATGGATATGACGGCATTAGGTCATGAAGACTTGGCTAATGAGCTTGTTGGTCGCTACATTGTCGCGACCGGTGACGAAACGCTAAGCCTACTACAGCCGTTGCACAGATTGTTTCGGGCATTTGTGAGAGGAAAGATTGCGTCGATAACCTCACAGGATTCAGGTCTTAGCAAAGAAGATCGTCAAAAATCGGAGTTAGAAGCCTCGACATATTTTTCACTCGCGGTTGAATATGCACCGCAAGTGAGTCAGGTAATGTCTGTAGTAATGTGCGGTGTGTCTGGAAGCGGCAAATCGCTTATCGGCGCGACATTAGCCTCTAAGTATGGCTTTGTGTGGCTCAATAGTGATGTTATCCGCAAGGAAATGTTTGGTGTTGCTGTCGACGAGGCACTTTCATCATCAAAGTATTCAGATGTTATTAGTCAGCGAGTTTATGAGAGGATGCTTGAGAAAGCTCAAATATATATATCCCGCGGCCAATCTGTCGTGATGGACGCAACACATTTGACGAAGGCTCAGCGATTGAATTCGGTGGCTTTTGCTACTCAGTCGGGAGCGCTCTCAACTTTGATAGCTATTGATATTGATGCTAAAACAGCTGAAGCTCGTGTGCTTGAAAGAATGAACAAAGCGGGTAATATTTCAGATGCCACCTCAGGTGTATTGAAGGAACAGCTAGGTTTGTTTGAGCGACTCAATGTGAATGAACTCAAAAATGGGATTATGATTCCAGCAAACCTTAATCTTGCGGAACAAATTTCTTTGATCTCTGCGCACCTAGAATCTGTTAGTCAATCGATTGAGTAGTGGCAATCTGATAGTCTTCAGTACCTACGGGGTGTAGCTCAGCCTGGCAGAGTGCTTCGTTCGGGACGAAGAGGCCCCCGGTTCAAATCCGGGCACCCCGACCATCAGTTTTCTTGTTCTCGATCGGCAATGTCTATTGCAAATGCAGCTAATGAATCGCCGTCAGTAGGCTTTTGGGTCATTACCCCTTTTGTTGCACGACTTGACTGCCGAACGTCTCCAGCACGAGTTCGGAGCATTTGTCCATTTTTGGTAATGATCATAAGTTGGTCGTTTTCTCGCACTGCTGCTGCTCCTATTAAGTCAACATCGTTTGTTGAGCCAAATGTGCGGACACCGCGAGTTCCTCTACCTTTTACTGGATAGTCTGATATTGGTGTTCTCTTGCCTTTACCTTCGTCTGACATGACTAGTATGTCATCGCCTTCACTATCTATGACTAATCCCACCAGGCGGGCACCCTCATTTAATTTAATTCCTTTGACCCCACCGGATGTACGTGAAGCTTCTCTGAGTTTTTCTAACTCAAATCTGACAGCATATCCGTCACTAGATACGAGAATTGCGGTGGAGTCAATTGATGCTGGGGAAACAGATACAAGACGGTCACCAGGCTTTAAGTTCATGGCTATAATTCCGTTGCGTCTGACCTGATCAAATCTCGAGCGAAGCGTGCGTTTAACCTCACCTTTTTCAGTGGCAAAAATCATAGCAGCCTGATCTTCATTGGATTGATCTTGATCTTTTATAGCTATAACAGCAGTGACTTGATCGCCGTCGTGAGTCTCACCAAATTCGACTAGATTTCTGATGTGAACACCTTGCGCGGTCCTGGAAGAATCATTGATTTCATGGGCCGGAAGGGCAAAAACTCGGCCTGACGCAGCAAATATCAAAAGTCGGTCATGTGTGTCGCAGGATAACAGAAGTTTTATTTTATCTTCATCACGTAGCCTCTGTCCTGCAACTCCTTTGCCACCACGATTCTGCGTCCTATATGTTTCTAGAGGAACACGTTTTACGTAATTGGTCTCGGACATGGTTACGACCACCTGTTGATGAGGAATCAAATCGGCCGCAGAAATGTCAGTAACGGGTGATTCAATAATTTGAGTTCTTCTCTCATCACCATACTTTTCGCGTAGCTCAGCATTGTCAGCCTTCAATACATCATCGATTTTCTCTTGACTTCCAAGGAGTTCATTTAACTCATTTATGAATGCAACTAGTTCATCATATTCTTGAACTATTTTTGAGGATTCGAGTTGAGCAAGTCGACGAAGCTGGAGGTCGAGTACTGCTTGCGCCTGTCGATCAGTTAGGTTGTGAGGTGAATCCATCAACCTTGCTTTTGCTACTTCAGCTGATTCTGCACTTCGGATGGCGTCGATTATCTCATCGAGATTCTCTATCGCCTTAAGAAGACCAGCTAATATATGTCTTCGCTGCCGCGCCTTGTGCCTGTCGAAAACTGATCGTCTTTGGACAACCTGACGTCTGTGGTCGATGAATGCCTGGAGTGATTCACGAAGCGATAGTGTTTCTGGCCGTCCGGTTACTTCAGCGGCATTTGTGTCTCGTACAATATCTTCAACCCACTCTGAATCGAAAGTTGCTTCGTCTTCAACGAAGTCAATTTCTAACAGTCCGGTATCTTCTGTTGTGACGAGTGCAACCAGATTTACGTGGAATACACTTTGTAGTGCCGAATGTTTCAAAAGCTGACTTCGCACTGCGTGATAGGAAGCATTTCTGCCCAGCTCTATCACGACACGCATACCATTTCGATCACTTTCATCTCGAAGA
>MDSW01134052.1_pt1 | contig 21596 bp, 19 predicted proteins | sample 811171 | NCBI WGS metagenome assembly MDSW01 (sample SAMN05326641, study PRJNA326480) | marine metagenome | isolation source: seawater | place: Atlantic Ocean: North West | collected 2012 | reverse complement strand
TAGAAGCTGGCCAAATTAAATCTTCTCTTTTTTCTAAAACAAAAGCATGAGTAGATCCACTATCAAACCACACCTCAACGATATCTTTTACTTGATCAAAATCTTCAATATCATAATCATTTCCTAAGAATCTTGATGGGTCATTTGTAAACCAAGTATCACTTCCTTCTTTTTCATATATGTCAGCTATTCTATTAATTACGTTGATGTCTCTTAGTGGCTCACCATTTTTTTTATTTATAAAAATAGGTAATGGAACGCCCCAAACCCTTTGCCTAGAAACGCACCAATCTGGCCTTGTTTCAATCATTGATCTTAATCTATATTTGCCTTGAGGTGGAAAAAATGAAGTGTTATCTATTGAATTAATTGCTTTCTTTCTTAGATCTCTAGTCTCCATTGAAATAAACCATTGTGGCGTATTTCTAAAAATTAATGGCGCTTTTGATCTCCATGAGTGTGGATAACTATGTTTTAATTTACCTAAATAAATTAATCTATTTAGATCTTGAAGTTTTTCAGCAATTTTCAAATCAACTTTATAAATATGTTCTCCCTCAAAACCTATAGCATGTTTGTTATACTTACCATCATCAGTAACTGTTTGAACAACATCAATATTATTTTTGATACCTAAATTATAATCATCAGCGCCATGACCTGGTGCAATATGAACTATACCAGTACCTTGATCAGTTGTAATAAAATCAGCTTCCAGCACCTTAACAAAGAAATTATAACCCAATTCCTTAAAAGGATGTTCACACTCTGTTTCGACTAAATCTTTACCTTTAAATTTTTCTATTACTTCAATTTCAGTAATACCTGTTTCTTCAGTCATTGATTTAACTAATTTTTCAGCAACTACATACTTCTCATTTATTTTTGCCAGACTTTTATCACTTACAGATTTTACATTAATTAAATTGTAATCTATTTCTTTATCGTAAGCTAAGGCTCTATTGCCTGGAATTGTCCAAGGAGTGGTTGTCCAGATAGTAATAAAATTATTTACTAATTTTGAAATTTTACTTTTTACAACTTTGAATTTTACAAAAATGACATTTGAGATATGATCTTCATATTCAACTTCGGCATCCGCAAGTGCTGTTTTTTCTACTACCGACCACAAAACAGGTCTTGCACCTTTATATAAACTTCCATCAATAAGAAATTTTCCGAGCTCTCTTACAATTTGTGCTTCAGCTTCGTTGGACATCGTAAGATAAGGATTATCCCAATCACCTTCAACTCCTAGACGCCTAAATTCTTTCTTTTGAATATCTATCCATTTTTCAGCAAACTCTCTACATTCTTTTCTAAATTCTACTATAGGAACAGAGTCTTTATCTTCTTTTTTCTTTCTGTATTGTTCTTCAATTTTCCACTCTATGGGCAATCCATGACAATCCCAGCCAGGAACATAAATTGAATCTTTTCCAGACATTTGTTGCGTTCTAACAATTATATCTTTTAAAATTTTATTTAATGCAGTTCCCATGTGTATGTGTCCATTTGCATATGGAGGTCCATCATGTAAAACAAACTTTTCTTTGCCTTTAGATTTTTTTCTGAGTTGCAAATAAATATTTTCTCTATTCCATTCTTCTAATATTTTTGGTTCTTTTGATGGAAGATTAGCTCTCATTTCAAAAGAAGTTTTAGGTAAAAAAATAGTATCTTTGTATTCCATTTAATTCTTTCGGTGGTATTCCCTAACTAAATCTATATCTTTACGAATCTGGTTAGTTAATAATGAAAAATTATCAAATTTTTTTTCACCTCTAATAAATGTAAGGAATTCAACAGTCAATTCTTTACCATAAATTTCTTTATTAAAGTTGAATAAATGAGCTTCCAATAATAACTTATCACCTTTGATTGTTGGTCTTATACCAAAATTTGCAATTCCTATATATGTCTTATTTTCAAGTATGGCTCTAATTGCGTAAACACCATGTTTCGGTTTTATCAAATTCTTGGGTTTGATATTGGCTGTGGGAAAATTCATTTTTCTTGCTCGTTTGTCACCATGTATTATTTTTCCTTTAATAAACCAATTTCTGCCAAGTAATAAATTAGCATTTTGGAAATTTCCTTCCTGTATATTTTGTCGAATTAATGATGAGGAATATACTAAATCAATTTTTTTATTTTTAATTTGATTAATAACTAAAACTTTATAATTAAATTTTTTAGATAATTGTTTTAATAGATCAATATTTCCTTTCCTATCTTTTCCAAATCTAAAATCATAACCTACGATGATACTTTTAATATTTAATTGCTTATACAAAATTTCTTCAATAAATACTTGTGGATATAATTTTGACAGAGATTTATTGAACTTATATGAAATATAGTAATCAACCTTATATTTAGTTAATAAGTTAATTTTTGTATTCTCTTCAATTAATTTAAAATTATCTTTGTCACCTGAAAAAAATTCTCTTGGGTGTGGAGTAAAACTTAATATTGCTGATTTTGAATTTGAATTCTTTGAAAGATTTACTAATTTATTAATTATTTTTTGATGACCAACATGAACACCATCAAAATTACCAATCGCAAGATTCATGCTTTTAACATTAAATTTAGAATTTGAATTAATGCTAAATGTTTTCACAAATTAATCTTAACTATAAATATTTGTTTAAAATGTTTTCCAAAAATTCTTGTTGACCAGATAAGGGATCTGGATTTATATTATTTTTATCTACAAATTCGGTAATTTTTTCTAAAGTTGTTTCTTTGTTTTGAATCAGATTACCTAAACTCTCGTTCCACTTCGAATATCTATTATTAATGTATTTTGTGATTTTATCGTCATTAATCATCTTTTCTGTGGCAATTAATGTTTTAGCACATACGTCCATAGCGCCAATATGAGCATAAAATAGATCTTCTGGGTCTATAGATTGTCTTCTTATTTTTGCGTCAAAATTAAAACCACCTTTTTTAAAACCTCCATTTGAAAAAATATGATAAAAAGCTAATATTAAATCTGCTGGATTATTTGGAAACTGGTCAGTGTCCCATCCAAGCATTAAATCACCTCTATTTATGTCAATGCTACCCAAAGAATCATTAGCTATCGCATATGCGATTTCATGTTCAAAATTATGACCTGACAAAGTAGCATGATTAACTTCTATATTTAATTTTATCTCTTTTTCTAATCCAGCTTTTCTTATCAAGGCCAAACAAGAAGCCGAGTCAAAATCATATTGATGTTTTGTAGGTTCATGAGGTTTTGGTTCTAATAAAATCTGACCTTTAAATCCTATTTTGTGTTTGTATTCGACAACTAATTCAAGAAATCTTGATAAATTATCCATTTCTATTTTCATATTTGTATTAAGAAGAGTTTCATAACCTTCTCTTCCACCCCATAAAACATAATTTTTACCGTCAAGTCGATGAGTAATATCCATACAATTTTTAACCTGAGCAGCTACAAAAGCAAAAATTTCTGGATCAGGATTAGTTGATGCTCCTGCCATATATCTTTTGTGAGAAAAAGCATTGGCCGTGCCCCACAATAATTTTACACCTGTTTCTTTTATTTTTTTTTCCATCAGAGAAACTATTTCATCTAAATTTTTTTTAGTTTCTTTATAATTATTTCCTTCTGGAGCAATATCACGATCATGAAAACAATAAAATGGTGTTCCTATTTTGGAAAAAAAATCAAATGCAGCGTCCAATTTCAATTTAGCCATTTCCATTGCATTGCCACTTTTCATCCAAGGTCTATCAAACGTTGGTCCACCGAAAGGATCTAAACCAGGCCATGTAAATGTATGCCAATAACAAGTAGCAAATCTAAAATGATCCTTCATTTTCTTTCCAAGTATTATTTTATCTTCGTCGTAAAACTTAAAACTTAACGGATTGTCACTATCAGAACCTTCGTATTTTATTTTTGATATATTTTTAAAATAATCACTCATTTATTTCTCCATTAAATCTTTTGCTAAGTTCATATTTTCCTTTACGATTTTTTTCCAAGTAATGTATCTTTCATTAATATTTTTAGATAATTCATCGTTTATAGAACATTTTTTAACTATCTTCATTCTTTTAAACACTTCATTATACGAATAATTTTGACTTGCTAGCATTGCTAATCTTGCCGCTCCTAAAGCAGGTCCAAGATTTGCATCTTCACCAATAAATATTTCTTTGTTGATTGTAGATGAAATAATTTTAGCCCATAGCTTACTTTTTGATCCTCCTCCTACAACGAAAATTTCTTTACTTTTGGCGCTCACTGCATGAACAGCCTCAAATCCATCTTTTATACCAAAAGTAATTCCTTCAACAACTGAATAAAAAATTTCGTCTATATCAACTGATGTATCTAATTTATGAAAAGATCCCCTTAAAAATGGATTGTTATGTGGGGTTCTCTCACCAGTTAAATATGGTAAAAAAAATGGCAAAGATTTATTATACAAATCTCTAGTAGATAATTTTTCAAACCTCTTAAAGCAATCTTCAACTCTTAAATTCATTATTTTACTTATCCAATCTAAGCAATTTGTTGCGCTTAACATTACTGACATATGATGCCATGTATTCGGAATACAATGACAAAAAGAATGAACAGCGTCCTTTGTATTTGATACAAATTTTTTAGTTGGTGAAAAATATACGCCAGAAGTACCTAAAGAAATAACGGATTGATAAGGATTTATTACTCCTGATCCTGCAGCCCCAGCAGCTTGATCTCCAGCACCACCAGCAATTATAACTTGATTGTTAAATCCAAACATATTTGATATTTTTTTATTAACATAACCAGTAGCATCACTACCTTCGACTAAAGTTGGCATATTATCTTTTGTTAAGTAAGTTAAATTTAGCATTTCGTCTGACCAGATTCTTTTTTTAACATCAAGCCAAAGAGTACCGGAAGCATCAGACATATCCGTGTAATAGCTATTTGATAATTTAAATCTAAGATAATCCTTAGGAAGCAAAACCTTATGAATTTTTTTAAAATAATTTTTTTCATTTTGTTTTATCCATAAAATCTTAGGCGCTGTAAAACCTGGCATTGCAATGTTGCCTGTAATTTTTCTCAATTGTGAATATTTTTTTTCCATTTGATTACATTGTTGAGCAGATCTAGAGTCATTCCATAATATACATGGTCTAATAACTTTATTTGATTTATCAATTAATACTGAACCATGCATTTGTCCTGAAATTCCAAGCGATTTTACTGCGGATAATTCTCTTGGTTTTTCTTGTTTTATTTTTTTTAAACATTTTATTGCTGCCTTGTACCAATTTTCTGGATCTTGTTCATAATATCCAGTTTTTGGATTATCTATTTTGATTTTTTCTGTATGGGCACACAATGTATTTTGCAATTCATCAATAAGTATAGTTTTAATTGATGATGTTCCAAGATCTATACCAATATACATAATATGCTTATAAATTGAAATAATTGAGCAATCTAGAAATCATTTTTAAAATGCATAATGATTTTTGATTTATAGATATCTCCAGTCCTTAGAATGGGACTCACAAAATTATTTTGATTAATTGCATCAGGAAATTTTTGGGCTTCTAAACATATTCCATATTGATAACCATAGCTTTTATCATGTTTTCCAGGATAGTTCTTATCCATCATATTACCTGTATATAGCTGCAAACCAGGTTGGTTACTATAAAGTTCCATCCCCATTTTAGTTAAATTGCTATAAATACTTGCAACTCTTTTAACATCACTATCTTTAGTCTGGGAAATTTGATAGCAATGATCAATACCTTGATTTTTTAAAATATTTTCATTTATTTTTGTTACTTCGTTAAAATCATATTTTGTATCTTTTACGTTCAGCATTTTTCCAGATGGTATTTGATTTGTGTCAGTTTCACAAATTTTATCACTATTAATTTTTAAAAAATGCTCACTAATATTTTGATAGTAATTTTTGTGTCCATGAAAGTTCCAATAATTATGATTTGTAATATTAACTATTGTATCTAAATCGGTTTTTGCTTCAAATACTATTTGTAACTTATTAAGATTATCAAAATAATATGTAGCTAAACATTCCAATTCTCCCGGATAATTCTCTTCTAAGTGCTTTGATTTATAAGATAACCTGCAAACAAAATAGTCGTTATCAGATTTTAAATTGTCGATTTTCCAAATTTTTTTGTTAAACCCTTCTTTTCCTCCATGAATGTGGTGTGGCATATCATTTGCAAAAAGCTTATATTTTTTATTATTCAAAATAAATTTTGATTCTGAAATTCTGCCACACACACGACCTACAATTGAATTTAAATAATATTCATCATATAAATAATTTCTCAAATCATTATATCCTAACAAAACGTCTTCGGTTTTAAATTTATCATTTTTGTAGGGTATATTAATAGAATGGAAATAGCCTCCATAGTTTAGAAATTCTACTGAATAGTTATTTTTATTTATAACTTTAATCTTAAAAATATCTTCATTTTTTACATTTAGAATTTTATCAATGAAATATTTCATTCTCTACAAAACTATGTGCACTATTTATTATTAGATTTTAAATTTACTTTGTAATAAGATTTTGGATCAGTAGCTAATTGGATGACAGATGGTAGAACAGTTTTATAAAATTCAAATAATCCATTAAAAGGTTTTGGTATTTGATCCTTTATTTCATTTTGAACTTTCTTTAGATTATACGAAGGTACCATAGGAAACATATGGTGCTCTAAATGATATTCCATCTTCCAATACAAAAAACTTAATATAGGATTAAGTTTGATTGAATAAGTACTTAAACGATGATCTTTTTTATCTACTGCTGCTCCAAGATGTTGAGTCACATTTACTGCAAACCATATAGGTTTTCCATAATAAGTTGGTAAAATAATATAAATAATTGGCAAAAATGAACCTATTAAAAAGGAATAAATAATTACTCCAACCCAAATGAAAATATAAAATCTGGAATTCCAGATTATTTTCTTTTTTTGACTATCTGGAGCTGAAATTGATACAACAGGTGTTAATTTCCCTAAAGCATGTTTAAAAATTTCATATTTTAGTAATTTGTGAGGATAAATTAAATCACTAAATGGGATAAAATTTAGGAAAAAATTCATTAATTCCGTAGGTCTAGAAATTTGAATTTCATGATCGTATTCTCCTTCAGTTTGTAAAGTATAACTGTGATGAAAAGTATGACTCCACCTCCATCTAAACCCTTCAAAATCGCACATAAAAGAGCTTATGTGATAAAAAAACTCATTTATCCATCTTGTTTTAAAAGCTGTTCTGTGAACAGTTTCATGCCAATTTGAAACACTAAATGAATAAACTGTGCCATATGCAAAAAAGAAAAGTAAGGATAACCAAGTTCCTAAAGTTAGATATGCAAGATATCCTAAAATAAACAAAAATAGGAAATATAAAAAGAAATGAACTAAACCAGGTAAATCTTTTCTTTTAGATAATTCCTTTAATTTTGTTTTATCTATTCTAGGTTTGTACCAACTATCTAAATTTACTTTCATAAATAATAAATTTTATGATTGGAAATTCCAAATTATTTATCCCAACGATCTAACCATGCGCCTTCCAAAGTAGAATCAAATTCATCTTTGTCCGATCTACCTCTAAATTTAGTATGTTGATTTTCATATCCTTTAAACCATGAAGTCCAATCTGGTTTGTAATTTGGATCATCAGATTTTCTCATTATTATAGGATCAACTAAACCAGTATGAAAACCAGCTTCATCTTTAGGATTTTGAAAACGCAAATCAACACTCCACCTCACATCATTTGAATGGTTTTCTAAAGATCGGTGTGGTACTAGTTGATGAAGAAACAAAACAGAACCTAACTTCATTTCACATGTGACTACATCTTCTTCCTTAATATCTTTTTCATCAATGTATAAATACCAAGAATCCTTAACCCCAGCTTTTTTTTCTAGTTTGTGATCTAAAACTCTTTCTGGATGGTGCCCTCCTTTAACAACCTGCATGCAGCCATTTTCTTTATTAACATCTAAGAACGGAATCCATGCTGCTGGTTGTGAAGTTTTTTCTGCACCTTCTTTTAAATAAGCTGAGTCCTGATGCCACGGAACTGTCATACGAACTGTTTGAGGGGTTTTTGATCTTATATTCCACACAGGATGTCCGGATATATCTTTTCCAATCCATTGTTCAACCATATCAAGTAATTTAGGAGATCCCCAAAGATTAGCTAAAGCAGGTTTTAATTCTCCCTTATGATGAATTAATACTGAGGAACCTTTAAAATCTTTTTCTAATGCAGCTAATCTTTTAAATACATCCTTTTCTGAGTGTTTATTATTTATTTTTCCGGCTGAAAAAGCTCTTTCAGCAAACTTATCTACTATTTCTTCAAATTCATCTAAAACAGGTTTGAGTTCGTCATGAGAAAATACATTTTCAACAATAGTATATCCTTCTTCATTATATTGCTGTATTTGGGCATTACTGATCATTAGTTTTTTCCTTCTAAAATTAAGTTTCGATAATCACAAAAAAATCATTAAATACAACATAAATTTACTATTTTTTTTAAATTTTAAAATATATATAACTTATATGGTTAATTACTCATATCATTCTATAGAAAATCAGCATGAAAATATGAAGGGTTCTTGGTTTAAGCCCAAAATAGACAACAAATTATTAAAAGAATTAATAAAAAGAAAAGATGGTCCCGGGTGGTTAAACACAGTTTTATATTTTAGTTTACTTTTTTTAACCGGTTATATCGCATATTTATCTTGGGGGAAATGGTGGGCAATACCTGCTTTTTTTGCATATGGTACTGTGTATGCTTTTTCAAATGCTAGATGGCACGAATATGGTCATAGATCAGTTTTTAAAACTAAAAAATTAAATGATTTTTTTTATGAAATATCTTGTTTTATTGCTTATTTTGAAGCTGTTTCTTGGAGATGGAGCCACACTCACCACCATAGTAGAACAATTCATCAAGGCGTTGATTATGAAATACAAGTACCTCGCCCGCCTAATCTTCTTGATCTTTTTTTAATTGATTTGTTTGGAATAAAAAGAGTTTATTATGAATTTAAAAAAATATTTTTTCACTCTTTAGGTATTATGACACAGATAGCAAAAGATTGTGTTCCTGAAAGCGAAAGACCGAGAATGATAATGACTAGTAGAATTTATATGGGTATAAAAATATTAGTAGTGATATGGGCTTTATTAATTGAAAGTTTTCTTCCTATAATGTTCGTTGTTCTACCTCAATTATATGGTAGTCCTTTGTTACAACTTACCACAATGCTACAACATGGCGGGTTAAAGGCTGATACTTGGGATCATAGAGAAAGCACAAGAACAGTTTTATTAAATCCAATCCACGGATGGTTGTTATATTTTAATATGCATTATCACATTGAACATCATCTCTTCCCTCAAGTACCTTTTTACAATTTACCAAAACTTCATAATGCAATTAAAGATCAACTACCAACGCCAAATAAAAATTTTATTGATGGTTTGTTGGAAATGATTCCGGCTATAATTAAACAGTCAAAAGATCCTAATTATTATTATCAAAAAAAAATCTTAGGTTAATTTTTTAAATTCAAATTTTTTCAGCAAGTTCAGAAAATTTATCAAACTCTTTATCCTCAATACTAACAGTAATCTTTGGATCATTAAATTTTTTATTAATGGTATCACTATGAAATTCTTTAAAAGCTTCAACTCTTTCTCTTTGTAATCTATCATACTCTTTTTTAAAATTTTTATATATTCTTGCATGACGAGGAATATGCCCTTTAGTATATCCTAACACATCATTTCCAAAAAGATATTGGCCATCACAACCAGAGCCACTTCCCATTGATAGTGTTATAATATCTACTTTATTTGTTATAACTGATGCTACTTTAGGTGGTACAACTTCAAGTTCAACACCTATAACTCCTGCTTCTTGAAGTTCTAAAGTATGTTTCAATACACCTATTGCTTCTTGAGCTGTTTTTCCAATAGCTCTATAACCACCAATCCAAGTTGTTTTACTTGGAATTAAACCAACATGACTATTTATTGGAATGTTTTCCTGTCTTAGAGCTTTAATCCATTTATAACTCCACGGCCCTCCATATATACAGTCTGCTCCAATATCTAAATACTTGTGAGATAATTTTAAAGCTTCATATTCAGAAGCAACGGATATTGCTCCTCCAGATTGCATAAAACATGAAGGTGCAGCTTTTCTAATTTCTTTTAATTCTTCAAATGTAGTTGTAATTCCATATTGAGGAGCATCATGAGAAGTACAAATCATATCTATTCCAGCTTCTTCAGCTGCCATTGCTTCTTCTACGTTATGAACAAATAATACACTTAACTGTCTATTACCTTTCGTATTAAGATAATCATAAACAGTCAGTTTTTTTCTAGTCATTTTTTAACCATTGACTAACAAATCAGTCAATTCATCTATGTTAGTATCTTTTTTTGGCATATCGGCAATTTTTTGACCCCTTGCCATAACACATAAATGATCTGCTATAGGAAATATATGGCTTAAATTATGAGTGATAAAAACAGATGTAACTCCCTGCTTTTTTAAACCTTCAACAAAACGAAGCACTTTGTTAGTTTCTTTGACAGATAAATGGTTTGTAGGTTCATCCAAAATCAATACTTTAGATTTAAAATACATTGCTCTTGCAATGACTACCCCTTGTCTTTCTCCTCCAGATAATTGATTAACAGGTGTTTCAGGGGATCGAAGATGCAGCTCAACATCTGTTAATGCCTTCATAGCATCTGTTTCCATTTCTTGTTTTTTAAGCAAGCCAAATGATCCTATATTGTATTTTGTGTGTTCTCTCCCAATAAATATATTTCTAGCAATAGACATTTCCGGAATTAAAGCAGAATATTGGTAAATAGTTTCTATACCCAAATTCATAGCTTCTTTTGTAGATTTAAATTTTACTTCATTACCTTCAAAATAAATCGTACCTGAATCAGCTGGATGTGCTCCTGATAAAATTTTAATTAAGGTTGACTTTCCAGCTCCATTATCTCCAATCAATCCCACAACTGAGTCTTTTTTTATTTTAAGGCTTAAATCTTTTAAAGCATGGACTCCTGAATAAAATTTATTTAAATTTTCACATATAATTATATCTTCCTTGTTCATTTATTATTCCTTTGCCTTGTTTTGGCCTATTCTTGTCGCTCTTCTGCTTATATAAGTATTAAATATAACTGAAATAATAATTAATGAACCAAGACCGGCACGGAACCACTCTGCATCAATTCTAGCCATAATTATTCCACTTTCTAAAAAGCGAATTAGTATTGCTCCAATACAAGCTCCAAAAACAGTTCCTATACCTCCAAATAAACTCACTCCTCCTATAACTGCAGCAGCAATTGATTCTAGTTCAAGAAGATATCCCTGAGAAGGTAAAGGCGCTTCAAGTCTAAAAGTTTGTATCATTCCTGCAAAACCAGCCAAAAAACCACAAAGTATAAAACAGAACATTTTTACATTATTTGTTTTTATTCCCATTGATGATGCAGCATTCCTATCGCCACCTGTAGCGTATATCCAGTTTCCTATATTGCTTCTATGAAGCATAATTCCTAAAACCACTGCAACCAGTAAAGCCCAATATAGAGATGCTCTAAATAATTCAAATTGATACACAAATAATTCATTTGGCAAACTATGAGGAAATGGCGGTGGAAAACCTGCTGTTGCTACAGTAGTTAAACTTCTTGCAATATAAAGCATTCCTAATGTTGCAATAAAAGAAGGTATGCCAAATCTCAAAGTAATAAAGCCATTTACAAATCCAACTGCTATACCAATAGATAAACCAATAAAAATTGCAAACCATGGGGGTATTCCCTGGTGTACTAATTGAACCATTGTCATTGGCACAAGAGCAAAAACTGAACCGACAGATAAATCAAATTCTCCTGAAATCATCAATATTGCTATACCAATTGCTACGATCATATACTCTGGTGTTATTCCCATAACTATACGAATATTCCTTGCGTCTAAAAACCTTTCGTTAGCTATATAAAATCCAATCATTATAGCTATAAACATTAATAAAGTTGAAATTTCAGGTCTTACTAAAAGAGATTTGATATTAAGTTTGTTGTTCATTATTTGCTCGATTTTAATGGTTATAAAAAAACCGGGCATTAGCCCGGTTTTAATAAAAAAATTTATCTTACTGACATTCCTTTGAATGATCTAATAGTTTCAACATCTTCTGGACCAATCATAGCTTTACCAGTATTAATATCAAGTGCACTTAAACCATATTTGTTTATTAAATATAGCTGATGAACTGACATATAACCTTGATAATATGGTTGTTGATCAACAGTAAGCTGAACATAACCTTTATCCATTTCTTCAAAGACTACATCAACAAGGTCAAAACCAGCTAATAAGATTTCGCCAGGTTTGTAACCTAAATTTCTTACTGCTGCTGCAGCTCCTGCTTCCCAAAAACCAACATCTAAATAAGCAGTTGTATTTGGATTAGCTTGTACATATGCAGCTACCCTATTTCCAACAGTTGAAAGATCAAGACCTGATTCAATCTTTTCATATGTTACTTTTCTGTCAGGATTAGCAGCTTTATAATCTTCCATAAAACGTGCAATACCGTTACCTCTGGTATATGCCCAAGATTGGTTCATATCTGCCACCCCAATAAGAACATGGACATCGCCATCAGGGAACATTTTTGATAAGTTTTGAGTTAGCTCATAACCAGCTGCTTCTAAATCTTGACCAACATAAGCTAGTCTATTGCTTCCAGCAGCTCCTTCAGGATCATCAGTATTAGCTGTGATCACAGGAATGCCTGCAGCTAAAGCTTCATCAACAGCAGCATCGAATAGAGTTGGGTTAGTTATTGTTGTTACAATACCATCAACTCCTTGCGCTATTGAAGACTCAAAATTTTGTAATTGTTCTTGTTGATCACCATCACCAGAAAGAGTTAACATCTGACAATCGGCATCAATTTGAGCACATGCATCTTTAAATCCTTTATGGACCGCTGCCCAGAAAGCATTGTTCGTATCACTGTGCATCACAAAATTAAACTTGTATTCAGCTTTTGCAGCAGTAGATGTTAAAAAAATCAAAGCTACTGTAGCAAAAATTATAGAAGTAATTTTTTTCATATTTCCTCCAAAAATTATTCAGAAACATAACAATTAAGGAATAATAAAACAAGCCTATTTGTTGTTTATTTTTTGAGCTTTTTTTGTATATTGTATTCAAATGAAATATCTTCATACGATGGTAAGAATTGCTGATATTGATCAATCTCTCGATTTTTATTGTAATAAACTAGGTTTAAAAGAGGTAAGAAGAAAAGATAGTAAAGAAGGTAGGTTTACTCTAATTTTTTTAGGCGCTGAAAATAGCAATAAAGAAAATAATTTATTAGAACTTACCTACAATTGGGATAAGGAACAATATTCTGGGGGAAGGAATTTTGGGCATTTAGCTTACAGTGTTCCAGATATTTACAAATTATGTACGAAACTAATTGATAAAGGTGTGACAATAAACCGTCCTCCTAGAGACGGAAGAATGGCTTTTATTAAATCTCCAGATGGCATTTCAATTGAACTTTTACAAGAAGGTAATGCTTTAGAAATAAAAGAGCCATGGAAATCTATGAAAAATATTGGGACTTGGTAAATTAAAAAAATTTTTTTTAAAATATTATTTCATCAATAGTTTTACTTCTTTTTCTAAAAAAGGTTTTGGTTTTATACAAGTCGTTCTTGGTATTAATTTTTTTGAAGTTTTTGCTGAATTGATTGTTAATTCTAAAAGATCTAAAACGTGTAAAACTAATTTTTCATTACACTTGTGCTCTCTTTTGTTTTCAATTGCATTTATCATTTCAGACAATCCTATCCCTCTATAATTTGCATTAGTAGCTGATTCATTAGATCTACTACTTTTACTAAAAATATTTGTTTTTCCTAGTTTCATATTTTCTGTTGAGAATTCTTTCCACTTTCCTCCCTCTTCTAAACTTACATAAATAGGTCCTCCAAACATGTTAGGGTCTGGTCCAATTATTGAACCTTTAGTTCCATAAAATTCCATGTGATTTCTTTGGTGATTAATTACATCAAAAGACATAAATCCTTCTATAATTACAGAATTTTCAAATTCTAAATTAATAAAGTAAGTTGTAGGAACATCAACATTAAACTCTTTATTTTTTTTAGGTCCGCTAGCAATAATTCTTTTATCACTTATTTTTGCCGATGTTGCCATTACACTTTTAGCTGGTCCTAATAGATTAACTAACATAGTAAAGAAATACGGACCCATATCCATTATTGGACCACCACCTTCACTAAACCATGGTTCAGGATTAGGATGAAATGATTCAACTCCAGGAAATGCAAAAATAAAATTGCCTAATTTAATATCGCCAACTTCTTTTTGATCAATTAAGCTTTTTGTCATCTGAGCACCTCCTCCCAAAAAAGTATCTGGGGCATTACCTAAATAAAGTTTTTTTGAATTAGCTATTTCAACTAGATGTTGACCTTCCTCAAATTTTATAGCCATGGGTTTTTCACAATATGAATGCTTTCCTGAAATTAAAGTATTTTTTACAACTTCATAATGAGAAGCAGGATTTGTTAAGTTTAATATTATATCAATTTCCTTGTCAGCTAAAATTTCTTCAACACTCTTTGAAGGGATATTATATTTCTTTGAGCATTTTTCTGAAGCATTTTCATCTAAATCAGAGCATGCAACTATATCTATGTTGTTGAAATATTCCTGACTACGAAAATAAGTTTCAGAAATATGACCACAACCAATTAAACCAACTTTCATCATATATTTTAATAAATTAATAGCGTATACTAAATATTTATGATTTATAAAGAAAACTTTTCATTGAATCATATATTAGCTCCAAATAAAAAATTGAATTATTTTAAAAAAATAATAAAAGTTAATTGATGTTAATAAATTTAAATCCTTTGTTAGGCCCAGAACTTCTAAGTGTTTTGCGATCTATGGGGCATGGTGATAAAATTGTATTAGCTGATGCTAACTTTCCTGCACATTCGTTAGGAAAAAAAATTATTAGATTAGATGGAATCGATATTCCAAAAGCGGCTGAAGCCATCTTGTCAGTCTTTCCTTTAGATAGCTTTGTCGAGTCAGCCGTTCATAGAATGGAAATAGATAATAACCCAAATGAAATTAATGAAGTTCATAGAGATTTAATTGAAACAGTAAAAAAAACTTCAGGAGATAAATGGATTGTAAATTCTCTAGAAAGATTTAAATTTTATGAAAGTGCTAAAGAAGCTTTTGCAATAGTTTCAACAACAGATACTCGTGCCTTTGGATGTTTTATATTTACTAAAGGAGTCATTAAACCAGATGGCTCTGTCTGGTAAGCCTTTGAATGACGAAATATGAAATTGAAAATTTTTATAAATCTGAGAATGAATTGGGGGAAGGACCGATTTGGGTCGAAGAACATAATTCAATTTATTGGGTAGATATAAAAAAATTTAACATTTACAAAATTGATATATCAACAAAAAAATTAAATTACTGGAAATTTAATGAGTCAATATCATGTCTAGCTCATGTAAAAAATAACAAATTTGTAGCGGGTACAAAATCTGGTTTTCAATTTGTTGATCTAGATAAAAATAAATTAAAAAAAATTTTTAATCCTGAAGAAAATATAATTACAAATAGATTTAATGACGGCAAATGTGATCAAAAAGGCAATTTTTATGCTGGAACAATGAATGAAGTAGATAATAAACCCACTGGAAAATTTTATATGTTAGATAATTATTTAAAATCTAAAATATTTGACTCAGGATATGAAGTGACTAACGGCCCAGCTTTTACTTTGGATTACAAAAAAATTTATTTTACAAGCACAAGAGAAAGAAAAATTTTTATTTCAGATTTAGATTTTAAAGGCAATATGGTTAATAAAAGACTTTTTATAAAAATACCTGATGAGGAAGGAAAACCTGATGGAATGACTATAGATTCAAAAGGTAATTTGTGGGTTGCTTTGTTTGGTGGGGGTTGTTTGAATTGTTACAATAATGAAGGTAAAAAAATCAATACTATTTTTTTACCAGTTTCGTGTCCGACAAGTTGTGTTTTCGGAGGAAAAAATTTAGATGAATTATATGTAACCTCTGCTTCTTTTAGGCTTACTACAAAAGAAAAGATTAAAGAAAAACTAGCTGGAAATTTATTTAGAATTAAAATGGAAACAAGAGGTTTGAAAACCAATAAATTTATAAATCTTTCAAAATAAAATTAAACGCCTTTTCTTTGCTTAGATTTACCTTCTTGATGTTCAGACAATGCTTTTTTGTTTTCATTAGTAATTGGTTTATCTAAAGTTGGACTTTCCCAAAAAGCAGTACCTTCTAACCATTGATAACCATGAGTTTCTATTACTATTACATAAGTTTTAGAAGATTTTTTTGCCCTTTTAAATGCTGCTTCAAGTTCAGAAGTTGATTTCACTGTTTCAGAATTAGCACCCATACTTTTTGCATGATTTTCAAAATTTACAAACTCTAAATTAGATGCTCTTGCAGCTCTGAGATTACAGATGTATTCTTTTCCACCCTTCGCTAATTGCAATCTATTTATAACCATATGACCACCATTATCACAAATAATTATTATTAATTTTTGATCATATAATACTGAACTATAAATATCACTATTATGAAGGAGATACGAGCCATCGCCAACAAAAACTATAACATCCTGATTATTTTTTGCCATTTTAATTCCTAATGCACCTGATATTTCATAACCCATACAACTAAAACCCCATTCTGTTTCAAACGTATTTAATTCTTTAGGTTTCCAAATTTGAACTACTTCTCCAACTAGTCCTCCAGCAGCTGTTACAACTATGTCGGAAGGATCAGCGTTTCTGTAAACAGCGCCTACTGCTTGAGCATATGAAGGTGTATCTTGGTTAGTAGGCCCACTAAATTTATTTACATAGTTTTCCCATTCATCTTTTTTTTTAATTGCAAATTTATACCAGTCATTTGGTGCCTGCCAATCACCAAGAGCTTTAGATAAGATTTCTAAACCAATTTTTGCATCACTTACAACGGGAGTTGCTAGATGTTTTGTGGTATCAAATCGCGCAGTATTAATTGAGACTAATTTAAACTCAGGGTTGTTAAAATTTGACCATGAACCAGTAGTAAAATCTGCTAGTTTAGTTCCTATAGCAAGTGCAAGATCTGTTTCTTTAGATAGGCTATTTGAAGAACCTTCTCCTAAACAACCTATTGCACTTATATAATAAGGATTATTTTTTTCCATACATCCTATACCCATAACAGTAGAAGTGACTGGAATATTATGTTTTTTTGCAAATTCCGATAATTGCATTTCAGCTTCAGAATATAAAACTCCTCCTCCTGAAATTATAATAGGTTTTTTTGATTGTTTTATTTTTTCAGCTGCTTTTAAAATTTGTGATGGATCAGGGTGAATTCTTCTAATTTGATGAATTGTTTCCTTAAAAAATATTTCTGGGTAATCATATGATTCACCTTGAACATCTTGAGACATAGAAATAGTTGCTGGACCACATTCAGCTGGATCTAACATTATTTGTATTGCTTGAGGAAGAGATGATAAAATTTGTTCAGGTCTTGTTATTCTATCAAAATATCTAGATACTGCTTTAAAGGAATCGTTTTGAGTTTCAGTTGGTGAGTTGAAATTTTCTACTTGTTGCAATACTGGGTCTGGAAAGCGACTTGAGAATGTATCCCCAGGTAAAATAAGAATAGGTAGTCTATTACTCAACGCTACAGCTGCAGCTGTTACCATATTTGTTGATCCTGGACCTACTGAAGAAGTTGCAATAAAAATTTGTTTTCTTCTCATAGCTCTTGTATATCCAATTCCAGTCAAGGCCATATTTTGTTCATGATGACCTCTATAAGCTGGTAAATCATTTTGAAATTCCTCCATTGCTTGTCCAATACAAGCTACATTTCCATGCCCATAAATTGCAAATGCACCAGGAAATAAAGGTTGTTTTTTACCATCTATCATTATTTTTTGAGCAATAAGATATTTTATTAATGCATGGGCACAAGATAAATTTACTGTTTTCATAATATTTATAATTATAATTAATTTTGATTATAGATAATTTTTCTGTAATGTTAATAATAAAAAAACATGAAAACACTTAAGTTTGCTATTATTGGAGTTGGAAGAATTGGCAAAATGCATGCCGCAAATATTTCTCAAAATTCTAAAAGTGAAATCGAATGCATTTATGATATTAATTATAAATTAGCAAACGAAGTGGCAAATTTACACAAGGCATCTGCTGTTAAAACTGTTGAAGAAGCTATAAATAATGAAAGGGTTGATGCAGTTTTAATTTGTTCCGCAACACCCACTCATACAAAATATATTTTATCTGCTGCAAAAGCGGGGAAGGCTATTTTTTGTGAAAAACCAATAGATTTGGATATTAAAAAAGTAAATGATTGTAGAAAAAAACTTCAAAAATATAAAGTGCCTATTCAAATTGGTTTTAATAGAAGATTTGATCCAAGTCATAATTCAGCAATAGAAAGAAAAAATAATGGAGAAATTGGAAAATTAGAAAAAATTATTATAACAAGTAGGGATCCTAAACCTCCTCCAGCTGATTATATTAAAGTTTCTGGAGGCATGTTTAGAGATATGACAATTCATGATTTTGATTTAGCAAGTTTTATTCTTAAAAATGATACTATTGATAAAATATTTGCAATGGGAGAAAAGTTATTTAGCAAAGATGTAAAAAATAATAATGATATTGATACAGCTATGATTATTATGAAATCTAAATCTGGTGTTTTGTGTCATATAAATAATTCAAGGCATTCTTCATATGGGTATGATCAAAGAATTGAATTATTTGGAAGTAAAGGAATGTTGATATCCGATAATCATACAGTCAATTCAGTTAAAAAATTTAACAAATCTCAAACTAATTCAAAAGAACTTGTTTTAAATTTTTTCATAGAGAGATACGAAAATGCATTTAAAAATCAATTAAATAGTTTTATTAATTCTGTAATTAATAAACAAAAAACACTTGTTACTTTTGAAGATGGAAGAAATGCTATCATCATTGCGAATGCAGCTTATAAATCAATGCACACTGGAAAATCAATTAAGATAAAATATTGAATCAAAAAAATGACTAAAGTAGCTATTCTGGAAAAAATACATCCTGACGGTTTAAAAATTTTGAAAAATTCAAATTTAGAATATATTGAAATTGATAATTATTCTGAAAATTATATTTCTGAAAATATTGAAGAAGTAAGTGCAATTGCCGTTAGAACAGCAAAACTAGAATCTAAATTAATGAAGAAATGTAATAAATTAAGGATAGTCTCAAGACACGGTGTTGGTTATGATAATGTTGATCTGAATTACTTAAATCAAAATAATATCGCCTTAGCTATTACTGGATCTGCTAATGCGATAAGTGTCGCTGAACATGTAATGGGTATGTTTTTAAATCTTAGTAAATTATTTTTTTATTCAGATGATCTGGTAAGAAGCGGAAAGTTTAAAAAGAACAGAGATATGCCAGTTTTTTACGAATTATATAAAAAAAATATATTTATTGTTGGTTTTGGCAGAATTGGAAAAATGTTAGCAAAAAGATGTATTGGTTTTGATTCTACTGTTTACGTTTATGATCCATATGTTGAAAATGAAGTTATAAAAAAATACAATTGTATTCCTATACAACTTAATGAAGGATTAGAAATTGCAGATTTTATTAGCTTGCATCTACCATTGAACACTAAAACGAAAGACATTATTAGCAAAAATGAATTTTTAAAAATGAAAAAAAATTGCATTTTAGTTAACACTTCAAGAGGTTCTATAATTAATGAAAAAGATATGATTTGGGCTTTAGAAAATAAAATTATATTTGGTGCGGGTTTAGATGTGTTTGAAAAAGAACCTCCAAATATTCAAAACAAACTATTGAAATTTAAAAATGTGGTTTTGACTCCTCATGTTGCTGCTTTGTCAATAGAGTCTCAAAAAAGAATGTCAGTTGAAACCTGTACTAATATAGTAAATTTTTTAAATAATAATAAGAGTTTAAATATCGAGAATTTTGTTAATAGAGATAAAATTAATTTAGATTAAGAAATAATTTTTTATTTTCTAGAGTTATATCATATATTTTTAGTGAAGTTGCTTCAGGATCACTTATTGCATCACCAGTAATTATATTAAATGTCTTACCACAACTTGGACATTCTATTTCTTCATTATCTATAGTTCCCTCACTCAATAAAGCGTGATCTTCACATGTGCATGTGCCTTGAGTAGAATAAAAACCAGATTCTAGGTTATAAATAGCATAATCAGTTTCTTCATATTCAAAATGTTCAACGCTATTAGGCTCTATGTCTCCAGCTTCACCAATTAAAATAGGTTCATTTTCTTCATTCATAAAAAAATCTTAAAACAATTTACAGATAGAATAAATATTTTTTTTAAAATCTAAGAAAAAATCAGCGAAATTTAATGTTCTTTCTTGTTAATTGGTCCACAGTTCTTACGCCCATAAGTTTCATGTCTCTTTCCATTTCTTGACGTATATTAAATAGAGCTTTTTCTACGCCTTGTTGACCACCAGCCGCTAAAGCATATAAATATAACCGTCCTCCAGAACAAGCTTTTGCCCCAACTGATAGTGCTTTTAAAATATGTGTTCCTCTTCTAATACCGCCCTCACAAATAACATCAATCTTATCTCCAACGGCATCAACTATATCTGCTAGTTGATCGAATGGTGATCTTGAGCCATCTAATTGTCTTCCTCCATGATTTGATACCATCACTGCTGTTGCCCCAACATCAACGGCTTTTTTTGCATCTTCAACAGACATAATTCCTTTAATAGCAAATTGTTTGCCCCAGTTTTTATTTATTTCTTCTAAAGTTTTCCAATCTAAAGAGTTATCTAGCATTTTTGTAAAATAATCGCCAACACTTGTCATTACACTAGTACCAGCTGATATATGATCCTTTAAATTTGGAAGTTCCCATTTTGGTTTTGTAAAATAATTAAAAGCCCACATTGGGTGGGACATAAAACTAATTACACTTTCAAGAGATAATTTCATTGGAATAGTGAAACCCGTCTTTAAATCTCTTTCTCTATTACCTCCAACAGCTGTATCTACTGTTACGGCCATAGTTTCAAAATTAGAACTCTTGCATCGATCTAACAAAGCTTTATTTAATCCTTGATCTTTATGAACATATAATTGAAATAACTTGGGAGTAGAAACTAGGCTTGAAATTTCTTCTATACTTGCTGTACCAAGCGAGGATATTCCAAACATCGTCTCAAATTTTTCTGCTGCTTTTGCAACAGCAATTTCCCCATCATAATGAAACAATCTTTGCAAAGCTGTTGGTGCACAATAAAAAGGTAAATCAAGTT
>MDSW01142905.1_pt1 | contig 21597 bp, 17 predicted proteins | sample 811171 | NCBI WGS metagenome assembly MDSW01 (sample SAMN05326641, study PRJNA326480) | marine metagenome | isolation source: seawater | place: Atlantic Ocean: North West | collected 2012 | reverse complement strand
GGTCGCGCGCATTTCGGTGGAACAGATCGAGGGCGATTGCCTGTGGTTCGAGGATCTCATCGAACTCGCCCGCCGCGCCGTGCCCACGGAAACGCAGGTCATGGTCAAGCGCGAGGACGAACAGGCCTTCGCCGAACTGAACGCCGCTAACCCGATCTTCGTCGAGGATGCCGTGCGCGCCTTCGCCGAGCGCCTTCTGGCGGATGCCCGTATCGGTGATTTCCGCATCGTGGCCAGCCATCAGGAAAGCCTGCACAGCCATGACGCCGTGGCCATGCTGACCGAGGGCGAGACCTTCGCATCCGCCAGCGTCGATCCGAAGCTGTTCGCCACGCTGATCCATCAGGGCTGAGCGCGGGTAGGGGCGCTGCCTCGCGCGCGTTGCAGGCGGCGGGGGGCTCTGCCCCCGCCCTACGGGCCCCCCGGGATATTTTCACAAGAGCGAAGACGGGCGCGGAAGCTCACGTCAGGCGAACAGATGCTGAACATGCCCCTTTCCCTCTGAGGGCCGAACCGCTAGATTGCCTCCCATGAATTGGGCTGATGACGACGATCCGTATGAAGGGGCTGCGAGCCTGTCGCAACGTGCCATGGCGGGCGCCATGCAAGCGCGGAGCGCGCCGTATCTCGAGAAACTGAACCCCCAGCAGCGCCAGGCCGTCGAGACGCTCGACGGGCCGGTCTTGATGCTGGCAGGCGCGGGCACGGGCAAGACCTCGGCGCTGACCGCACGGATCGCGCATCTGATCCACACCGGCCGCGCGCGCCCGAACGAGGTGCTGGCGGTGACCTTCACCAACAAGGCCGCGCGCGAAATGAAAGAGCGCGTGGGTCGCCACCTGGGCGGTGCGATCGAGGGGATGCCGTGGCTCGGCACCTTCCACTCGGTCTGCGTGAAGCTGTTGCGCCGCCACGCCGAACTGGTGGGGCTCAAGTCGAATTTCACCATTCTCGACACGGACGACCAGATCCGGCTGCTCAAGCAGCTGATCGTTGCGGCGAATATGGACGAGAAGCGTTGGCCCGCGCGGCAATTGGCGGGGCTGATCGACGGCTGGAAGAACAAGGCGCTGACGCCCGAGAAGGTCTCGGGTCGTGAAACCGCTGCGTTCGACAATCGGGGATCCGAGCTTTACGCCGCCTATCAGGCGCGGCTGAAGACGCTCAACGCGGTCGATTTCGGCGATCTGCTGCTGCACATGGTCACGATCTTCCAGACCCACGGGGATGTGCTTGCGCAATATCAGCGCTGGTTCAAATACATCCTCGTCGACGAGTATCAGGATACCAACGTCGCGCAATATCTGTGGCTGCGGCTTCTGGCGCAGGGCCACAAGAACATCTGCTGTGTCGGCGATGACGACCAGTCGATCTATGGATGGCGCGGTGCCGAGGTCGGCAACATCCTGAAATTCGAGAAGGATTTTCCCGGCGCCGCGGTGATCCGGCTGGAGCAGAATTACCGCTCGACCGCGCATATACTCTCTGCCGCGTCGGGGCTGATCACGGCCAATGAAGGCCGTCTGGGCAAGGAGCTCTGGACCGAGGCCGAGGGCGGCGAAAAGGTGCGCCTGATCGGCCATTGGGACGGCGAGGAAGAGGCCCGATGGATCGGCGAGGAGGTCGAGGCGATTCAGCGCGGGACCCGTGGCAATCCGCCGATCAGCCTCAATGCTCAGGCGATTCTCGTGCGCGCCTCGCATCAGATGCGCGCCTTCGAGGATCGGTTCCTGACGATCGGTCTGCCCTATCGCGTCATCGGCGGCCCGCGCTTCTACGAGCGGCTCGAGATCCGCGACGCGATGGCCTATTTCCGCCTTGTGACCTCGCCCGATGACGATCTGGCTTTCGAGCGGATCATCAACACGCCCAAGCGCGGCCTTGGCGACAAGGCGCAGCAGCGCATTCAGGTCGCGGCCCGCGAGAACGGGCTGAGCCTTCTGGACGGCGCGCGGCTCTTGGTGGCCGAAGGCGCGCTGTCGGGCAAGGCGGGCGGGCAGTTGCGGCTCTTCGTCGAGAATGTCGCGCGCTGGCATGAGGATGTCTCGCAGGCCTCGCCCGCTACCGCCGTGACGCGGGCCGAAGATGACGATCTGCTGATCGAGCCCGCCGAGGATGGTGTGGCGCCCGCGAATGACCTCAGCCATGTGCGTCTGGCCGAACGGATCCTCGAGGAATCCGGCTATGTCGAGATGTGGCAGAACGACAAGACGCCGGAAGCGCCGGGGCGGCTCGAGAACCTCAAGGAACTCGTCAAGGCGCTGGAGCAGTTCGACAATCTGCAGGGCTTCCTCGAACACGTCGCGCTGATCATGGACAACGACAAGGCCGAGACCGAGGAAAAGGTCTCGATCATGACGCTGCACGCGGCCAAGGGGCTGGAATTCCCCGTGGTCTTCCTGCCGGGCTGGGAGGATGGGCTGTTCCCCTCGCAACGCTCGATGGATGAGAGCGGTCTGAAGGGGCTCGAGGAAGAGCGGCGTCTGGCCTATGTCGGCATCACCCGCGCCGAGGAGCTTTGCACGATTTCCTTTGCGGGTAACCGCCGCGTCTATGGCCAGTGGCAAAGCCAGATGCCCTCGCGCTTCATCGACGAATTGCCACCTGCCCATATCGACGTCCTGACGCCTCCGGGGCTCTACGGTGGTGGCATGAACGGGGGCGGCTTCGGCGGGTCCAGCGCGATGGAAGACCGCGTCTCGCGCGCCGATGTATACAATTCACCGGGCTGGCGACGGCTGCAAAACGCGCATTCGCGCGGGACCAGCCAGCCCCGCGAGGCGCGCCATATGGTGATCGACGCCAAGGGCGAGAGCGATTACGAGATCGGCGACCGGGTCTTCCACAAGAAGTTCGGCTATGGCGAGGTGATGGGCTCGGAAGGCGACAAGCTCGTCGTGGAATTCGACAAGGCGGGCGAGAAGCGTCTGCTGTCGAGCTTCGTCGTACCCGCCGCCGATGCCGACGACGTGCCGTTTTAACCCTCCTCCCTTCGCCTTGGCGCAAATATCCCGGGGGTGAGGCCGTCAGGCCGAGGGGGCAGAGCCCCCTGCCCCGTCGCGATCCGCGCGGCTCTGTGGCAGATTTGCCCGGTATTCCGATGCATGCCATCAAACGCTTGATCAGCGGGGAATTTCGCCGCAGCTAGAGGGTAACACCCGCGTGAGCGAGACTTGAGAGATGACCGCCGATCCAAAGCCCCACCTGCCCGACCATCCCCAGCGCTATGCGCTCGTGAACGAATTGCACGCCCGCCCCTATCCGAAACTGGGCGTGCCGGGACATGCGGTCTATGTCGCCTTCAAGGAGCCGCGCGACGCTGCCAATCGCGACCGCAGAAAGGATCACGATCACCTCGTCGATCTTCTGACGCGCAATGGCGCGGCGCAGCCGAAGGCGGGGATCACCCATTACGGCGGCAAGATCGGACGCCACGAGGTGAAATGGGAAAGCCATACCGAGTTCACCACCTATCTCGCTTTCGGCAAGGGCGTGTCGTCGCGCGCCTTCGACCCGGCGGAGACCGAAATCTACCCCGATAGCTGGATCGATGCGGCACCCGGCGGGCGGATTGCGGCGGTGCAGATCCGCATCGAGGAGCTGCCCGAGAACCCCGACGACATCTCGCCGCTGCTGGAGCAATGGTTCGTCACCGAAAGCCTCGTCTGCACCTGGGTGCTCGACGGGGCGGCGGTGGTCGCGGGCGATTTCCGGATCGATCCGAACGGGCAGATGCGCTTTGCCGTCTTCGCGCGGCCCGGCACCGGGCCGGGGCGGATCGGGCGCACGGTGCAGCGGCTTTGCGAGCTGGAAACCTACCGTGCGATGTCGATGCTCGGGCTTGCGCGGGCACGCGATCTGTCGAAGCGGCTCAATGCGCTCGACCCGCGCCTGACCGAGATCGTGGACGGGATGGGCAACGACGCCAATTCCGCCGAAGAGACGCTGCACGACCTGCTGGAAATCTCCGCCGAACTGGAGAGCCTCGCGGTGCAACATTCCTTCCGCTTCTCTGCGACCGGTGCCTATGAGGCGATCGTGCGCGAGCGGGTGGAGGCCCTGCGCGAGAGCCGCTTCGAGGGGCGACAGAAGCTCAGCGAGTTCATGGCTCGTCGCTACGATCCGGCGGTGCGCACGGTCAAATCGGCCGAAACGCGGCTGCGCCAGATGGTGACGCGGGCGGCGCGCGCGGGCGAACTGCTACGCACGCGGGTCGACGTGGAACGCTCGGCGCAGAACCAGAAAGTGCTGGAAAGCATGGATCGCCGGTCGGACCTGCAGCTGCGGCTGCAGCACACGGTCGAGGGGTTGTCGGTGGTCGCGATCAGCTATTACGCGATCTCGGTCGCGGGCTACCTCGCCTATCCGCTCTCGAAGAAGATCGGGCTGAGCAAAGAGCTGATGATGGCGGGGCTGACGCCGATCGTGATCCTCGCGGTCTGGCTGATGATCCGACGCATCCGCAAGGGGATGGGCGGTCACTGATCGGCGATGAGGGGCTTTGCCTCGGCCCGCGCGGCTGACAGCGCCTCATCGGGGCGAAGTTCGATCATCAGCCCGCGCTTGCCGCCGTTCAGTATGATCCTGTCATAGCCAAGCGCGCTCTGCTCAAACGCGACGGGGCTTGCGCGTTTCTGCCCGAAGGGGCTGATGCCGCCGGTGTGGAACCCGGTCAGCTTCTCGGCCTTGGCGGGCTCCATCATCTTCGCGGATTTACCCCTGAAGGCCGCAGCCACCTTCTTCATCGACAGCGTCGCGTCGGACGGGATCACCGCGCAGGCGGGCTTGCCATCCACCTCGACCATCAGGGTCTTGAGAACCCGCGAAGGCTCCACTCCGAGCGCCTCAGCCGCATGGAGGCCGATCTTCTCCTGACCGGCCTCATAGGCATATTCGTGCAGATCGAAGGCGAGCTTGGCACGGGTCAGCGCCTGCGTCGCCGGGGTGGCATGACCCATCGGCCCTCTCAGAAATCGGCGGTGGCGGGGTCCGGCCCGATGCGGCCTTCCGCAGCGTCGATATCCTTGATCTGCGCCATCTCACCTTCCGTCAACTCGAAATCGAACACGTCGATATTCTCGCGCATCCGCTCGTGATTGGCCGATTTCGGGATCGTCACGCAGCCCAGCTGAATCTGCCAGCGCAGCGTGACCTGTGCTGCCGACTTGCCATAGCGGGCCGCGATCTCGGTCAGGATCGGGTTCGCGAGCGCCTCGCCCTGCCCCAGCGGCGACCAGCATTCGGTGGTGATGCCGAGCTTTTCATGCACCTCGCGCTGCGCGGCCTGCTGGAAGCGCGGATGCAGTTCGACCTGATTGATCGCGGGCGCCTCGCCGGTCTCTTCGATCAGCCGCTCGAGATGGTCGGGCAGGAAGTTCGACACGCCGATCGCGCGGATACGGCCCGCGTCGCGCAGCTCGATCAGCGCCTTCCACGCCTCGACATATTTGTCCTTGGCGGGCATGGGCCAGTGGATCAGGTAGAGGTCGAGATAATCGAAGCCCAGCTTCCCCATCGTCTCGTCGAAGGCGCGCTTGGTCTCGTCATAGCCCTGCCGGTCGTTCCAGAGCTTCGAGGTCACGAAGATGTCTTCGCGCGCCACGCCGCTTTGCGCGATGCCGCGGCCCACGCCCGCCTCGTTGCCGTAAGCGGCGGCAGTGTCGATATGGCGATAGCCCGCGTCGAGAGCGTTTTGGATGATGGCGGGCGCATCGGCATCGTCCATCTTCCAGACGCCGAGGCCCAGCTGCGGGATTTTGATGCCGTCATTGAGGGTGAGGGTCGGAACGCTCATGGTCGATCTCCTGTCTGCCTGTTGGGTTGGACAACAGCTTAGGGCGGCGCGGCGTTCCGGAAAGGCGCTCACGGGGTAGTGAAAGGCGCCAGGGATTGGCCCGGGGCTGGCACGCCCCGGGCCGTGCGCCCTTACTCCCCGCGCGGGAAACGTTTGTTTTCTTCCAGCACGTTAAGGTCCATGTGATTGCGCATATAGGCCTCGGAAGCTTTCTTGAGCGGCTGGTAATCCCACGGATACTGGCCGCCCTGGCTGAGCGCCTCGTAGACGACCCAGCGGCGCGCTTGACTGGCCCGGACGTCCGCGTCGAAACGATCCAGATCCCAGCGCGCGGCGGCTTCGGCTTTCAGCGCGGCATAGGCCTCGGCATGGGCGGGATCACCCGCGAGGTTGGTCAACTCATGCGGATCGGCCTCGACGTCGAAAAGCTGATCGGGATCGAGATTGCACAGGTTCAGCTTGTAGCGCCCTTTGCGCAGGCTCACGAGCGGCGCGTAAGACGCCTCGGCGGCATATTCCATCGCCACCGCCTCTTTACGGGGCTCGCGCTTGGCTTGCGGCAGCAGCGAATGCCCGTCGAGCCATGGCGCGATCTCGTCCAGCGAGATACCCGCCAGATCGCACAGCGTCGGCGTGACGTCGATCGTCGAGACCGGATCGGAGACCAGACCCGGCTCCAGCCCCGGTGCCGAGATCATCAGCGGCACGCGGGACGAGCCCTCGTAGAAGCTCATCTTGAACCACAGCCCCCGCGCGCCCAGCATGTCGCCGTGATCGGAGACGAAGAGGATCGTAGCCTCCTGCCGGGTGTCTTCGAGCACCTGCAGCAGCTCGCCGATCTTGTCGTCGAGATAGGAGAGGTTCGCGAAATAGGCGCGGCGCGAGCGGCGGATATCCTCGGTCGTGATGTTGAACTCGCGCCAGTCATTGGCGTCGAAAATCCGCTTCGAGTGGTTGTCCTGCTCCTCATAGGGGATCGTGCCGACCTCGGGCTCGAGATGGTCGCAATCCTCGTAGAGATCCCAGTATTTCTTGCGCGCGACGTAGGGGTCGTGCGGATGGGTGAAGCTGACGGTCAGCATCCACGGGCGCGCATCGTTGCCGCGCGCCAGATCGTAGAGCTTCATCTTCGCCTCATGGGCGACATTGTCGTCATATTCCATCTGGTTGGAAATCTCGGCTACCCCTGCCCCGGTCACCGAGCCCATATTGTGATACCACCAGTCGATCCGCTCGCCGGGCTTGCGGTAATCCGGGGTCCAGCCGAAATCGGCGGGGTAGATATCGGTGGTCAGTCGCTCTTCGAACCCGTGAAGCTGATCGGGGCCCACGAAATGCATCTTGCCCGAGAGGCAGGTCTGGTAGCCCGCGCGGCGCAAGTGGTGGGCATAGGTCGGAATGTCCGAGCGGAACTCGGCCGCGTTGTCATAGACGCCCGTCGTCGAGGGAAGCTGGCCCGACATGAAGGCCGCCCGTCCCGGCGCACAGAGGGGCGAGCCGGTATAGGCGTTCTCGAACCGCACGGAACGCTCGGCCAGCTTGCGCAGATTGGGCGTGTGCAGCCACTCCGCCGGACCATCGGGAAAGAGCGTCCCGTTGAGCTGGTCGACCATCAGGATCAGGATGTTCGGGCGCGGCTTGCTGTCGTCCTTGGCGGCGGTTTCGAGGTCAGGCATTGCAGCGCGCTCCTTTTATTGATCCACGGGTCAATAACCCCTGTAGCGATCCGGAGCGGGGGAACGCAAGGGCAAGCAGGTCACGCGGAAGTGGCTCGCGCCGGGTCAGGCGGCCGCGATGATCCGGGCCTCATGGCGTTTCAGGCTCGGCCGCGCGGCGAGATAGCTTTCGACTTCGCCGTCCAGTTCCGGGAAGAGCGCAAGCAATTCGGCCCGTTGCGCCTGATCCATATCGTTCATCGTCGCCTGCCCCGGCTGGAAGCTTTCGGTCCAGAGCCCGTCGGAGAAAACGATCTCGTGATTATCGAACATCACGTGGATATAGGTGACCGCCTCGGCCTCTTCGTCGATCTCGATCCCCGGCAACCCGACAAGATGGCGCGCGGCGGCCAGCACCTCCGGCTCGCCCGCGATCAGCTGCGCGCGCGGCCCGGTCAGTAGGATGCGGTGCTGCGGCGAGACGCGCATCTCGCGCTCGGGCTGGTTCGCGCCCAGCGCGCCTGGTGCGATCTTGATGGAGCGGAATTCCGGCTTCGCCAGCAGTTCCGCCGCGCTGAGCGCACGGGTGCCAATCCAGCGGATGACCTGAAAGCCGCTGTCGCGAGTCAGAATGCGATCGCCGACCTGCAGGCTTTCGACCGCGCGGGCGCCGCTATGTGTTGCGATCAAGGTGCCCGGCGTGAAGCAGGGGATGACCTTTTCGATATTCGAGAAGTTGACCGTGCCGACGACCGCGCCATTGCCGTCATAGAAATCGATCGTGCCGTTTTCCGGGTTCGCCGCGTCACGATGCACGGCGACATTGTCCCAGCCCCAGTCGCTGAGGTCGATGATGTCGAAATCGTCGCCCGTCTCCGAGCCGTCGATCGTGTCGCCGGGGACGAGGTCGATGAACCTGTCGGCATCCGCGCCGCCGACGAGAGTGTCGCCGCCGCCGCCCGAGAGCGTATCATTGCCCGCGCCGCCGTCGAGTTGGTCGCTGCCGGCGCCGCCCTGCAGGACGTCGTTCCCGTCGCCACCGAAGAGCGTATCATCGCCGGTGCCGCCAACGAGGCTGTCATTGCCTGCGTCGCCGTAAAGCGTGTCGTTGCCCGATCCGCCCAGCACGGTGTCGTTGCCCGTGCCGCCGTAGAGGATGTCATCCGCGCCCGCGCCGTCGATATAGTCGTCGCCGCCATTGCCGTAGAAGACGTTGGTGTAGCCATCAATCGGGTCCGAGGAGGCGCCGTCGAAGCCGATCAGCGTGTCGTTGCCTGCCGAGCCGTAAATCCCGTCGACGCCGCTGAGCGTATCGCCCGTCGCATCGCCGCCCGTGGCCGTGCCCGCGCCGAGGTTGATGTTCACCGCGCTCGCGGAATCGGAATAGTCGACATAATCCATGCCGGTTCCGCCCGACAGGATATCGCCGCCCGCGCCGCCATGCAGCGTGTCGTTGCCCGTGCCGCCGTCGAGCGTATCGGTCCCCGCCCCGCCGTCGAGCGAGTCGTTGCCCGCGCCGCCGATCAGCCGGTCATTCCCGAGACCGCCGATCAGCGTGTCGTTACCGATGCCACCGTCGAGCCAGTCATTATCCGCGCCGCCATCGAGGGAATCGTTGCCGTCGTTGCCGGTGAGCGTGTCGTTTCCGCTGCCACCGAGGAGCGTGTCATTGCCAGTGCCGCCGATCAGCGAGTCATTGCCCGACCCGCCATCGATCGAATCGTCGCCCGTGCCGCCATCGACCGTGTCGTTGCCGAGCCCGGCCAGCACGGTATCGTTGCCGCCATAGGCGCGGATGTAGTCGTCATTGCCGCTGCTGCCCGCGAGCCCCGCATCGTTATTGTCCACGCGGTCGGAGCCATTCGCGATCGGCTCGACGTAGTTCACGTCGATCCGGTCCGCGCTATCGGTGCCGTCGACGTAGCCGTCGTCGAAGCCGGTGACGTAGCGATCCTGCGCGAGATTGGTGTTTTGATAGCTCACCGCTGAGCCGATGATCATCGACTGGATCGGTTTGGCCTCATAGGCCGCCGTGGTTGCATTATTCGACAGTTCCGGCGCGAGGAACACTTCGCCCGTCGTGGTCTGCACGAGGACCGATTGCACATTCGCCGTGGTGCCGTCGGTGTAGGTGATGGTCGTGTTGTAGACCACCAGACCGTCATAGGTGAAATCGCGAACGCCCTGACCGTCACCGATATCGGTCCGGATCGTGTCGTTGGACGTGTTGTTATTGGTGTCGAGAACGCCACTCGAGCCGCCATTGTCGATCAGCGTTGCTTCGGTGATGTGGCTGAACAGCGGATCGGTGGAGGACCCGGCGGAGGCGTTCTGGAGAAGGTTGTAATTCTCCATGCTCGAATTTCCCTCTTGGGAATCCAAGTAGTAGATGTTGCCGTTCGCGTCCTCGGCGACGCCGAGATATATCCAGTTGAACGTCGTGGCCATGTCGCCGCTGCTTTACCTTGTTTCTGCCGGACAGGCCCGCGAGGGACCGGTCTCCGACTTTCGAAGACTGTGCAAAAATATCGGGGCCTATGACGTGGCTGCTCGATTTTTATAGTTACTGATACTCTAACAAGGCCCTCATTTGGCGCGGGTTCGTGATCGTCTCACGGCGCAAATTGGGCGAAATGGGGGCTTTCCGGGCGAGGCGACACGCATAGGGAGAGTCGTGGCAACACGGCCACGAAGCCGCGGAAATTTCGGCGGAAAACTGGTAGGCCCGGCAGGACTTGAACCCGCAACCAAGGCGTTATGAGCGCCCTGCTCTAACCAATTGAGCTACAGGCCCACCATTGCGTATTCCTCTAGTCAGGCCGCACGCGCGCGTCAAGAAAGCGCGCGCACCCATCCCCTTCGACGTTGCGGGGCGCGTGCGGTTACGCTAGGGCTTCGGCCAAGAGTTTACTTGCCGGAGTGCGCCGCGATGACCGAGAAAAAACAGGGCCTCACCTATGCCGATGCGGGCGTCGATATCGACGCGGGCAATGCTTTGGTGGACCGGATCAAACCCGCAGCCAAGCGCACGCAGCGCTCGGGCACGATGTCGGGTCTGGGCGGCTTCGGCGCGCTGTTCGATCTGAAGGCGGCCGGTTACAACGATCCGATCCTCGTCGGCGCGACCGATGGCGTGGGCACCAAGCTGCGCATCGCGATCGACACCGGCAATGTCGACACGATCGGCATCGACCTTGTGGCGATGTGCGTCAACGATCTGGTCTGCCAAGGCGCCGAGCCTTTGTTCTTCCTCGATTATTTCGCGACCGGCAAGCTCGAGCTCGATCAGGCCGCGCGCATTATCGAGGGCATCGCGGAAGGCTGCGCGCAATCGGGCTGCGCGCTGATCGGCGGCGAGACGGCGGAAATGCCGGGCATGTATTCCAAGGGCGATTTCGACCTCGCGGGCTTCGCGGTCGGCGCGATGGAGCGGGGCACCGACCTGCCCGCAGGCGTGGCCGAGGGCGACGTGCTTCTGGGCCTCGGCTCGAACGGCGTGCATTCCAACGGCTATTCCTTCGTGCGCAAGGTGGTCGAGATGTCCGGCCTCGGCTGGGACGCGGACTGCCCCTTCGGCGACGGCTCGCTTGGCGAGGCGCTGCTGGCCCCCACCCGGCTTTACGTCAAGCAATGCCTCGCGGCGGTGCGCACGGGCGGCGTTCATGCGCTGGCCCATATCACCGGCGGCGGCCTGACCGAGAACCTGCCGCGCGTTCTGCCCGAGGGCATGGGCGCCACGATTGACCTCGACGCGTGGGAACTGCCCGGCGTATTCCGCTGGCTGGCCGAGACCGCCTCGATGGAAGAACGCGAACTGCTGAAGACCTTCAATTGCGGCATCGGCATGATCGTCGTCGTCGCAGCGGACAAGGCCGACGAGATCGCCACCCTGCTCGCAGGCGAAGGCGAGAGCGTCGCCCGCATCGGCACCGTCACGTCCAATGAGGGCATCGCCTACGAGGGCGCGCTGCTGTGATCCGTGTCGCGATACTGATCTCGGGCGGCGGCTCGAACATGGTCCGACTGGTCGAGAGCATGGCAGAGGACCACCCTGCCCGCCCGGTGCTCGTCGCATCGAACGACGCACGGGCGTCGGGGCTGGAGAAGGCCGCGCGGATGGGCGTGCCGACCGCCGCCATCGACCACCGCCCCTATGGCAAGGATCGCGCCGCGTTCGAGGCCGAGCTGCTGAAGCCGATCCTCGCGGCAAAGCCCGATATCCTCTGCCTCGCGGGCTTCATGCGGGTGCTGACGCCGGAATTCGTGGCGCAGTTCGAGGGCCGGATGCTCAATATCCACCCCTCGCTCTTGCCGAAATATCCTGGGCTGCACACCCATAAGCGCACGATCGAGGCGGGCGATGCGGTCGCGGGCTGTACGGTGCACGAGGTGACCCCGGTGCTCGATGACGGGCCGATCCTCGGTCAGGCGCGCGTGCCAATCGAACCGGGCGACACGCCCGACGGTCTGGCGGCCCGGGTGCTGGTGCAGGAACATCGCCTCTATCCGGCGGTGCTGCGCCGCTTCGCCGAAGGCGACCGCACGCCGGTCTTTCTGTAAGCGCCCATTTGTAAGCACGCTCACGCCGAAATGCGCCGCATCCGCTTGCGAGCGGCCGTCGCTTCGCGCATGACTGACGCATGGAAACGACCCCGGATACGGCCCCGCGCGGGCGCATGATCGCCCCCGACCTGATCCGGGCCGTGGCGCTGATCGGCATGGCGATCTTCCACCTGACCTATGACCTCGAGAATTTCGGCTTTGTGCCGCGTGGCACGGTGTTTCACCCCGCCTTCCTCGATTTCGCCCGCGTGGTAGCCAGCACCTTCATCTTCATGGCCGGCGCCAGCCTTGTGCTCGCCCATCGCCACGGCTTCCGCGCCGCCCCGTTCTGGAAGCGGATCGGCAAGGTGGTGGTCGCGGCGGCGCTGGTGAGTGCAGCGACCTATGTGATGATGCCGGAATACTTCATCTATTACGGCATCCTGCATTCCATCGCGGTCAGTTCGCTGATCGGTGCCGCGCTTCTGTTCCTGCCGTGGATCATGCTGGCGGCGCTTGGCGTGATCGCGGTCTGGGTGCATCTGAACTACGCCTTCGAGCTGTTCAATCACCCGTGGCTGTGGTGGCTGGGCCTCTCGACCCACTGGCGGCCCTCGATGGATTTCGAGCCGGTCTTCCCGTGGATCGGGCCGTTCCTGATCGGCATGGGCGCGGCGAAACTGCTCGACCGGCTGGGTTATTGGACACGCGCCGCGCGCTACCAGCCCGATCAGACGCGCGGGGTGATGAAAGTCGCGCTGTTTGCGGGGCGTCACACCCTGCCGATCTACCTGATCCACCAGCCGGTGCTCTACGGGCTGACCTGGGCCGCTTTCCTCCTTCAGCACTGAAACTGGCGCTTCTGCCACGCAAACCGGGCCGTAACACGCGCCGCCCTTCCCTTTTGCCCCATGAAGGTCTAGGGAATTTGCACCTGCGCGGGATGAGCCCGCACCGAATTGAAAGCGCGATATGCAGACCATCACCACGACCGAGGCCCTCGCGGCCTTCTGCGAAAAGGCCAAGCAAGAGCCCTACGTCACCGTCGACACCGAATTCCTGCGCGAGCGGACCTACTGGTCCAAGCTGTGCCTCGTGCAGATGGCGCTCCCCAATCATGGCGAGACCGAAGGCGAGGCCGTTCTGGTCGACCCGCTGTCCGACGATCTCTCGCTCGAGCCGCTCTACGATCTTTACCGCCACAAGGAGACCGTGAAGGTCTTCCACGCCGCCCGGCAGGATCTGGAGATTTTCTTCACCGACGCGCAGGTCTTCCCCGATCCGCTGTTCGACACGCAGATCGCCGCGATGGTCTGCGGCTTCGGCGAGCAGGTGGGCTACGAGACGCTGGTGCGCAAGATCGCCAAGCAGTCGCTCGACAAATCCTCGCGTTTCACCGACTGGTCGCGCCGTCCGCTGACCGAGGCACAGAAGAAATACGCGATCGCCGATGTGACCCATCTGCGCGTGATCTACGAATTCCTCGACGAGCAGCTGAAGAAAACCGGTCGCGACGCCTGGGTCGAAGAGGAAGAGGCGGTTCTCCTGAACCCCGAGACCTATATCAACCGGCCCGAAGAGGCATGGAAGCGCGTGAAGACGCGGACCAATTCGGGCCGTTTCCTCGCCATCGTGCGCGAGCTGGCGCAGTTCCGCGAAGGCTATGCGCAGAACCGCAACATCCCGCGGAGCCGTATCTTCAAGGATGACGCGCTGCTGGAGCTGGCCTCGACCAAGCCCTCTTCGATCGAAGAGCTGGGCAAGTCGCGACTGCTGCTGCGCGAAGCCCGCAAGGGCGAGATCGCCGAAGGCATCCTGACGGCGGTGCGCGAAGGGCTGGAGATGCCCAACGAGAAGCTGCCCCGCCCCGACAATCAGGCCCAGCAATTGCAGGTCGACACCGCGCTTGGCGATCTGTTGCGGGTGCTGCTGAAAGCGAAATCGCAGCAGGCAGGCGTCGCCGCGAAGCTGATCGCGACCTCGTCGGATCTGGATCGCATCGCCGCTGGCAAGCGCGACGTCGCCGCCCTGCAGGGCTGGCGCGCGGAGGTCTTCGGCACGGACGCCCTGCGTCTGGCCAAGGGCGAAGTGGCGCTGACCGCCGATAGCGGCGCGGTGAAGCTGATCGACGTGTAAAGACACCAGAGGGCTGCGCCTGACCGCCGGGTGGGCGCCCCCTTCTTCGGTGGTCTTCGCTTAATCCCCGAAAGTTTCGGACGCGTTCAATGCGCGCGCTGACACCCCACAAGCGCCCGCCCGAGGGGGCGGTCGGGCGCTGCCCGGGCCGCTGTCGCGGCTGATCCGGGCAAGACGACAAGAAAAAGGCTCGGGGTCGCCCCGAGCCTCATCTCAATCAACTGAAGTGACGATCAGCGCGCGACGGACCGCGCGTTGGAGACGCCCTGCACGACGATCTTGCGCACGCCCTGCAGCTTGTAAGTGCTTAGGAACGCAGCCGCCGAGACCTCGCGCGACGGCGCGTTCATCACCCGGCGCGCATCGGGGCTTTCAGCGGGCGGCGGCGAGACCATGAAGACATAGGTCACGGTGCCGTTCTCATCCGGCGCACCGCCATTCAGCGGAACCAGATCGGTATCCCAATAGCCTTGCGTCGGCGGCAGGCCCATCGCGGTGATGATCGCGCCCGAGGGGATCTTCTCGACCGAGAGCGAGGAAACCTGCGACACCTGCTGCTGGTTCGGCTTGCCGACCTTCACGGGGTAGCCGCCGCGCGGCGCGAGTGTTTCCACCGGTGCAGCCGTGTCGCGCCCGAACCAGTTGAACGGGTTGAGCTTGCTGTCACGGATTGTGCCGCAGCCTGCGGTGGTGAGCGTCAGGGCAAGTGCCGCGATCAGGGCTTTGTTCATGATGGCTCCGATACTGTCCCGGGTCTGGACCCGGATTTGTGGTAGCCCATTGTAGCGCTTTTGAAAAGCCGCGTCTGGACCCTCGGGCGCGAACCCGTTACCCAATAGGCAATTCCCTGTCCGTAGGAGCGAGTAACCATGGCGCGCGAAGCCTTTGAAGAGATTGCCGAGACCTTCGAATTTCTCGACGATTGGGAGGACCGCTACCGTCACGTGATCGAACTGGGCCGCGAATTGCCGCCTCTGGACGACGCGGTGAAGGTGCCCGCGACCAAGGTGGAGGGCTGTGCGAGCCAGGTCTGGCTGCTGCCCCGGATCGAGGGCGAGGGTCCGCAGGCGACCTTCGACTTTCAGGGCGAGAGCGATGCGATGATCGTGCAGGGGCTGATCGCGATCCTGCATGCGCTTTATTCCGGGCTGACGGCCGAGGACGTGCTGAAGGTCGACGCCCCCGCCGAGCTGGGCCGTCTGGGCCTGAACGACCACCTCTCGGCGCAGCGCTCGAACGGGTTGCGCGCGATGGTGGAACGGATTCGCAGGCTCGCCGGTGAGGCTGCGGGGGCGTAAGGCCCTAGATTTTCCACTTAGCGACAGAGGGACGCGCCCGAGCCTCGGGTGGGCGCATTGCAACGCATGTGGCTGGGCGGTTTATCTCGCAAGCCCGCACGACCTCCATACCCGCGCCGACATCGCCAATGCGCCCTCCCGGGGGGAGGGTCGGGCGCGGCCCGGGGCTGGTCGCCCCGAGCCAGTCATCCCAAACGAAAACGGCCGGTCCCTCGACCGGCCGTTTCCAATTTCCCTACCCTGCCGATCAGTCGATCAGCGGCAGCAGCTGGTTCACCGAGTCCTTGGCGTCGCCATAGAACATCCGGGTGTTCTCTTTGTAGAACAGCGGGTTCTCGATGCCCGAGTAGCCGGTGCCCTGACCGCGCTTCGAGACGAAGACCTGCTTGGCCCTCCACACTTCCAGAACCGGCATGCCGGCGATCGGCGAGTTCGGATCTTCCTGTGCGGCGGGGTTCACGATGTCGTTCGAACCGATGACGATCACCACGTCGGTATCGGGGAAGTCCTCGTTGATCTCGTCCATTTCCAGAACGATATCGTAAGGCACCTTCGCCTCGGCCAGCAGCACGTTCATGTGGCCCGGCAGACGGCCCGCGACCGGGTGGATCGCGAAGCGGACGTCCTTGCCCTGGCTGCGCAGCTTGCGGGTCAGTTCCGACACGGCTTGCTGAGCCTGCGCCACCGCCATGCCGTAGCCCGGCACGATGATCACGCTATCTGCGTCGCGCAGAGCGGAGGCCACGCCGTCGGCGTCGATCGCGATCTGCTCGCCCTCGACTTCCATCGCGGGACCGGAGGTGCCGCCGAAGCCGCCGAGGATAACGCTGATGAACGAGCGGTTCATCGCCTTGCACATGATGTAGGACAGGATCGCACCCGAGGAGCCGACCAGCGCGCCGACCACGATCAGAAGATCGTTGCCCAGCGAGAAGCCGATCGCCGCCGCGGCCCAGCCCGAATAGGAGTTCAGCATCGACACCACGACCGGCATATCGGCACCGCCGATACCCATGATCAGGTGGTAACCGATGAAGAAGGCCAGAAGCGTCATCGCGATCAGTGCCCAAGCGCCTGCCCCGTTGATGAACAGGATCAGCAGGATCACCGAGAGGATCGCGGCTGCGGCGTTGAGCATATGCCCGCCCGGCAGCTTGGTCGCCTTCGAGGTCACCTTGCCCGCGAGCTTGCCGAAGGCCACGACCGACCCGGTGAAGGTCACGGCCCCGATGAACACGCCAAGGAACAGCTCGACGCGCAGGATCGACAGCTCGACCGGCGTCTTATGCGCGATCAGAGCGGCAAAGCCTTTCAGCGCGTGCTGTTCTTCCATGCCCATCGCGCCGACGCGCGCCATCTCGATATAGGCGTTGTAGCCCACGAAGACGGCGGCGAGACCGACCAGCGAGTGCATCGCCGCCACAAGCTGCGGCATTTCCGTCATCTGCACCCGGTTCGCGACGAACCAGCCGATGATGCCACCGGCCGCGATCAGGATGACCGAGAGAAGCCACAGCCCCGAGCCGGGGCCGATCAGCGTCGCCAGAACCGCAAGGCCCATGCCGACGATGCCATACCACACGGCCCGTTTCGCGCTTTCCTGCCCCGAAAGGCCGCCCAGCGAGAGGATGAAGAGAACTGCCGCGACGACATAGGCGGCGGTCGAGAATCCGTTTTCCATTACGCTCTCCCCCTCTTACGACTTCTGGAACATGGCGAGCATGCGCCGGGTGACCATGAAGCCACCGAAGATGTTGATCCCGGCCATGAACACCGACAGCGCAGCAAGCAGGATCACGAGCCACGAGCCCGATCCGATCTGCAACAGCGCGCCGAGGATGATGATCGACGAGATCGCATTGGTCACAGCCATCAGCGGCGTGTGCAGCGAGTGCGAGACGTTCCAGATCACCTGGAAGCCCACGAAACAGCTGAGCACGAAGACGATGAAGTGCTGCATGAAGCTGGCCGGCGCCACGAGGCCCACGCCCAGAAGCACGATCGCGCCCACGGCGAGCAGCGTCACCTGGTTGCGGGTCTGCTTCTTGAACTCGGCCACCTCGGCGGCGCGCTTCTCTTCCGGCGTCAGCTCCTTGGCCTTTTCCTTCGGCTTTTGCGCCGCGATCGCGGCCACCTTGGGTTTCGGCGGCGGGAAGGTGATCTCGCCCTGATAGGCCACAGTCGCACCGCGGATCACATCGTCTTCCATGTCATGGACGACGACACCGTCCTTCTCGGGCGTCAGGTCCGTCATCATGTGACGGATGTTGGTCGAGTAGAGCGTGGAGCTCTGCGTCGCCATGCGGCTCGGGAAATCGGTATAGCCGACGATGGTCACGCCATTGTCGCTCACGATCTTCTGGTCCGGCACGGTCAGTTCGCAGTTGCCACCGCGCTCGGCGGCGAGGTCCACGATCACGGAACCGGGCTTCATCGCCTCGACCATGTCCTTGGTCCAGAGCACCGGGGCGTCGCGGCCCGGGATCAGCGCGGTGGTGATGACGATGTCGATATCGGGCGCCAGTTCGCGGAATTTCGCAAGCTGGGCTTCGCGGAACTCAGGCGAGGACGGCGCAGCATAGCCGCCCGTCTCGGCCCCGTCTTTCGCGGCCTCCTCAAAGTCGAGATAGACGAACTCGGCGCCCATCGACTCGATCTGCTCGGCCACTTCGGGACGCACGTCGAAGGCGTAGGTGATCGCACCCAGCGAGGTCGACGCACCGATCGCGGCGAGACCCGCGACGCCTGCACCCACCACGAGCACTTTCGCCGGCGGAACCTTACCTGCCGCCGTCACCTGACCGGTGAAGAAGCGGCCAAAGTTGTTGCCTGCCTCCAGCACCGCACGGTAGCCCGCGATATTGGCCATCGACGACAGCGCATCCATCTTCTGCGCGCGCGAAATCCGCGGGACCATGTCCATCGCGATCACATTCGCACCGGTCTTCTCGGCGGCTTTCAGAAGCTCTTCGTTCTGGGCCGGGTAGAAGAACGAGATCAGGGTCTGGCCGGGCTTGAGGCGCTTGACCTCTGTATCGCTCGGCGGCCGAACCTTGATGACGAAATCCACCTCTTTGAACAGCGCGGCGGCGGTCTTGATGACGGTCACGTTCGCGGCCTCATAGGCCTCGTCTGTGAAGCCGGCCCGGACGCCTGCCCCGGTCTCGATGAAGCACTCATGACCCAGCTTTTGCAGCTGCAAAGCCGAGTCGGGCGTCATGGCGACCCGCGCCTCGCCCTCGAAAATCTCCTTTGGAGCTCCGATTTTCACTCTAACTCCCCCTTGGATAGCGGTGCGTTTAGCCGATGGCCTGCACACCCGGAATCTTGCGTCGTACTCCTTAGCATCGCGCAATAATGTTTCACAAGCACCGATGGGCCGTAAAACCTTGTTAATCGGTCACGGCGCGCCTCACCGGTTCGTGTATACCATTGAATACCGAACTTTTGGGTTATTTATGGTTTAATATCAGAGCGTTAGGTCGTCAATTTTGCGCTGCGACCCGATTGCACCGCCACCAGCTTTTTTGACGGGCGCAGCACTTTGCCGCGGCCCGATCAGAGCCAGCGGCGGGTCCGGGCGCGGTAGGCGGTGTAAGCGTCGCCGAAATGCGCGGCGATCCGGGCTTCCTCGCCGAGAATGTAGCGCCGCGTGATGAACCACATGAAGACCGGCACCAGCAGAAGCCCCAAAGGCGCGTGCCAGATCAGCGCCAGCCCGGCCAGCACCAGCGCGTCGCCGAGATAGATCGGGTTGCGCGACAGCGCGAAGACGCCGGAGGTCACGAGGTCGGACGGGTCACGGCGCGGAATGAAGGTGGTGCGGTGAAGCAGCATCTGCCCCACCGCGGCGAGCATGAGTGCAAGCCCAAGCGCGATCGCGATCATCCCGAGCGCGCGATCATAGCGAAACGGCATCGGAACGACCTGCCCCAGCGCCCAGACCAGCGCCGCGAAGAGCACAAGCCAGAGCGGCGGAATGTCGATCTCGCGCAGAGGGTTCATCGCGCTGCTTACAGTTTGTAGACGGTGAGTTCAGGCAGATCGGTCAGCGGCACCTCGAGCAAGCGCAGTGCGGGCAGCGACACTTCCGAGCCCGAGCCAGCCGCCTTGCCCGACGGGATCAGCGTCACCTTCGCGGATTTGCCGGTTTTCGGGTCTTCGATCCGGCCGGGGGTTTCGCTTTTCACCAGCCCGGTCTTCACCCAAAAGCCCGGATCGGCCGGATCGCCAAGGCTCGCGATGGTGGTGCCAAGCTTGGTCTCGCCGCCCACGGGCTTCTTCGCCGCCTCGGCGCGCTGTTCTGCCGTGGTCGTATCGAAGGAATCGGCGGTTTTCGCGCTGGGTTTCGGAACCGGCGTCGCGACCGGAGCGGCGGCGTCGGGGGCTGCCGTGGTCGCCGGACCCGAGGCGTTTGGGCCGTTGAGTCCCAGCGTGGCGCAGCCCGCCATCGGCATCATCAGCGTGAGCGCCAAGATCGGGCGGGAGAGGGGTTTGCGCATTCGAAATCTCCTTAAAATTTCGTCGAGCCTATGCCCAGTCCGAGGCGACTGCCACCCCCTGCTCTGCGCCCTGCCCGCACGTGATCCACGCGACGCCCCTTGCCGCCCCGTCCACCGCGCCTTACTTTCCGCACCATGGATAACACGCCCCTCATCGACCCCTTCGCCCGCCCGATCGACTATTTGCGGGTTTCGGTCACCGACCGCTGCGATTTTCGCTGCACCTATTGCATGGCCGAACACATGCAGTTCCTGCCGAAAAAGGAACTGCTCACGCTCGAAGAACTGGACCGGCTCTGCTCGACCTTCATCCGCCTCGGCGTGAAGAAGCTGCGCATCACCGGGGGCGAGCCGCTGGTGCGGCGTGATATCATGACCTTCTTCCGCTCGATCTCGCGGCATCTGGAGACCGGGGATCTGCGCGAGCTGACGCTGACCACCAACGGTTCGCAGCTTGCGAAATTCGCCGATGATCTCGCGGCACTGGGCATGAAGCGGATCAACGTCTCGCTCGATACGCTCGATGCCGACAAATTCGCGAAGATCACGCGCTGGGGACGGCTCGAACAGGTGCTCAAAGGTCTGGAGGCCGCGAAACGCGCGGGTCTCAAGGTCAAGATCAACACGGTCGCGCTGAAGGGCTTCAACGAGGACGAGCTGTTCACCCTGATCGACTGGTGCGCGGCGGAGGGCTTCGATCTGACCTTTATCGAAGTGATGCCGATGGGCGAGATGGGCGACGATCTGCGGCTCGATCAATACTGGCCGCTCTCGGATGTGCGCAAGGCGATGGCCGAACGCTTTACCCTGACCGATCTGGCGGAATCAACCGGTGGGCCTGCGCGCTACGTCCGGCTGGAGGAAAGCGGTCAGAAGGTCGGCTTCATCACGCCGCTGACGCATAATTTCTGCGAGAACTGCAACCGCGTGCGGGTGACCTGCACGGGCGAGCTGTTCATGTGCCTCGGCCAGGAGGACAACGCCGATCTGCGCGCGCCCCTGCGAGCCAGCGAGGACGATGCCGCGCTGGAAGCCGCGATCCGCGAGGCGATCTCGCGCAAGCCTAAAGGCCATGATTTCGACTATTCGCGCCAGACCGTCTCGGGCCAGATGTCGCGCCACATGAGCCATACCGGCGGCTGAGCCTCACCAAACCTGCGTCGGCTGCGCGCGCGGCGCAGGTCTCGGGCAACTCACGCGAATTTGGTGGCGCGGCTCCCCTCCGGCGTGACTCAAATCAATGCGACGGGCCAGACCGTCTGGCAGGCTCCCGACAAAGAAAGGGAGCCAAACCAATGTATTCCAACATTCTCGTGCCCGTCGCCTTCGACGAAGATCACAACCCAGATGCCGCGCTCAATGTCGCGCGGGCGCTGGCAGGCGACGGGGCGCGCATCACCTTGCTGCATGTGATGGAAGACGTCCCCGCCTATGCGATCAACTACATGCCCGAGGGTTATGCCGAGGAATTGCGCAAGACGCTGGAGCATGACCTCGCCACGCGCGCGGCGGAGTTCGACGCAGGCGCCTGGGCGATTGTCGAAGGTCAGCCCGGCCATGAAATCCTGAACTACGCCGAACATATTGGGGCCGATTGCATCGTGATCGCGTCGCACCGTCCGGGCTTTGGCGATTACCTGATCGGCTCGACCGCCTCGCGCGTCGTGCGC
>MDSW01093986.1_pt1 | contig 21611 bp, 19 predicted proteins | sample 811171 | NCBI WGS metagenome assembly MDSW01 (sample SAMN05326641, study PRJNA326480) | marine metagenome | isolation source: seawater | place: Atlantic Ocean: North West | collected 2012 | reverse complement strand
CTCAAATTTTGATAAACATATATCATTTATTGTTGCTTGCACTAAGTTAGGTTTATTATTACCTCTATTAACTGCTAATGCAGAACTCTACCTTTTTGTATCTTTAGCTACTTGGTTTTTTGCTGGTTATGTTGAATCAAAATATACAGAATTAAAATTTGAGAAAAACAAAAGTTTATATTGATGTATTCTACTATAAAACTGCATTATCAGGTATTAAAACATATATTGAGGAATTAGTTAGAGGATTAAATAAATATGGAAGTAATGATTTTGAATATATCTTCTCTCATGATATTGAAAAGCTAAAAAACAGACAATTTTTTACTAATTCTAAGTATCGATTTTTTAGATGGGTCTTCCAAATTAGATACCTTGTTTGGAAACAAGCAATATTACCAATAAAATTAATTTACAATAAAGCTGATGTTTTAATTTGCCCTGATTACATTGCACCGATTTTTTGTCCTTGTAAAAAAATTGTTGTAGTACATGACAACCTTTTTTGGAAATATCCGTTAAATTATCCGAAATTATGGCGTAGATACTTCACCACATTAATAAGCCTTGGTTTATATAAAAATGCTGAAATTGTAACTACCAGTAAATATTCAAAACTTGGTCTAAAAAATATTTTTAATAGTAAAAAGATTAATTATGTCTATCAGAGCTCAGAAAGAATTTTTCGTGATGATAAAATTAGTAAATCAAGATATTATATTTTACATATCGGCACGTTTGAAAAAAGAAAAGATTTATTAACTCTTGTTAAAGCTTTTAAATTATTTAAAGACAACATTAAATCAGATCATAAATTGGTATTGGCAGGCTCAAAACACATTAATGGTAATAACAAAGTATTTAAAAGTATTAAAAAATATATTTTAAAAAATAATTTATTTTCGTCCATCTTAATGCCTGGATATATAAATAAAAAACAGGCAGTATATTACTACAATAATTCTTTTATTTATGTTTTCCCATCTATTGATGAAGGTTTTGGAATTCCATTAATAGAGGCTATGAAAGCTTCCATTCCTGTCATATGCTCCGATATCGATATTTTTAAAGAGATTGGAAGTGATTGTGTAATGTATTTTAAAAAACAGAATGAAATAGATTTGTATAAAAAAATAAGGTTGTTTTACGAAAATCAAACAATAATTGATAATCTTATAGATAAAGGAAATAAAAGAGCTAATTTATTTAACCAAAAAAATTTTGTTAAAGGATTTGAAAAACTCTACTAAAAAAATATTAATTGCACATAGCTCAAACGATTTATATGGATCTAGTAAAGTTTTACTAACAACTATTCAAATATTAATTAACGCGGGATATGATATACATTTATTTTTACCAAATAATGGTCCTATTAGTAAAAAGGACATAATCAAGAAAACCAAAATTAAGATTATTAATCTAGGAATATTCAGAAAAAAGTACTTCAATTTATTTGGGTTAATAAATCGTTTATTTTATATAATAAAATCTACTCTTTATATAAGCAGATATTTAAATAAAAATAATATTGATTTGATATATATTAATACTTCAACTGTAATTAGCCCAGCAATTGCAGGAAAATTTAATAAAAAGCCAGTCATATATCATATTCATGAAATACCTAATAGTTCAATTGTTTATTCTAAATTTTTATCCAGTTTTTTAAATTATTTTTCATCAAAAATTATTGTTGTATCTATTGCTGTAAAAAATTTTTGGATTAGAAATAATTTAAATAAAAAAAAAATAAGTTTGATATATAATGGTTTTAAATTTAAAATAAATAAAAAAGAAGACAGAATATCGAATAAGATTGTTTTCACAAAAATTGGAAGAATTATACCTTATAAAGGACACTTATTTCTAATTGATCTTTTTGAAAAAATAACAAAAACAAGACCTAATATAGAATTGAGAATAGTTGGAGATTCTCTAAATTCATACGACTCTTATTTAAAATTTTTAAAAAAGATTATAGAAAAAAAAAGACTGAATAATAAAGTTAAGTTTTTAGGCTTTGTAGATGATGTAAGTTTAATTTTAAAGTCATCAAATTTTTTGATTCATAGTAATATTGAGGAAGATCCTTTACCTACTGTGATTTTTGAAGCAATTTGTAATAATACACCCGTTATTGCATCCAATAAGGGTGGAGCAAAAGAGATATTAAATTCAGGAAATAATGGATTATTAATCGATGTTGAAAATATAAAAAAATCAAAAAAATTAATTATTAATTATATTGACAATAAAGAAAAACAAAGGATTCATAAAAAAAATGCTATTCAATTTTTAAAAATGAATTTTAATTATAATACTTTTAAAACAAAAATTTTATCAGTTATAAATGAATCTATAAAAAATATTGATAAATGAATATACTTATAACAGGTGTGGCTGGTTTACTTGGTAGTAGATTAGCAGATTGGGTAATTGAAAATAAACCACAATATTATGTTATTGGAGTTGATGATTTAAGTGGTGGTTTCAAAGAAAATATTAATCCAAAAGTCAAATTTTGGAATATGGACTTAGTAAATCATCCAATTGATAAAATATTTAGAGAACATAAAATAGACTATGTTTATCATTTTGCCGCTTATGCTGCAGAGGGCTTATCTCCCTTTATACGTGGATATAATTATGATAACAACCTTAAGGCAACAGCAAGGTTAGTTAATGAATGTATAAAGAATGATGTTAAAAGATTGATTTTTACCTCATCTTTAGCTGTATATGGAAATGGACATAATAAAATTTTTGATGAAGAAGACACCCCCATGCCAATTGACCCATATGGTGTAGCCAAATTTGCATGTGAAATGGATATTAAAATTGCAGGAGAACAACATGGTTTAGATTGGTGTATTATTAGACCTCATAATGTTTATGGAGTTAAACAGAATATTTGGGATAAGTATCGTAATGTTTTAGGTATTTGGATGTTCCAAACTTTAAATCAAAAACCTATGACAGTTTTTGGAGATGGCGATCAAACCCGTGCATTTAGCTATATTGATGACACATTAGAACCATTATGGAATGCTGCTATAAACAAATATGCTAGTAGACAAATAATTAATCTGGGAGGAATAAAAGAAATTTCTATTAATGAAGCCTTAAAAACTTTACAACAAATAGTAGGTTCTAGTTCAGTTAAATATCTTGAAAGTAGACATGAAGTTAAGCATTCAATACCAACTTTTAAAAAATCAATCGATATATTAAACTTTAAGCATAAAACTAACTTATCCGAAGGACTAAATAAAATGTGGAAATGGGCAAAAAAACAACCCGTAAGAGATAGGTTTATTTGGTCAGAGTATGAGTTAGAAAAAGGAATTTATTCATATTGGAAAATTCAAAAAAAATAAAAATATCAATTATTGGTTCTAGGGGTTATCCTTTTGTATATAGTGGGTATGAAACTTTTGTTAAAGAACTCTCTGAAAGATTAGTTTTAAAAAATATTGAAGTCAAAGTCTACTGTCATTCTTCGTTATTCTCACAAAAAAAAAAGCTTATTAACGGAATCAATCTTATTTATACCCCATCTATCAAAAATAAGTTTTTCAGTTAACTTTATAATTCTTTCTTCTCTTTTCTTCATGCTTGTTTTTCAAATACTGATATAATATTAGTTGTTAATGTAGCAAACGGTCCATTTGGTTTAATTACAAAACTTTTTAAAAAAAAGACTGTTATCAATGTAGATGGATTGGAGTGGGAGAGGCCTAAGTGGAAAGGAATTGGTTCTATATATTATAAAATAGCAGCAAATATTGCAACAAAAATGTATGATGTTATTGTTACAGATTCTTATGAAATGAGTAAAATATATTTTGAAAAATTTAATACTTCATCCAAAGTTATCTCATATGGCCACAATAAAAAATTTAAAACTAAAACAAATATTTTAGATAAATACCAACTAAAAAAAGACAATTATTTTTTAGTTATTGGTAGAATGGTTCCGGACAATAATGCGGATTTTATTATTAAACAATTTTTGTCAAGCTCAAGCAATAAGAAACTAGTAATAATAGGAGATGTTCCTTACAAAGATAATTTTTCACTTAATATTAAATCTAAAAAAAATGACCGGATCGTTTTAACAGGTTATATAAACAATGATAATCAACTTGCAGATTTTTACAAAAACTGTTATGGATATGTTCATGGACATGAATTTGGAGGTACTAACCCAACATTGATAAATGCATTGTTTTATAATTCAATTATTATTTCTTTGGATACTGTTTTTACCAGAGAGATGATGAGTAATCTTAAGAATAAATATTTTTTTTCTAAAAAAGATAATAGTCTTAAAAAGTTTTTCGAAAATAATTCATTAATTAGAGAATCAAATGGAAAGGTTAAGCCCGAATATAAATGGAATTTTGTAACTGAAAAATATTTGGATATTTTTAGAAGCTTAGTGGAATAGTTATATTTAAATCCAAGTGAAAATTATTGACATCTATTCCTGGGACATAATACTCATAACCTTCACCAATACCTGAACTTTCATCTAATGCCCACTGGTAATTTAAACTTCTGGAATAAATTATTCTTAATGATGAGTAAAATTTATTAAACTTTTTATTTGCAAATAGATGTAAATTGTAGTCTTTCCAATATCTTCTAAAATCTTTTGCATCTTCAAAAGCCCAATATAGGAAGTCATTATCGTTATCAACTATCTCAATTGCTATTCCATATTTATCAAAATTATTATTTTTTGAAAAAGAGAAATAATGAGAATTGCTACCAGGACCTATGCCAGCACCTAAAACTTCACCACGATTGGTATAACCATGCCTAACTTTATAATGCATATACCAAGAACCAGCATTTCTCAATAATCTTGATGATGTTTGCTCTAATTGAGTCCATTCCCAATTAAATTGAAAGTAATTTTTATTTAACTTATTTTTAAAAAGCTTATTAATTCCAATAGTTGCTGCTCTTGAGTGATCCGAATCAAGTAATAAGTCTCTAAAATTAGCCTTGGAGTCATTGTAGTGTAATTCAGCATAAATTTCAGCATTAGAGTCTGGCCAAAGCCATCTTAAAAAAACTCCAGCACCCTGATCCCTATCTCCTTCAATCGAGTCTGAACCAGTACCATATTTATCATTTTTTCTTAGTAAATTATCAAAGGCTGGTAAATAATCTTTATTTCTTTTTATAACTTCACTATATGCTTGAACCCATCTGATAAAACCAATTGAGAGCCCATTAATTGGTTTAGGGTTATAGGTAAATACAAAGCCTTGAAAAAACCTCCAATCATCTTTTTTTGGCACGTATACACCATGGTCTGCATATTTAAAATCTGAAAATGATGGTATAAATTCAGATGCTTCTAATCTACCAGTTACTAATTGGAATTCAAAATTCCCAACAAATGTTTTTAAAGGTTTGTTAGTTTCAATTTTATAGTGTAAAAATCCTCTTGCTTGATTACTCATCATAATTCCATTTCTTACAGATGGCCCCCACCATAAATTTTCAGACGATAAACCAATTGAAATTTTACCAAGATTTAATTTTACATATGATTGACCCGAAAAAAATTCGTTGTATTTATTAGAACCAAACATTTCTGGAGTATCAATTAAATTCCACATTTGGTATCTTTTTGAAAGAATTAAAGGGTAGTGACCCTCCCAAAAACCATCATATTTTTTATTTTCAGCAAAGACATATTCAGGCTTAAGTTGTATTGAAATTGCTCCAACTTTTAAAAAAAACCCAAGGCTTATCATTTTTTGATAACCTCTAGCAGGAATCATTATTCCATTGTTTCTGTTATACGGATGATGACTATTATAATTGACTTTTAAATTAACTGGTAGTAGTGAAAGTTTAATATAATTTGAATTGATGATATAGTTTTTGTAATAATTTTCAAAACTATAATTGGAGTTATAACTTAGATCTATAGGCCTAATTGAAAATGAAATATTAGAATCAAACTCTCCTAATAATTGTTCGTTTCTTAATTTTTCCTCAAAAAATGATTCATTAAGATTTAAGGATTGGGAATATGAATTTGGAATAATTATTAATCCTAATATTAAAAAAGATAATATTCTCATTTATATGAAATAGCTCTAATTCTTAAATTATCTAGAGACCAACTTTCATCACATAATTCTGCATTCATTCCTTGGGAATCAATTGCATTTGGTTGATATAATTCATCAAAAAATTTAACTACTAAAACATTTCCTTTATGAGAAAATGATTTTTCAATTTTGTATAAACTAGTAGGTCCCCCCCAATAACCATCACACGTTCTTTCTAATCCAATTTTATGAGTACCACTTTGAGGATTGTTTTCAGCTGGGTATTCATTGGGATATGACTGTCTTCTACACCAATTAGCATAGCAAGGGCTATTAGAAAATGTAGTTTCAAATCTATCAAACTCATCATTTTGATATAAATCCATATCTGGTCTGAGCTCCATTATCCATTTATCAGGTTTGTCATTATCATTAAATCCATTTAAATTTCCATCCCATGTTCCATGAATATATAAATCAAATGAAATAAAAATATAATCATGATTTGGAATATTATTGATATGTATAGTAAAACCATCTTTATTATAGTAGCCTAGTACTTTATTACTTTGATAGTTTGAAATAACTCCTCCATCGATTTCATCTAGTTGATCAGATTCAAAATCATTTTCATAAACTATAATATCTGAAACTATTTCTGGATAATCACATGTAATTAGGGTAGAGATGAAAATTATAAAAAGAATCTTTTTTATTTTCAAAATATAGTTTTAACAAATATAAATTATTTAATAAGTATATTAAAAAATTAAGTACTTTTGTTACTTGTTTTATGTTAGAGACAATAATTACATCAAAGACAAGACTTAATTTACTGATTAAATTTTTCCTCAATATTGCTAATAAAGGATATTTGAATTCCTTGGCAAATGAATTTGGAGAATCAACAAACTCAGTTAGGAAAGAATTGAATAATTTAACTTCAGCAGGTTATTTAGTTAAAAAAGAAACAAATAATAAAGTAATTTACTCTGCAAATGTGAATCACCCCCTTTTTAATATACTACAATCAATTGTTAGAAAGCATTTAGGTATTGAGGATATAGTAAAAAGAGTTTTAAATAATATCGGAAAGATTGATAAGATTATTCTTTTGGGTGATTATGCAAAAGGCATTGATAGTGGAGTAATTGAGGTTTTAATTGTTGGTAAAGATATAAACAGAATATATTTGGATGAAATTCATCCTAGAATAGAAAAAGAAATAAATAGAAAAATTAATTTTTTAATTTCATCAACAGGTACTTCACAAAGAGGTTTAGTTGTTTTTGAATAATATTTATTTTATTAATATAAATTTATGACATTTACAACTGTAAGTGTTTGAGCGAAGCTATGGTAATAGGAATTATTGGTCAAGGATTTGTTGGAAATGCAGTATCAAAAAAATTTTCTAATTTTTATGAGGTTCTAACATTCGATATTAATCCAAAATTATGCAATTCAAATATCGATGAGATAAAACAAAAATGTAAAATTATATTTGTATGTGTTCCAACTCCAATGAATAAAGATGGAAGCTGTGATATTTCAATTGTAAGCTCAGTCATTGATAATTTTTCAGATTTAGAAGACATTATAATCATTAATAAATCAACTGTGATACCTGGAACAACGGATATTTTAAATAAAAAATATCCTAAAATTCAAATTATTTTTAATCCAGAATTTTTAACAGAAAGGAATGCAGAACTTGATTATGAAAATCAAGACAGAATAATTCTCGGTGGCCCAAGGCCTGCAACAACTTTTATGAAAAGTATTTTTTCTAAAGTGTTTCCATATGCAAAAGTTATAAAAACTGGATCATCTCATGCTGAAATGATTAAATATTTTACTAATTGTTTTTTATCAACTAAAGTTTCTTTTGCTAATGAGATGTATAGATTATGCAGGAAACTTAATTTAGACTATGATAAAGTTGTTGAATATTCAATTTATGATAAAAGAATTGGAAATTCACATTTAAGTGTTCCTGGTCCTGATGGAGACTACGGATTTGGTGGACATTGTTTTCCAAAGGATTTAGCAGCAATTATTAACCTTACAGATAAATTAAAAACTACAAATTACTTGCTGAAATCTGTTCAAAATACAAATGATGAAATTAGAAAAAATAGAGATTGGGAAAATATGAAAGGAAGAGCAGTAAATTAAAATTTAAAAAAGTGGGATATATTTTTACATCAGAGTCTGTAAGCGAGGGTCATCCAGATAAATTGGCAGACCAAATTAGTGATGCAATAATAGATAATTATTTAGCATTTGATAAAAATTCAAAAGTTGCATGTGAAACTCTAGTAACTACAAATTTAGTTGTTCTTGCAGGTGAAATAAAATCAAAATCAACAATTGATGAAGAACAAATTGCAAGGCACGTAATTAAAAAAGTAGGATATGAAAAAGCTGAATATTTATTTGATTATAAAACTTGTAAGGTGAAATCTTTTCTTCATGAGCAATCACCAGACATTAATCAAGGAGTTGATAGAGAAATAGCTGAAAATCAAGGAGCTGGAGATCAAGGAATTATGTTTGGTTATGCTTGTAATGAGACAAAAAATTATATGCCATTAGCTTTGGATCTATCACACAAAATATTAAAAGAATTAGCCCTTTTAAGAAGAGATTCATCAGAGATTAGCTATTTAAGACCTGACTCAAAATCTCAGGTTACTTTACAATATTCTGATGACAATAAGCCTGAAAAAATTCTTAGCATTGTAATTTCAACACAACATGATGATTTTGATTCTGAGAATTTAATGCTTGAAAAAATAAAAAGTGATATAAAATCAGTTCTTATACCAAGAATTAAAAATAAATACAAGGATTATGATTATTTATTTAATGATGAAATACAATATCACATAAATCCAACTGGAAAATTTGTTATTGGAGGACCTCACGGGGATACTGGACTAACCGGCAGAAAGATAATTGTTGATACATATGGTGGAAGAGGCGCACATGGTGGTGGAGCATTCTCAGGTAAAGATCCAAGCAAGGTAGATAGAAGTGCTGCTTATGCTACTAGACATATTGCTAAAAATATTGTTGCAGCAGGAATTTGTGAAGAATGTTTAGTCCAGGTTGGATATGCAATAGGTGTTGCTAAGCCTATGGGTATTTTCATTAATACTTATGGCACTTCAAAAGTTAACTTTTCTGATAATGAAATTGCAAAAAAAATTTCAAAAATTTTTGATATGCGACCATACCATATTGAGAAAAGACTAAAGTTAAGAGATCCTATTTATTTTGAAACTGCTTCATACGGACATATGGGAAAAGAACCTAAAGTTGTAAAAAAAGAATTTTTTGATAAAAATGGTAATAAATTGGAAAAAGAAGTAGAGCTATATACTTGGGAAAAATTAGATTATTTAAATAAATTAAAATTAGAATTTAATATTTAAAATTATGAGTAAAAAACATATCCCATTTAAAGTTAAAGATATATCGTTAGCTGATTGGGGAAGAAAAGAAATTAAATTAGCTGAAGCAGAAATGCCTGGCTTAATGGCTTTGAGAGAAGAATTTAAAGGTAAATATCCATTAAAAGGTGCTAGAATTGCAGGGTGTCTACACATGACAATTCAGACGGCTGTTTTAATTGAAACATTAGTTGATTTGGGAGCTGATGTAACTTGGAGTTCATGTAATATATTTTCCACTCAAGATCATGCTGCTGCTGCTATAGCAGCAGCAGGAATTGCAGTTTATGCTTGGAAAGGCATGAATGAAGAAGAGTTTAATTGGTGTATTGAACAAACGTTGTACTTTGGTGAAGAAAAAAAACCATTAAACTTAATTCTTGATGATGGTGGGGATTTAACTAATATGGTTCTTGATGATTTTCCAGAATTAGTAAAAGATATAAAAGGTCTTTCAGAAGAGACAACAACTGGGGTTCATAGGCTATACGAAAGAGTAAAAAACGGAACTCTTCCACTCCCTGCAATAAATGTTAATGATTCTGTTACAAAGTCAAAATTTGACAATAAATATGGATGTCAAGAAAGTGCAGTAGATGCTGTTAGAAGAGCAACAGATGTGATGATGGCAGGTAAACGAGTTGTAGTTGCCGGATATGGAGACGTTGGAAAAGGAACTGTTTCCTCATTTAGTGGAGCAGGTGCAATAGTTACAGTCATTGAAATTGATCCAATTTGTGCTCTTCAAGCTAGTATGGATGGCTACGAAGTTAAAAAATTAAGCAATGTGATAAGTAATGCAGATATTGTAGTAACTGCTACTGGAAATAAAGACATATTAAAAGCGGAGCATTTTAAATTAATGAAGGATAAATGTATAGTATGTAATATTGGACATTTTGATAATGAAATTGATATGACATGGCTAAATGAAAATTATGGGCATACTAAATCCGAAATCAAGCCACAAGTAGATTTGTATAATATTGATGGAAAAGAGTTAATTGTATTGGCTGAGGGTAGACTGGTTAATTTAGGTTGTGCAACAGGACATCCAAGTTTTGTAATGAGTAATTCTTTTACAAATCAAATTTTAGCTCAGATTGAGTTATGGAAAAATTCTTCCTCTTATGAAAATAAAGTATATATGTTGCCAAAACATTTAGATGAAAAAGTAGCTAGGTTGCACCTTGAAAAATTGGGAGTTGAGTTAGAAGAGTTGACGGAAGATCAAGCTATTTACATTGGGGTTAAAAAAGATGGACCATTTAAACCTGAACATTATAGGTATTAATAAATTATGAAAAAAATAGGAATAATAGGACTTGGATATGTAGGCTTACCATTAGCTGTAGAATTTGGAAAAATCTATAATACTATTGGTTTTGATATAAATAGCAATAGAGTCAATGAGTTAAAAAAATTTGATGATAAAACAAATGAGGTAGATGGTAATTTATTAAAGCAGGTATCCAAACTTGGACTATTAAATATCACGTTTGAACCTAAAGAATTATCGGATTGTAATATATATATTATAACTGTCCCTACACCAATTGATAGTAGTAAAATACCAAATTTAAATCCATTAATTGAAGCCTCTAAATTAGTTTCTAAATTTTTAAAAAAAGACGATATAGTAATTTATGAAAGTACAGTTTATCCTGGTTGTACTGAAGAGGTTTGTTGTCCTGTTCTGGAGCAAAAATCTGGATTAAAATTTAATATTGATTTTTTTATAGGTTATAGTCCTGAAAGAATTAATCCAGGTGATAAAGAAAGGACTTTAACTAAAATTATTAAAGTTACATCTGGTTCAAATGCTAAAACAGCAGAGTTAGTTGATGATTTATATAAATCGATAATCAAAGCTGGTACATTCAAAGCAAAATCAATTAAAGTAGCTGAAGCGGCAAAAGTAATTGAAAACACACAAAGAGATATTAATATTGCCTTTGTAAATGAATTATCTAAAATTTTTAATAAAATAAATATCAATACAAATGATGTTTTAGAGGCTGCTTCTACCAAATGGAATTTTCTTCAATTTAAACCCGGTATAGTTGGAGGGCATTGTATCGGGGTAGACCCTTATTATTTAGCTAAAAAAGCTCAAGACATGGGTTATCATCCTGAAATGATTCTTTCTGGTAGAAGAATAAATGATAGCATGCCAAATTTTATTGTTTCTTCAATAGTTAAATTGATGGTTAAGAAGGAAATTTCTATTGTTAAGTCAGAAGTGTTGATATTGGGTTTTACCTTCAAGGAAAATTGTCCTGATATTAGAAACACTAAAGTAATAGATATTTATAAAGAATTCTCTTTGTATGATCCAAATATTACTATAGTTGATCCACTTGCAAATAATGATGAAGTAAATAGTGAGTACAAAATTGATATAAACAATCAAATTCCCAAAGGAAAGAAATTTGATTGTGTTGTCCTTTGTGTAGGGCACAAAGAATTTAAATTAATAAACTTTAAGAAAATTTTAAAACCTAATTACATTCTTTATGATGTAAAAAGTTTTATTGAAGATGAAGGTTATGATATTTATAATTTATAATGAATATTGAAGAAAAAATTAAAAAAGGCAGATTTTTAATTACAGGAGGAGCTGGATTTATTGGCAGTAATATTGTAAAATTTTTGATTGAAAGAAACGCTTCAAATGTTATAGTTATTGATAATTTATCTAATGGAAATATTGAAAATATTAATCAATTCTCAAGACATAATAATTTTAAATTTATTGAAGGCGATATAAGAGATAAAGATTTAATTGAAAATGTTATGAAAGATGTTGATTATATTTCTCATCAAGCTGCCCTGGGGTCTGTACCAAGATCAATAAAAGATCCTATTACTTCAAACTCTGTAAATTCAAATGGGTTTTTAAACATCCTTAATGCTTTAACTAAATATAGTAATGTAAATTTAGTTTATGCATCATCTTCATCTGTTTATGGTGATACAATTAGTTCACCAAAAGTTGAAGGTCAAGAAGGTGAAATTTTATCACCTTATGCAGTTACAAAAAAAAATAATGAAGATTATGCATATGTTTTTGGTAAAATTTGGGGATTAAAGATAACTGGACTTAGATATTTCAATGTATTTGGTCCAAATCAACAACCTGATAACCCCTACGCAGCAGTTATTCCACTCTTTTGTAAAGCTATGATAAATGATAATTCACCAATAATAAATGGGGATTCAAATATTACAAGAGACTTCACTTATGTTGAAAATGTTATTCAAGCAAATATCAAAGCATTGTTTAATAATAAATCAAAAAATCATAAGGTTTATAATGTTGGCTGCGGAGAATCAATTTCACTTATGAATATTGTTGATGAATTAAATAAGATTTTAAAAAAGAAAATAAAACCAAAAGTAGGACCATACAGGCCTGGAGATATTCTTCATTCACTAGCATCTATTAAAAATATTCAGAAAGATTTGAATTATAAACCGGAAATTTATTTTAGTGAAGGGTTAAGATTAACTATGAATTGGATGTTAATTAATAATGGGAAATAATATTTTCATAGCAGGACATAATGGAATGGTTGGTTCAGCTATTTTAAGAAATCTTAGTAAGAATAAATCAATTAATATTTTAGTTAGAAATAAAAAAGAATTAAATCTTACAAATCAAAAACAAGTCTTAGATTTCTTTAATAAAAATAAAATCAATCAGGTTTATTTATGCGCTGCAAGAGTAGGTGGAATTCATGCAAATAATTCGTATCCTGCTAATTTCTTATATGAAAATTTGATGATACAATCTAATGTTATTAATTCTTGCTTTGAAAACGATGTAGAAAAACTTTTATTTTTAGGTTCAAGTTGCATATATCCTAGACTTGCTCCACAACCCATAGCAGAAGAGTCATTACTAACTAGTTCTCTTGAGCCAACTAACGAAGCTTATGCCATTGCAAAAATTAGTGGACTTAAAATGTGTGAATTTTATACAAAACAATACTCGAGTAAAAAGAAAATAGATTATAGGTCTGTGATGCCAACAAATTTATATGGTCAAGGTGATAATTATGATTTAAATAACTCTCATGTTATACCTGCACTTATAAAAAAAATTCACAATGCAAAACTGAATAATACTAAACATGTTAAAATATGGGGAGATGGGTCACCTTTGAGAGAATTTATGCATGTTGATGATTTAGCTGATGCTTGTACTTTTTACATGAATTTAGATCATGAAAAAGTTAAAAATCATTCATTTATTAACATTGGAAGTGGTAATGAAATAACAATCAAGGATTTAGCCTTATTAATTATAAAAATTATTGGATTTAAAGGAGTAATTAAATTTGATAAATCAAAACCAAATGGAACCCCAAGAAAATTAATGGACTCAAGTAAAATTAATGACCTTGGTTGGCATCCTAAGATTAATTTAGAGGAAGGAATAATAAAAACTTATCAAAATTTTTTAAAAGAATATGAGTAAAAAAGTAGCATTAATTACCGGTGTCACTGGTCAGGACGGGTCTTATCTAGCAGAATTATTATTATCAAAAAACTATATAGTTCATGGAATTAAAAGGAGAACAAGTTTGATTAATACTGAGAGAATTGATCATATATATACTGATCCTTTAATAGATCATACAGATTTTTATTTACATCACGGAGATTTAACAGACTCCTTTTCAATAGTTAGTGTGATAAATAAATGTAAGCCAGATGAAATTTATAATTTGGCAGCTCAAAGTCACGTTAAAGTCAGTTTTGAAATACCTGAATATACCGCTAATACTGATGCCTTAGGTACATTAAGAATACTAGAAGCAATAAGAGCTTTGAAAATGTCAGATAAAATTAAATTTTATCAGGCTAGTACTTCAGAACTTTATGGCAAGGTGCTAGAAACTCCTCAGAATGAACAAACACCTTTTTATCCTAGAAGTCCATATGGCGTAGCAAAACTATATTCTTATTGGATTACAAAAAATTATAGAGAATCGTATAATATTTTTGCTTGTAATGGAATTTTATTTAATCATGAATCGCCCGTTAGAGGAGAAACTTTTGTTACGAGGAAAATTACAATAGGTTTAAGTAAGATTAAATTAGGATTAATTGATACTATATATTTAGGAAATCTGGATGCTAAAAGAGATTGGGGGCATGCCAAGGATTATGTTTATGCGATGTGGTTGATGCTTCAACAAAAAGAACCTAATGACTATGTTATTAGTACAGGAATTCAGTTTTCTGTAAGAGACTTTGTTCAATTGGCTTGCAAATTTTTAAAAATGAAAATAAGATGGAATGGCAATGGCGAGAAAGAAGAATGTTTATGGATGGTAGATGGAATAGAAAAAACAATAATAAAAGTTGATAAAAAATATTATAGACCAGCTGAAGTAGAAACTTTGTTAGGGGACTCAACAAAAGCAAATGAAAAACTTGGTTGGAAGCCTAAATTTAGTTTTGAAGATCTTGTAAGTGAAATGGTAAATAGTGATTACAATCTAATAAAAGCCAAAAAATTAAAATGATTCATAGTAGAGTTTTTGAATTACTAGATCAATCAGAGAAGAAAAGAGCAGTATTAATATTGTTTTTAAATTTAATTTCTAGTCTTTTGGATCTTTTTGGAATTGCTTCAATTTTGCCGTTTATATCTGTTCTCTCAAATCCAGAAATTATAAAATCAAATGAAATATTATCATACTTATATAATTATAGCAATGTAGATGATTTAAATAGTTTTTTAATTTTTTTAGGAATTATTACTCTAATTCTTATTTCAATTTCCAATATTTTTAAAATTTTTCTTAATTATTTTCAACTCAAATTTGTATTTGAGAGAGAGTATTCTGTTTCAAATAAATTAATGAGTAAGTTTTTGAAATCTAATTATGAATGGTTTTTAGATAAAAACTCATCAGATTTAGGAAAGAAAATACTTTCGGAAGTTAATGAAATAATTAACTCATCATTACTACCTCTTCTTCATTTGACATCAAGCACAATTGTAGTATTTGTTATTATTGTCTTTGTTTTTTTTATTAATCCTATGATTGCAATATTTACTTTTTTAAGTTTTGGTTCTGTATACTATATATTTTTTACAGTAATAAAGAAAAAAATTAAAAATTTTGGTAAAGGCCGTCATTCAAATAATAAAAAGAGATTTAAAATTATTATTGAAGCTTTCAAAAATATAAAAGAAATTAAATTAAGGAACTTAGAAGATTTATACTCACTTTTATACGAAAGACCATCAAAAGAATATGCAAAATTTAAAGCATTAACTAATGTATATGCAATTATTCCTAAATTTTTTATTGAAATAATAGCCTTTGGAGGTATTTTGATTCTTGTTATTTTTTCACTTTCTAACAATCTCTCATTAGATAATGTTATACCATTACTTGCAATATATGCTTTTGCTGGATATAGAGTTTTACCTGCAATGCAACTAGTATACACTTCAATGACTAATATGAATTATTCTATCCCTGCACTAATTGAAATTACTAATGACTTAAAAAAAGAAGGTGGTGAAGTTGAAAAAAAGAATTTAAAAAAAATAAATTTTAGTAATCAGATTTTGGTAGAGGATTTATATTATAAGTATCCGAAATCGAAAAATTTTGTCTTAAAAAAAATAAACTTTTCACTTGATATTGGCAAGTCATTAGGAATTGTTGGTGAATCTGGGTCAGGTAAAACTACTCTCATTAATATTTTGTGTGGTCTTCTTATCAAATCTAAAGGAAAAATGATTGTAGATTCAACTGAATTAAAATTTGAGCATCTTGATAGTTGGCAATCACAAATTGGTTATGTTAGTCAAAATATTTCAATTTTAGACTCGAATATTTATGAAAATATTGCTTTTGGTGTTTCCAAAAATAATATTAATAAAAATCTAGTTAAAAAAGTTTGTGGTGTAGTTAATTTAAAAAGTCACATTGAAAATAATTTAACAAATAAATATGAAACAATTTTAGGTGAGGATGGTATTGTTCTTTCAGGCGGACAAAGACAAAGATTGATTATTGCAAGAGCTCTTTACTTTAAACCAAAAATCTTAATTCTAGATGAAGCTACAAGCTCACTTGATCCTAAGGTTGAAAAAATCATTATTAATAAAATTAATAAAATTGAAGAAATTACTTTAATCCAAGTATCTCACAGATATGCAACTTTATTGAATTGTGATAAAGTTCTTTTCTTAAATAGAGGAAGTATTGAAGAAATATCCACATTATCTATGTTATCAAAACATAATATTCAGTTTAAAAAACTTTTTGGAATAAATAATGATTAATCTTATAAAGAATTTTTTTAGTGGAATTAAATTTATTGGCAAATATGATTATTGGAAAGATGCCAAAAATAATTCAATTGGATATGATAATGATGTTTTTTTAAATAAACTTAAAAGTCAAGTATTAAAAGTAATTGATGGAGAATTTGCTTATGAGAGAGATACAGTTTTATTTAAAGATAAACTATTTTCACCTAATTTTTTATACACACTTCTTTTATTAAATGATTATGAATGTAAACATCCTCATGTTTTAGATTTTGGAGGTTCATTAGCTTCAAAGTATTTACAACACAAAGATCTATTTAATGGACTAAAATATAAATGGTGCATTATTGAACAAAATAAAATTGTTCAAATTGGAAATGAAATTTTTAAAAATAATCAAGTTAAATTTTTCACCAGTATAGATCAATCAATAAATTTTTTAAAACCAAATATTTTACTTTTAAACTCAGTTATTCAATATATTGAAAAACCAATAGAATTGATAAAGTCTCTTCTTGAGCATAAGCCAAAAATTATTTTAATAGAACGGACATTTTATTCAAAAAAATCATCATACATTTCAATTCAAAAAATAAGCTCTAAAATTTATAAAAGTTCATACCCTTGTTGGATTTTTAATAAAAAAGACATTATCGAATTATTAGAAAAATATGACTATAAGCTTAAATTTATTTCAAAATCTCCTATTGATAAATTTCCTGATGAAATAAAATCAATAGATATGATATTCACTATTAATCAAAATGTTTAAAGAACTCAAATTATCATTAAATACTCTAGAATCTAATAAATCAAGTTTAAAGATGATTGATGAACTTATAGCATCTAAGAACAATAAAGTTAAAATTTTATTAGAACAAAAATCATTATTTGAAATGAATAAATGGAATGTTAATGAAACAAATGAAAATATTGAACATTCAACAGGAAAGTTTTTTAAAATAATGGGGATTAAAAACATTAATAGCTCACATCCCATAATTTTTCAACCCGAAATTGGAATATTAGGAATTTTAGCTTCAAATATTTCAGGTGTTTTACATTTTTTAATGCAACTAAAAGTAGAACCAGGTAATATAAATGGAGTACAAATTTCACCAACATTTCAAGCAACTAAAAGTAATTATTCAAGGGCTCATGGTGGAAAAGTTCCTAAATATTTTGAAATTTTTAATAATTTAAATTATGGAAAATATATCTGTAGTCAATTGCTCTCTGAGCAAGGAAATAGATATTTTAAGAAAAAAAATAATAATGTAATTAAAATAGTTGACGAAAAAGATGTTACTAATAATGATGATTATGTATGGATGACCCTGGGTCAGATAAAATACTATTTTAATACTCCTAATCTCATAAATTCATGTGCTAGAAGTATTCTATCTATGCTATTAAAAGATTCTAAAGTAGATGAAGAAATCATTAATTTACCAACACTATTCAATATTATTAATTCGCAAAAAAAGTTTGATAATTCATACAAACTATTAAAAAATATTTCTGATCTCGAATCATGGAAATATATTAATGGAGAATTAAAATCAATAATACCATCTTTCTCAATTAAAGGATTTAACATAGCTATTCAAGATAGAGAAGTTATGTCTTGGGATCAGCCTCTTTTTTCAGAGAATCGAAAAGGGGAATATGGATTGCTTATTTTTAAGAAAAATAATGTTAAATATATTGTTTGGAAATTAAGATATGAAGTTGGATTAAATTACAATTATGAATTAGGTCCAACATGGTTAATTAGACATGATGAAAACGATTACAATAAAATAAATAAAATAATAAATTCTTCAAAAATTATTTATGAAAATGAGCTTTCAGAAGAAGGTGGAAGATTTTTTAACTCTGTTTTTAAACATAAAATTTATTTAAATGAGATTGATTTATCAGCTGATTTAGAATATCCATATGTTTGTTTGACTGTTAATCAAACTCAAAATCTTATGAACTTTTCAGATTTTTTTACAATTGAAGCAAGAAGTTTATGGTCAACATATTATGAAAATTAAGATATTAGTTTTAGGATACTCAAGAATTTTTCAAAAAAGAGTTTTACCTTCTTTCAAAAAAATTAAATTAATTGAATCAGTAAGCGTAGCATCAGTATCTAAAAAAGTACTAAAAGATAATTATATAACTAAAGTTTACAATAATTATGATCAAGCTTTGAAAAATTTTACTGGAACTTTTATCTATGTGTCTTTAAGTAATAATTTACACGATGAGTTTGTTTTAAAATCATTAAAAAAAGGTTTTAATGTAATAGTAGATAAACCTGCAATTATTAAGGAAAAAACACTACTTGAAATTCAAGAAATTATAAAAAACTCTAATTTAGGAATTTATGAATCATCAGTTTATTCATTTCATCCTGTTTTTAATTACATAAGAATTTTATTGAAAAAACATAAAATCGATAAAGTAATTTCAACTTTTAGAATTCCAATGTTACAAGATAATGATTTCAGGTTCAAAAATCTTTTAGGTAGTGGTGCAGATTTTGATATGTCCGTATATAGTTTAGGGTTTTTTAATGAAATATTTAATGAAGAAATTAATGATTTGAAAGTTCTTGATGTAAGAAAATTAAATAATATTGTAAAATCTTTTGATATTCAAATAAAAACTAAAAATAATATAGATTTTTACGGGTTTTACGGTTTTGGTTCTGAATATGAACATTCAGTATTTTTTATTGGAGAGAATATTAAATTTGAAATAAATAGAATTTTTAGCAATCCTTTAGATACTAAATTAGTATTGAAGAAAACAATTGATAACAAGATTTATTTTGAAGAATTTGATAAGACAGATTCATTTTATAATTTTTTTAAATATGTATTTAATGGTAAAGAAAATAATAAAAAAATATCTTTTGAAAAATTAAAAGCAAACTATATCAGTTTAAATAAATTGAGATCAAAAATTATTCAATATGAAAAGTCTATTTAGAAAATTTAAAAATATTTTTAAATTAAATAATTCAAAAAATTCAAAAATTTTTGTTTGGAGTTATTTAGAGGAGTTCAATAAAGAGAAGAATGAGATATATTCATCAATTAAAAAAGTTTTAAACTCAGGTAAATTAATTTTAGGACCTAATGTTGAAAAGTTTGAAAAATCTTTTTCAAAGTGGTGTGACAGTGATTATGGTGTTGGTGTAGCTAACGGAACTGATGCTGTTTTCCTTGCATTAAAGGCTTTAAAAATATCATCTGGTGATGAAGTTATTACTGTTTCAAATACTGCAGTCCCAACGGTTTCAGCAATAGTTGCGACGGGTGCTAAGCCCGTTTTTTTAGATGTAAAAGAAGACTCCTTTTTATTAGATTTAGATTTACTCGAAAAAAAAATAACACCTAAAACAAAAGCTGTAATAGTTGTTCATCTATTTGGTCAAATGCCTGACATGGATCATCTTTTAGCAATTGTAAAAAGAAACAATTTATATTTAATTGAGGATTGTGCACAAGCTCATGGTTCTATGTTTAAAGAAAGAAAAGCTGGAAGTTTTGGTGATATTTCAGCTTTTTCATTTTATCCAACAAAAATATTAGGAACGTATGGAGATGGAGGCATGTGTATTACTAAAAATGAATTTTTATATAAAGAATTAAAAAGGTTAAGATTTTATGGAATGGAAAAAACATATTATTCTATTTCATCTGGATATAATTCTAGATTAGATGAATTACATGCATCCATTTTAAATTTTAAATTAAAAAACTTGAATAATTACATTAATAAAAGAAGAGAGATTGCAAAAAGATATGACACTGAAATTATAAATGATAATTTTATCAAGCCAACTGTAATTAGTCCAGACCATTATCATTCTTACTATTTATATGTTCTAAAACATAATAAAAGAGATATTGTTATTGATTATTTAAAGAAAAATAATGTATTTGTTAATATATCATATCCTTGGCCTATTCATACAATGGATGGCTTCTCTTATCTTAATAATAAGTTAGGAGATTTACCTATCACTGAAAAATTAGCAAACCAAATTTTCTCATTACCAATGTATCCTGATTTAAGTTATGATAAACAAACAAAAGTAATTGAATTAATAAATAATTTTGAAGAAAATAATAATTCAACCAAATAATCAGTTTGAATTTTATATGTTGAATGCCTTTTGCGGTGAGCTATCTGAGTTCTATAAAATTGATTTGCTTGCTCCCAAAAATTTAGATTTCAATAAATATATAAACTGTATTAAATTTAATAAGATTTTTTATTTTGATAATAATTTAAAAAATTTATTTAGTCCCAAATCATTATATAACACTATAAAACTTTCAGTTTGGGCATTTAAGAATAAAAAAAATTATGAAAAAATTATTTTTGGCGCTTATAGACACGAAGTAACCTCAATATTATCAAGGTATTTTAAAGGAAGTGTTAAATTAATTGCAATAAAACAAGGCCTAAACTTAAATAATTTATATAATCACAAGATTCTAGATAAAGGTTATTTTCATAATTCTCTATATTATTTTTTATTCGGCTATTCAAATATAATTTATTATGGAATTAAGCATGATGAGATAAAGATTAGTAAATCTAAGTTTATGTACAGTATGCTTAAATGGACTAAAGACCCTATAGAGAATGTAATAACAATAGGAAAAAAAAATATTGAGCTAATTACGAATGATGTTTTTTGTTTACCAAAATTTAAAAAAAACAATGATATTTTTAAAAAAAATATTCTAATTATAGGTG
>MDSW01215009.1_pt1 | contig 21624 bp, 22 predicted proteins | sample 811171 | NCBI WGS metagenome assembly MDSW01 (sample SAMN05326641, study PRJNA326480) | marine metagenome | isolation source: seawater | place: Atlantic Ocean: North West | collected 2012 | reverse complement strand
TTTTTGCAGACTATAAAAACAGCATTTGTATTGAAATTAAAGCAAGAAATGGGAGTCCAAAAAATATTGGCAAGAGAGCATGAAATTCACAAAATAGTATGGAAAAAGTTCTTAGAATTAAATAACACACATGTTTTAGCTAGTAATTTTTCTAATAGACTAGGAATCTATTCTTTTTATATTGATGGTTTGCACTATAATCTTGCTGTACAATTGTTAAATGATAAGTTTGGAATACAAGTTAGAGGTGGTTGTTCTTGTGCAGGAACTTATGGGCATATTTTATTAAATGTTGAAAAAGAACAATCTTGTTTAATTACTGACAAAATTAATAGTGGAGACCTAACCACTAAGCCAGGTTGGGTACGAATGTCAATTCATCCAACAATGACTAATAATGAGGTTCATTTTATCATGAATGCTATTGAAGAATTATCAAAAAATCATTATAAATGGGGATCGGATTACAGTTACAACAATAAAACAAATGGTTTTATATACAAAGATAGTCAGTTTAGATTAAAAAATAAGCAAAAAGCCCAAAGCTGGTTTAGTTAACAACTACTTCTTTAGAACCGTGGGTACTTTAAAATAATCTGAATCTTTTCCTGGAGCATTTTTTAGCGCATCTTCTTGAGAAACTTGATTTGTAACCTCATCCTTACGCAAAACATTTGTTTCCTCACTTATGTAGATTAGAGGTTTTAATGAATTAGTATCAGTTTTTGATATTATATCTACAAATTTAAGAATTGTATTTAAATCTGATTTTATCTTTTCAGCAGATTTTGAATCAAACTTTAATTTTGCTAATCTTGATAGATTTGCTATTAATTTATCATTAACTTTCATTTAGTTATAGTTTTTTAACTGTTCAAAAATAGTGTTGTAAACTGATTTTTTCAAATTATCAATGCTTTTTTCTGTTAAATCATCTGGACTAATAGCTTTATGAACTTTTACTCTAGTGACACCAGGTCTTCCTTTAAAATATTCTTGAGGAAAAATTTGTTTATTATTACCAAGAGTAATAGGTATAATATTAATATTTTGTTCTATTGCTAATCTAAATGGTCCATTTTTAAATTTTTTGAGAAATATTTTTTCTGACGGGATCCCCCCTTCAGGAAAAATACACATATTTATGCCTTGCTTTAGTTTTTCTCCTGCTTTAAGAAACGCAATATACGAGTCTCTTTTATTTTCTCTTTTTACAATTACTGAATTGTTTTTATAAAAATATCCAAATAAGGGGATTTTTGCAATTTCTGCTTTTCCAATGTATTGTAATGGCACAGGAATAACAGCTAAAATTAATGGTATATCAAGAGTTGACACATGATTTGGGCAAAATATGTACAGCCCATTTTTATCAAATTTTTCTTCCCACTCAACTACAGGAAATAGAAATGAAAGCCAGAGTGTCAATTTGCTCCAATATCTAGTTATGTGAGCAATAATTATTGGTTTTTTTTGAATTGCTGTGAAAAAAAATAAAGCAGGTATTAAAGAAAAAAAAAGTAGTATAAATATGATTAAAAACCATAATCTCCAAAGACTACTAAAAAGATAATTAACCCATTTCACGGGGACAAATATAAAAATCCTATTTTTACGATATTAAAACTTAAAATAAATGGCTAGAATATTAACAGGAATTCAAAGCACAGGAACCCCTCACTTAGGCAATTTATTGGGGGCAATTATTCCAGCAATAGAGTTGTCAAGGGATCCAAAAAATGAAAGCTTTTTTTTTATTGCTGATCTTCATTCTTTTACAACAATTAGAGATCCAAAACTCATAAGAGAAAACACTTATGCTACTGCAGCAGCCTGGCTTTCTTTTGGTTTTGATACAGAAAAGAATTTGTTTTATCGTCAGTCTGATGTTTCGGAGGTATGTGAGTTAAATTGGTATTTAAATTGTTTTGCTCCTTTTAACAGACTAAAACTCGCTCATTCATTTAAGGAAAAATCAGATAGGACTAATGATGTCAATGCAGGGCTTTTTACTTATCCTGTTTTGATGGCAGCTGATATTTTATTATATGATGCTAATATTGTTCCTGTTGGAAAAGATCAACTTCAACATTTAGAAATCACAAGAGATATAGCTTCAAGAATTAATCATATATATCCAGGTACATTAATATTGCCAGAAGTAAAGGTTGATGAAAATGTTATGCTTATTCCTGGTACTGATGGTCAAAAGATGAGTAAATCATATAATAATATTATTGATATTTTTCTGTCAGAAAAAAAACTCAGAAAGCAAATAATGGGAATCAAAACTGATTCTATTCCTATCGAAAAGCCAAAAAATCCGGACAGATGTAATGTATTTAAAATCTATAAGCTTTTATCTAGTAAAGAGCAGTCTGAAAAATTAAAAGCTAAATATATTGGAGGGAATTTTGGCTATGGTGAAGCAAAAAAAGAACTTTTCAATTTAGTTTGCAAAAAATACAAAAATGAAAGAGAAAAATATAATTACTTTATTGAAAACAAAGAAATTTTAGATTTAGAGTTGTCAAAGGGGGCAAAGAAAGCAAGAAAAATAGCAATACAAGTGTTATCTAGAGTTCGGTCTAACATAGGATATTAGATATTTTATTAGCTTATCTAACAGTTTTAATCTTACTTAGATAATTATTTCTTTTTATATTTTTTGAATAATTCTTTTTGATGATTGTTTAAATCAATAGATACTCCGTTGATAAAAGCTTGCTCTATATTATTTGTTCTCATATCCAATGCATCACCCGAACTGATGAAAAATGTAGCATTTTTACCACTTTCAATAGAACCTAAAATATTATCTATTCCAAGAATTTTAGCAGTATTTAATGTAATTGATTGCACTGCATTTTCATATTTTTGTCCATAAGCAACAGTGGTTCCAGCTGTAAAAGATAGATTCCTAGCCCCCATTGCTTCCATATCTCCCTCATAACTTAGACAAAATAGTACTCCTAAATCAGTTAATTTTTTAGCCTGTGTAAACGGTTCATCAACTGGACTATCTTGTGATTTTGGAAGTCTATGCACTCTGTTTAGAATTAAAGGTATCTTTTTCTCAATCAAATAAGGCGCAATATCTATGGCGTCTTCGCCTCCAACAATAATTATGTTTTTTATTTCATGTTTTTCTGAAAAATTGATAGCATCACGCATATCACTTGCACTATTAGCATGAATATATAGGTTTTTGGTTCCGTTAAAAAGTCCCACCATACTTTCCATTTTAAGATCCATAACATTTGAAGATAATGCATAAGATCTTGCTTTCGAAAATAGTTGTTGAAAGGTTTCTATATCATTTTGATATTTTTTATTTTTTTTTGTCTTTCCAGGTTCTGCCCACCATCCTGTATTGTAATAAGAGTTGGGCCAATTAATGTGTATGCCATCGTCAGCTTTTAGTGCAGCATCTTCCCAATTGTCTCCTGCTAAATACATAATTGATGACTGTCCTGAAACTAACCCGCCTCTTGGTGTAACTTGCGCAACAAGAACTCCATTTGATCGAACAGTTTTAGTTAGCTTGGAATCAGTGTTATATGCAATAAGAGATCTTATATTTGGGTTAATATTTCCGGTTTCCCTATAATCATGAGTTGCCCGTACAGCATCAATTTCAGTAATTCCTAGAGTAGTATTTGGAAGAATAAATGAAGGATAAATATGCTTTCCATAAACTTTATATATAGTATCAAAAGCATTAGGATCTATCCTAATGACGCTAAGATCAGCGACTAAATCAAATTTATTTTCTTTTACACTGACGGCTGAATTTTCAATGACTTTTCCATTTCCTATATGGGCTGTTGCTCCTAGAAATAATGTTGGTTTTTGTCCACTAAGTTGCATACTTGATATTAATGCAATAATTATTGTTGTTTTTTTATTCATCATCTTGGCTATCACAGTGGTATAATTTTTCATTTTGTTTTTTAGGGATCCTTTTTTCTCCTTTATTTTTATTTTGACTCATGAGTTGTATAATACGCATCCTTTCTTTTTTATCTCTTTCTTGTAATTTTTTGTCAAAATCTAAATCAAACATTAACTTACCATCAACGTAGGTTTGTATTACTTTAGCATAAATAGAAAGAGGGTTTTGATTCCAAAGTACAATGTCTGCGTCTTTACCTACTTTAAGACTACCCATTTTTTCGTCTAAATGTAATAATTTAGCAGGATTAAGTGTTATCATTTTCCATGCATCTTCTTCAGAAGTATTTCCATATTTTACGGCTTTAGCCGCCTCTTGATTAAGTCGCCTTCCCATTTCAGCATCATCAGAATTTATAGCAGTAATAACTCCAGCGTTATTTAAAAGTGAGGCATTATAAGGGATGGCTTCATTTACTTCAAATTTATAAGCCCACCAGTCTGAAAAAGTAGAACCACCTGCTCCATGCTCTCTCATTTTATTAGCTATTTTATAACCTTCCAAGATATGTGTAAAAGTATTAACGGTAAAGCCCATTGAGTCGGCAACATGCATTAACATATTTATTTCAGATTGCACATACGAATGGCAGGTAATAAACATTTCAGAGTTTAAAATTTCTACTAATGCATTTAATTCTAAGTCCTCTCTTGGAGGAGAAGTTTTTGCTTTTTCCGTAATAGATAGCTGGTTATAAATTTGCCATGCTTTTTTATATGATTCAGCTCTATAAAATGCATCATAAAAAACTTGTTCCACTCCCATTCTAGTTTGCGGAAATCTTTCATTTTCATGATCCCCCCAGTTGCTCTGCTTTACATTTTCACCTAGTGCAAATTTTATAAACTGGTCAGCATCCTGAATTTTCATTTCTTCAGCGCTGGAGCCCCATCTTAGTTTAATTATTGCTGATTGCCCTCCAATAGGATTAGCCGATCCATGAAGCAGTTGACAGGCAACAGTCCCTCCAGATAATTGCCTATAAATATTATGATCATTTGGATTTATAACATCACCAATTCTTACTTCTGCAGAAACAGCGTCACTTGCTTCATTTACACCCTTACTAATTGCAATATGAGAATGTTCATCAATAATTCCTGAAGTTAAATGCATGTCTGAAGCATTAATGGTTTGGTATTCACTCTCATTAAAATATTCAAAAGGATTTAATAAACTACCAATAGCTATAATTTTTCCTTGTGATATTATCACATCAGAATTTTGTAAAATTCCTTCTTCTTCATTTGTCCAAACAGTAGCATTCTTAAAAAGTATATTTTTTTGTTTTGGCATATTTTCAAATCCGAAAGCTTTATTTGGATACCAGCTTTTAGGAATAACTGAATCGATATCAATATCGTTTTCTTGTTTTTTAAAAGGTGAAAATAATGAGTCGCGACTCATTTTAAAGTTGTAGTATTCACCATATTTGTTTTGATATCTTCCAATAATTATACCATTATTAAATTTTCCAATAGCCCTGAAGTTTCCATAATTATCTGAAATGTTTATCTTTTTATCTGATATTTTTGTGTTAATTATAGCAGAATCTAACTCATAGAAAATAGTTGTTGGTTTAGTGAGTTCTCCCTTAATACTAATTTTCTTGTTTATCATTTCTTTTGACTCGAAAGTATAATAACCTCTTACATCAATAGTTTGTTTCTTATTTATAATATGTCGTTCCCCTAAAGTCCAATTTTCAAGAATTTTTCCACTTTCAAAGATGTCATCAGATGCAATAATAAAATTAGCAAGCATTCCAGTTTCTAAAATGCCCGTAATACTATTAGCACCGACGAGAGTAGCTGGATTGGTTGTTAATGCGGCTAATGCATCATTTTTTTTAAGACCTTTTTTGATAGCAAAACGTAGGTTTTTAAAAAAATCTTTAGAGTCTTTTATTCCGTAAGATGTAATACAAATGTTGATTTTATTCTCTACAAGTAGGGCAGGGTTATATGGTGAAGCCTCCCATTTTTTTAGTTGTTCCAAACTAATCCAATCAGAAGTTTCTGGGTTACTTACATCATAAGCATTAGGAAAGTTAATTGGAATTATAACCGGGAAGTTGGCGTTGATTACCTCGTTAATTCTCGAAAATTCTTTTCCATTACCTTTTACTATGAAATCAATTTCAAACTCATCAGCAATTTTATATAAGCGACTATAATCGAGTTCATCATTTAAAGCAAATATTTGAGGTAATTCCTGTTGCCTTATTAACGCATCATATGAAAGATTTGTTTGGTTTTTTTGATTTCGATACCATTCAGCATCTAAAAAACATTGTCTGATAAGAGCAATACTCCCCATTAGAGAAGTCGGATTTTTTTGTGTAGACACTCCTTTTTTAAATGAATACATCGCAGCTGCATTACTTATTAGAATATTTTGGTTGTCTGTTTTATTTGACAAGCTCACAAACGCAGCGACACCTCTTAAAATCCCATCTTGAGAATGAGTAAGAACAGATCCAAATCCGTTTGATAAATATGTTTGTGCATTTTTTGCATTTGTACTAAACTCTTCACTTGCATTTATTTCTGGATGTATTGCTTGATTCCAATGGTATGCCCCTAATTTATTACTCTTGTATTGTGGTCGATAATTGTATTTCTCTTTTTTTGCTTTTTGCAACCCATAGTCTGAATAAAGATCAATAAATGAAGGAAAAATATAATCACCGTTTAGATCATAAATAATAGCTCCTTTCGGAATAGTTAGATTACTGTCTAAATCAAGGATTTTGTTCCCTTGGATAAGAAGAGTACTGTTTTCAAACTTAACACCAGGTTTACTTATAATATTTGCATTTGTAAAAGCATATATAGGCTCAAAATTTTCTGCTACACCATTAACCGGAAACGTTTCTTGAGCAAGAATTTGATTAAAAAGCGCTAACGCTATAATTATTTGAATAATCTTCATTAGGGTAATAAATTAAAGGTGTGAAATTAATAAAATTTTAGCTATTAATTTTGTTTCTTTGTTCTTTAAATAACTTTAAATAATCAAAATGAAAACTTATCAAGCAAACTTATTAAATGCTATAATATTAATTGTAATGCCTATTTGGGCTTACATAACTTTTGAAGGGTCGGTTGAAAAACCAGAACAATCTATTACTGCTTTTATTCCGTTATTTTTTGGTGTAATCTTATTGCTTTGTAATAAAGGGCTTAAAAATGAAAGCAAACTTATTGCTCATATAGCTGTATTTGTAACTTTAATAGCTCTTATTGGATTAACCATGCCTTTTAAAGCAGCTTATTACGAAGGCAGAACATTTTCCATGTTTAGAGTTGGAGCTATGATTCTAACAAGCATTTTAGCCATGACTACTTTTGTTAAAAGTTTTATAAAAGCTAGACAAAGAAAATAGAATAGCAAGATTAATGGAGAAGGCTGTATTAGTTGGATTGATAACACCTAGCGTTAGTCAAAATTTAGCTTACGAATATTTAGAAGAACTAGCTTTTTTATCGAAAACTGCTGGAGCTTCTCCTTTAAAAAGATTTACTCAGAGATTAACATATGCAAATAACAAAACCTTTGTAGGTAAAGGCAAAATTGAAGAAATTAGATTATACGTTAAAGATAATCACGTTGATGTAATAATTTTTGATGATGATTTAACCCCTTCTCAAATTAAAAATATTGAAAGGATTTTTGAAGGTAAGCACAAGATATTAGATCGAAGTAATCTAATTTTAGATATTTTTGCTAGCAGAGCTCAAACCGCTCAGGCTAGGACACAAGTGGAGCTTGCTCAATATCAGTATCTTTTACCGCGCCTTACCAGAATGTGGACTCATCTTGAAAGACAGAAAGGGGGTATTGGTATGAGAGGGCCAGGTGAAACTCAAATAGAAACAGATAGGCAAATTATTAGAAACAAGATTGCTTCCCTAAAAAAGAAACTAGAAAAGATTGATAAGCAATCATCTACAAGAAGAAAGGGACGTGAGCATTTGATAAGAGTGGCTTTAGTTGGATATACTAATGCTGGAAAATCAACCTTAATGAACAAATTAGCAAAATCAGATGTTTTTGCAGAAGATAAACTTTTTGCTACTTTAGACACAACTGTTCGTAAGGTAGTTATCGGTAATCTTCCTTTTTTGTTAACTGATACTGTCGGCTTCATCCGTAAGTTGCCACATCAGTTAATTGAAAGTTTTAAATCAACTTTAGATGAGGTTAGAGAAGCTGACTTTATAATTCATTTAGTGGATATTTCAAACCCAAATTTTGAGGAGCATATTAATGTGGTTAATAAAACTATTTCTGAAATAGGGGTCAATGATAAGCCGACACTATTGGTCTTTAATAAAATAGATGCTTATACTTTTATAGAAAAAGAAACAGATGATTTAACTCCAGTTAAAAAGGAAAACCTTTCTTTACAAGACTTACAAAAAACATGGATGTCTAAAATTGAGTTAAATACAATGTTTATTTCTGCTCTTAATAAAACTCATTTTGATGATTTGAGAGAAGAAATGTATTTGAGAATTAAAAAATTACATGAAAAAAGGTACCCGTATAATAATTTTTTGTTTTAAGAAAAAGATTGTAAATCAGAAAACTTTTTATAATGTCCATCTTGACTAATTAGTTGTTGATGAGATCCCCGCTCAATTATTTTTCCTTTGTCCAAAACAATTATTTCATCTGCGTTTTTTATTGTAGAAAGCCTATGCGCAATTACTAATGATGTTCGTGAACGCATTAAGTTTTCAAGAGCCTCTTGAACTAGTTTTTCTGATTCAGTATCAAGTGATGATGTTGCTTCATCAAGAATTAGAATCTCCGGACTTTTAAGTATTGCTCGAGCAATGCTTAGTCTTTGTTTTTGACCACCGGAGAGTTTACTTCCTCTGTCACCTATATTAGTGTTATATCCATTTTCTGTTTCTAAAATAAATTTATGTGCATTTGCTACTTTTGCTGCAGCAATTATTTCATCTTTAGTTGCATCTATTTTTCCTAATCTTATATTATTATAAATAGTGTCATTAAATAGTATTGATTCCTGACTTACAATTCCCATTAGGCTTTTTAAGTCTGCCATAGCAATATCTTTTATATTAGTGTTGTCAATAAATATTCCCCCTTCATTAACATCATAAAATCGGGATAGTAAATCAGCTAAAGTTGATTTTCCACATCCTGATTTACCTACAAGAGCAACCATCTTTCCCTTTTTAATATTAAAATTGACATCCGTTAAAACTTTAATATCTTCATATTTAAATGTAATATTTTTGAATTCAATATTAGTATTAAGAATTTTTATGCTTTTTGGCTGATCTATATCAGTTATCTCGTTTTCAGTATCTAGCACTTCGTATATTCTTTGGGCTGCAGCACTTCCTTTCTTAATGTGATAATAAGAGCTTGTTAATGATTTTGCTGGAGGAATAATTTGAGAGAAGATAAGGATGTAGCCTATAAATTCTTCTGCTGAAAGAATACCATTTCCACTTAAAACTAATTGTCCTCCAAACCACATTACAATTACCATTACTATTGTACTTAAAAGTTCACTCATTGGAGATGAAAGATCTTTTTTTCTGAGTAGCCCTGTCATTATATTTTTATAGCCTTCGCTTTCTTTTTCAAAGTTTTTATTGATGTATGATTCCGCATTAAATGCTTTAATAATCCTAAGTCCTGCAATATTTTCATCAATTATAGCAAGTAAATCTCCCATTTTTTTTTGTCCTTTTTCTGATGATTTCTTTAGTGACTTGCCAATAATGCCAATAATTATTCCTGTTATCGGAAAAAGAACTATAACAAATAAAGTGAGTTTTGCGCTAATAGCAATCAGAGTTAACAAGTATATAATAATAGTTAAAGGGTCTTTGAATATCATTTCAATTGAACTCATGATACTCCATTCAATTTCAACTAAGTCTGAAGTAAGTCTTGCTGTTAGATCTCCCTTTCTTTTTTTTGTGAAAAAAGGTAGTGGTAAGGAAATAATTTTTTTATGTAGATCCATTCTTATGTCATGTACTATTCCATTTCGAATAGGAGTAAGAAAATATAGCGCTAAATATCGAAACAGATTTCTAAAAAAGAAAGTGGTTAGTACAAGTATACAGATGAATAATAATGCCTCAATTTCTCCTTTTTGATCAATAATGGAGCTTATTAGAGCATAAAAATTATCTTTTATGGCATCAGTTTTAAAACTTAATGGTTGCGCATTATAAACCTTTTCTTGTGTGCCAAATAGTATTCCTAAAAAAGGGATCACCATTGTAAGTGATACTAATGAGAATAAAACGCTTATGATATTTGATAAAATATTTAATATAGCAAAAGGGCTATACGGTTTTATATAATTAAGAATTTTTAAAAAGTAATGCATTATACAAAAGTAGTTAATATTACTTATTTTTGGCTTCATATGGAAACAACAAGACAAAAAAAAGTTTCTCGTTTACTGCAAAAGGAATTATCAAGTGTTTTTCAAAAGGAAATTTCTTCACTACTTGGTAATATTATGGCTACTATCACAATTGTTAGGATTTCACCAGATTTAGCTAATGCTAATGTTTTTATAAGTTTTTTCCCTGTTAAAGATCCTCAAGTTGCCTTAAAACTGATAAAGGATAATAGTGGAATGTTGAGAAGGCATTTGGGACATAGAGTAAAGAATCAACTTAGGATTGTACCGAGTATTGAATATTTTTTGGATGATTCAGCTGCATATGCTGAAGAAATTGAGAGATTGTTAAAAAAATAAAAACAGTGAATTTTTCCTTTTTTATTGCTAAAAGATATTTTTCAACCAAGAAGAAAAATAATTTTGTGCATATTATCTCTTTAGTGTCATTAGTAGGAGTTGCTATTGGAACATGTGCTTTAATTTTAGTATTGTCGGTTTTTAATGGTTTTGAAGAGCTTATATTAAAGATGTATAACTCTTTTGACCCACATCTTAAAATAACATCAGCGGAGGGGAAAGTTTTTAACCCAAATAATATAAAAATTAATAGCACTAATGTTTTAGAAAAAGCTTATGTATTGGAGGAAGAAGCACTTTTAAAGTACCAAGATAAGGAGTTTATTGCAAAGGTAAAAGGCGTTTCTAATTCATATGAACAGTTATTAAATTTTGATAGTCTTTTAGTTGATGGGAGCTATATTGATGCTTATGAAAGTAAAAATGTTGCAGTTATTGGAAGAGGAGTTGCGTACTTTTTATCAATGAACCTTGGAAATATCTTTGATCAGTTACATGTTTATGTGCCTAATCGTTCTGTCAAAACATTGTTAGAGCCTAGAAATGCTTTTAAAAAAGGAAGTGTTTTACCTGTTGGAATTTTTGGTGTTCAATCGGAGATAGACGAAAAATATATTATTACCCCATTGTTATTTATCCAAAATTTATCAGAGCGTAAAAATAAAATTTCAGCCATAGAAATAAAGTTAAAAGATGCTAGTAAGATGCTAGAAACTCAGCAACAATTAACTTTATATTTAGGAGATAAATTCATAGTAAAAAACAGATTAGAGCAGCAGAATTTTCTCTATAAGATCCTTAATGTTGAAAAATTAGTTTTATTCTTGATTTTGGCTTTTATAATGATTATTTCAACTTTTAATATAGTGGGATCTTTAAGTATGCTAATGTTAGATAAAGAAAAGGATATTAAAACATTTAAAAGTTTTGGAGTATCTGAAAGTAAGATAACAACTTTATTTTTCACAAAAAGTATGTTTACAGTTGTTACAGGGTTATTTCTTGGGCTTTTAATAGGTGTAACGCTTGCTTATTTGCAACAATATTATGGGTTCATAAGTATGGGGAGTAATGGCAGTTTTGTGGTTGATAGTTATCCTGTATGTCTGAAATTAGGAGATATTATAATTGTGAGTTTTACAGTTTTATTTATTGGATTACTCGCCTCCTGGTATCCTGCAAAGGTTTTAAGTAAAAAATTATTTAAATGTTAGAAATTTTTAGTTACAAGATCAAGTAAGTGCTGTATTTCTTCAACGTTATCAGAAGTGACCAGTTTAGTACGATAATCTTTAAAATACGGAATACCTTTAAAGTAGTTAGTGTAGTGGCGTTTCATTTCAGCAATACCAAGAACTTCACCTTTCCATTCAATAGAATGCTTTAGATGTTGTTTGCAAGCATCTACTCTATCAGCAATGCTTGGTGGGGATAGATGAGTCCCTGTTTTTATGAAGTGTTTTATTTCGTTAAAAATCCAAGGGTTACCTATAGCACCACGACCAATCATAACACCATCAACACCATACCTAGCTCTATATTCTACTGCCTTTTCTGGCGTGTTAACATCGCCATTACCAAAAATAGGGATATGCATCTTTGGATTGTTTTTTACTTCTCCAATTAAGGACCAATCAGCATCTCCTTTATACATTTGTTTTCTGGTTCTTCCATGAATGGATAAAGCTTTAATACCTACATCTTGCAGTCTTTCGGCTACTTCTACTATGTATTTTGAGTTTTCATCCCAACCTAAGCGAGTTTTAACGGTAACAGGAATTTTAGTTGCATTGACAATTTCCTTTGTCATGCTAACCATCTTTGGGATATCTTTCAGTATTCCTGCTCCAGCACCTTTTTTTGTCACTTTTTTTACTGGGCAACCATAGTTTATATCAATAAACTCAGGTTGTGCTTTCTCACAAATTTCAGCAGCTAATCGCATAGATTCAATTTGATAGCCAAAAATTTGAATGCCTATAGGTCGTTCAAAATCATAAATGTCTAATTTCATAGTACTTTTTTCAGCATCACGAATTAGTCCTTCTGAAGAGATGAATTCAGTATATAATACATCTGCTCCATGTTCTTTACAGAGAGCACGAAATGGGGGATCGCTTACATCTTCCATTGGTGCTAATAATAGTGGAAAATCTCCTACATTAATATTTCCTATCTTTACGCTCATAAATATTTGCAAACATACATAATAATGGGATTTAAAGGTATTTATAAAGATAAGTCAACAGCAATTAAAGTAAGCCTTTTATTTTTGCTTGTCTTTCTTTCACTGGCTTTGCATACATCGTTAGCTGTACTCTTGATTAGCTTTTTTGCTGATAATGGCATGGCGATTATTCAAAATCAAGATTTGACGAACCAAACATCTATAAATTATTTAAAATTAATGCAGCTTTTTACAGGAGTAGGTATATTTATTACTCCCATATTGATATATGCTTATCTGACGAATTTTGATTTTAAATTTGTTTCAGTAACAAGACAAGATGCAATTTTAGTTTGCGCCATAATGTTACTAATTACCCCTTTTATAGCTCTTCTTGTTGAATGGAATATGCTGTTGCCATTTCCTGACTGGTTAATGCAATTTCATTTTAATTCAGAACCGATTATAACTGCTTTCTTAAACATGGATACTATTTGGGATTTATTGTATACAATTTTTGTTATTGCTATTATTCCAGCAATTGGAGAAGAATTATTTTTTAGAGGGTATTTACAACAAACAATTGGAAATTGGTTAAGTAATCATCATAAAGCAATTTTATTAACTGGATTTTTATTTAGCGCAATTCATTTAGATATTCAAGCAATTATTCCAAGATTTTTATTAGGAGTATTTTTAGGATATTTATATTATTGGGGGCGAAACTTATGGCTGCCAATATTAGCACATTTTACAAATAATTCTCTAGCGGTGATCTTTTCTTTCCCATTATTTAAAGTTGAAAATGGAGCATATTCAGTTTTTTCAAAGACTAAGATTGATCCTATGCTAGCATTATTTTCGTTTTGTTCTTCTGCTTTATTGATATATATCCTTTATCAAAATTTAAGTATAAAAAAAGACTGATTTTATTAATCGTTATGAAGATTTGTTAATAGTCCCAATCACCTTTTCTTGTCGAATAATTGATTTTTAGTGAATTGGCTTTTCTTAACTCTTGCTTTACATCAGTAATAATTCCCATTTTAACGCTTTCATCAGCCTTTATAGATGTTGTCATGTATGGTATTTCTTTTTCATCTCTTGCTTCTTGTTCACTAGCAATAAACTCTTGTATTTCATCCACACTTGCAAAGGAATCATTTAGTTGGATTCTTGCAGCAGTACCAAAAGAGGCTTGCATTCTTTTAATTGGGGGCCCAATGTAGATGTAGCTAACTAACGACTTCTTTTCTAGCTTTTTAATTTCTGTAGCTTTCGGAGTTACAACATTAACAAAAAGAGTTGTTTCACGCATTACTGTAGTTACCATAAAAAAGAAAAGTAGCATAAAGACAATATCTGGCAATGATGCAGTAGATATTGCAGGCATTCCTTTTTTTCCATTTTTACTAAATTTACTCATTACCACCAATATTTTTAGGCTCAGCTTCAGATATTTTTTGAGGATATAATTTTCTGATTTCTTTCTTTTCTTTTTTGTTTAAATCAGCATATCTTTCACCAAATTTACTTAAAGCTGCCTCATTTCTTAACTCATTATATGCAGCTGCTAACTCATTTTGTACTTGTATGTATGTCATATATTTTGTTCCTCTGTCGTTTTGCAATGAGATAATTGCTTTTTGAGGACTATCAGAAGAAGAGGGGTCTACTCCATTATTATTGATGAATTTTTTTGCTCCATCTTTAAGTTCAGATATTTGTGTCCATTCACCCTCAACTAAAAGTTCATTTTTTGAATTAATAAGAACAACATAAATATTTTTTGCTTTAATTTCTGGTGGTTTTTCTTGTTCTTCCTCAGGCATTGGTGGTAATTTTCTAGAAATTCCCGTGTCTTGATCCATTGTTGTTGTTACTAAGAAAAAAATTAATAGCAAAAAGGCAATATCGGCCATTGACCCTGCATTTATTTCTGGTAATCCTCTTCTTTTACTTGCCATTACTTAGAAAACACTTTCGAAAGTTCAGCATATAATACAGCTGCAATCGCGCCAATTGCTAGAACGTAAAATGTAATAAGCCCCATTCCGACATTTTTGGCTGTTGAGGCTGTAATTTCATATTTTTCAAATGATTGTAAAACTTCATCAGAGGCAATTAAATATGAAAATAATATAACAGCAACTAGACCACCTAAAGTGTATAGTGTTTTTTTGGCATTCTTAGTATTTGACATAAGTCTTTTGATACCAAAACCGATTGCTGCAAGTGCAGCAAAACCGATCATTAAATAAGTAACAATTATACCTATATTAATTAAACTTTCCATACTTATTTATTTTTTACCAATAAGTCAATCAATGAAATAGAAGCATCTTCCATTGAATTAACAAGTGAATCAACTTTTGCAATTAAGTAATTATAAAAGACTTGAAGAATCATTGCTACAATTAGTCCAAAAACAGTGGTTAATAAAGCAACTTTAATCCCCCCTGCAACTAATGAAGGTGATATGTCTCCTGCTGCTTCAATAGCATCAAAAGCACCAATCATTCCAATAACTGTTCCCATGAATCCAAGCATAGGAGCTAGGGCTATAAATAAAGAAATCCATGAAAGCCCTTTTTCTAAAAGGCCCATTTGCACTGAGCCATAAGAAATAATTGATTTCTCAACCATTTCTACTCCTTCATTTGATCTTTCTAAACCTTGATAAAAAATAGATGCCACAGGCCCGTTAGTATTTCTACAAACTTCTTTTGCTGCATCAACTCCTCCACTATTTAATGCGCTTTCAACATCATTTAATAATTTATTAGTATCAGTTGTTGCCATATTAAGGTAAATAATTCTTTCGATTGCTAACGCCAAACCTAATATCAGACATAATAAAACAATTCCCATAAATCCAGGCCCCCCTTCAATAAATTTTTGTTTTATAATTTGATGAAAACTAGATGGCATTTCTTCATTAGATGTAGCAGGGCTAGTAGTTTCTTCTATCATAGCTTCTTCTGTAGTTGTCTCTTCAGGCATAATAGAATCTGATTCTTGTGCATACATATTATAAGAACCTGTAACGAATAATACTAATAGTGCTAGTAAGGCAAATTTGTTTTTCATTTTCTTTTTAATTTTTTTAGAAATTTAATTTAGTCTGGCAAATTTATAAAAATATTATAAAGCTGCAGTATATCTGTTGTTTACTTCTACCCAATCTATTACATTGAAAAACGCACTGATATAATCAGGGCGTCTGTTTTGGTAATTTAAATAATAAGCATGCTCCCATACATCAAGACATAATACGGGAGTCCCTCCGCACTCTCCTTGCATAAGAGGGTTGTCTTGATTAGCTGTTGAGCAAATATTAAGCCTCCCATTTTCAACACAAAGCCAAGCCCATCCAGAACCAAATCTTGTAGCTGCAGCTTTTGAAAATTCAACTTTAAAATTCTCATAAGATCCATAATTATCATTAATTGCATCAGCTATTTTCCCTACTGGATTTCCTCCTCCATTTGGACTCATTGATGCCCAAAATAGATTATGATTAAAAAATCCTCCTCCATTATTTCTTACTGCATCACTTAAGTCTAAAGACTTGCAAATTTCTTCAATGCTTTTTCCCTCCATTTCTGTACCTGCAATAGCATTATTTAAATTATTGGTGTAGCCTTGATGATGTTTGCTATGGTGTATTTCCATAGTTCTAGCATCAATATTTGGTTCTAATGCATTATATGCATAAGGTAGTTTTGGTAATTCAAAAGACATAATTTATTTATTTTTAGTTAGTTATAACAATATTTGCCAGGCCTCTTCAGTTTTTCCTTGAGTTAAAAAGTCCTTTGCTAAGATATGTTTTTCAGTCGTATTTTTGTTGTTTCTAAGTGAAAATTCTTTTTTCCTAGGAACCTTTTTGGCAGAAGCTAAAATAGCAAGCTCATTTCCAGTTAGAATTTTAGAGGTTCTAATTTTTTCAGGTAAATTATCAATTCCCATTCCAATTTTAGATATTGGTTTTGTAATCTCATAAAGAGATTCTTTGGTTGTCTTTCCATACCAATTAGCACCTAAGCGACTTACTATTTTTAGCTTAAAAGGATCTATTTGCTTCTTGGTTAAAATATTTTCATCAATATGAATTTTAAGTACTTCGCATAAGACTAAACTACCAGCACCACCCTCTGCACCTAATTCAATTACATCATTCACCTTACATTCAAAATTTACAGGAGATTCTTTTACTCTGGATGGCGTGATAAGATCTGATTCTACCTCAGTAAAACCTGCTTTTTTAAATTCATTAACATTTGCTTCAAAGTCGCATGAAGAAAGAGATACTTGTTGAGCAATTTCTTCGGAAACAAGAGAAATGACACACTCCTTAACTTCTTTGATGTTATCTAAGGTATGCTTGGAAGTATTATTTCTAACTCTTCTTACAGGTGAAAAAACAAGAATAGGTGGATTTACGGAAAAAACATTAAAAAATGAAAATGGACTTAGGTTTTTATTTCCGTTTTTATTTATAGTGCTTACAAATGCTATTGGTCTAGGCGTAACAGTGTTTGATAAATAATTATATATTTTTGCTGCTTCTGTTGATTTAACATCTATACTTCTAATCATTTTTTTAATTTTAAAATTGAATGATTGTTTTTTGATTTTATAATTTTATTTGTAATACTTCCTAAACCTTCAATTTTCATTTTAATTTCGTCTCCATCATTTAACCATTTTTCAATGTAGTTAGGTTTTTTTCTTTTGTTTGTGCCGTTAATTTCTAGTAAACATCCAGTACCTACAGTGCCAGAACCAATAATATCTCCTGCAAATAATTCTACCCCATATGAAGCTCGTTCAATAATTTCTGAAAATGTCCAATTCATATTTTTTGCATTTCCTTCCGACAATAATTTTCCGTTAACAAAACATTGCATTTTCAAATCATATTTTTTGCCAAATACTGTGTCAATTGATTTTGCATCTAATTCATCTTTTGTTATTAAGTAAGGGCCTATTACATTTGCAAAATCTTTTCCTTTTGCAGGACCAAGGTTTAATTTCATTTCTTCCATTTGTAATGTTCGTGCACTAATATCATTTAATATGCAAAAACCAGCAATATGTTTATCCGCATCTTTAACCAAAATATTTTTTCCGCCTTTTCCAATGATGATTGCCAACTCTAATTCATAATCTAATTTGTTAAAATGATCTGGCATAATTTCTATTTCTTGTCCATCACCATACATTGAATTGTGATTAGAAAAATAAAAAACTGGGAATTGATCAAATTCTGAGATCATCTTATAGCCTCTATTTTTTCTGCATGTTTCTACGTGTTGTCTAAAAGCATAAGCATCTCTAAACGAATTTGGTTGTGGTATTGGAGGCAAGAGAACAATATTTTTGATGCTATGTTTAATTGTATTTTTAGACGAAATGTATTTTTTAACTTTATTTTGATAACCTTCTATTTTCAATAGTTCGATTAATGAGATATTCCCGAAGTAGCTATTAAGATTGTAGACGCATTCATCTTCAAGTACACCAATTTGGAGTGTTTGATTGTTAGCTATTTTATAAGAAAGAAGTTTCATTTATAAATACAAAACTATCAATTTTATTTTAGGGATGACATAAATGAATCTTTGTTTGTGTTTTATCTTATATTTGCAATAAAACATAGCATATGCCATTTTATCATAAATTAGGAAACATACCACATAAAAGACATACTACTTTTGAAAAAGAAGAAGGGGGATTACACTACGAAGAGCTTTTTGGCACTATTGGTTTTGACGGTATGTCATCATTATTATATCATCTTTATAGACCTACTCAAGTTAAAGAAATAAAAGAAGCATATTCTGTAGCTCCATTGGCTGCTGTAGAAAAAAACCTAAAATCATATTTGTTAAAAGGTTTTGATACACCAAAAATTCAAGATCATTTAGAAAGTAGGATATCAATACTTTTTAATAATGATCTTAACATATTACTTTCAGCTCCAACTAATTTAGAAGAAGATTATTTTTATAAAAACACTGATGGAGACGAAGTGATTTTTGTTCACAAAGGAACAGGTACTTTAAGGACTTTTGTGGGTAATATCGACTTTAGAGAAGGAGATTATTTAGTTATTCCTAGAGGAATGATTTACACAATGAGGTTTAATTCAAAGAATAATCGATTATTTGTAGTAGAGTCCTATACTCCTGTATACACGCCAAAGAGATATAGAAATCATTTTGGACAGTTATTAGAACATTCACCATATTGTGAGAGAGATTTAAGAAAACCACAAGACTTAGAAACCCATGATGAGCAGGGAGATTTTATTATTAAAATTAAAAAGGAACATATGATACATGAATACACCTATGCTTCTCATCCATTTGATGTAGTAGGTTGGGATGGTTATAATTTTCCATACGCTTTTTCAATTCATGACTTTGAACCAATTACAGGACGTGTTCATCAGCCACCACCTGTTCACCAAACTTTTGAAACTAATAGATTCGTTATATGTTCATTTTGTCCAAGATTATATGATTATCATCCTGAATCTATACCAGCCCCATACAATCATTCAAACATTGATTCTGATGAGGTGTTATACTACGTTGATGGAGATTTCATGAGTAGAAATCATGTTGAAGAAGGGTTTATTTCTTTACATCCAGCGGGTATTCCACATGGGCCTCACCCTGGAGCAATGGAAAGAAGTATAGGAAAAAGAAAAACGGATGAATTAGCTGTCATGATAGATACTTTTGCTCCACTTAAGTTAACACAAGAAGCTATTAACTTATCTGATGGCAAATATCATAAATCTTGGCATGAAGAATAATTCTAAGAAAATAAAAAATTATGAGTGAAATAAAAAACGTTGATTACGGAGTAGAAAAAATATTTGATGGGGCTAAGGATTTTTTACCTCTATTAGGAACGGATTATGTAGAGTTTTATGTAGGAAACGCTAAACAAGCGGCATATTATTATAAGTCAGCATTTGGATTTCAATCTTATGCTTATAAAGGTCTTGAAACAGGAAGTAGAGATGTAGTCTCGTATGTTTTAAAACAAGATAAAATCTGTGTGGTATTGACTACTCCTTTAAATTCAAAATCTAATATTAATGATCATATTGTTAAGCATGGAGATGGAGTTAAAGTTATTGCACTTTGGGTAGATGATGCTACAAAATCTTGGAGAGAGACAACAAGTAGGGGGGCAAAGTCATACATGAAGCCAACAATAGAAAAAGATGAGTATGGTGAGGTCGTACGATCTGGAATATTCACCTATGGAGATACAGTACATGTTTTTGTTGAGAGAAAAAACTATAAAGGAGTATTTCTTCCTGGTTTTGAAAAATGGAGATCAGATTTCAACCCAGAGCCAACTGGTTTAAAATTTATTGATCATATGGTTGGCAATGTGGGATGGAATGAAATGAATAAGTGGGTAAATTTCTATGAAGATGTAATGGGATTTGTAAATTTTTTATCATTTGACGATAAACAAATTACTACAGAATATTCTGCATTAATGAGCAAGGTAATGAGTAATGGAAATGGAAGGATTAAATTTCCAATTAATGAGCCAGCAGAGGGAAAAAAGAAATCGCAAATAGAAGAATATTTAGATTTTTATGAGGGGCCTGGAGTACAACATATCGCAGTAGCAACAGATGATATTATTACTACTGTTGGTAACTTAAGAGCTAGGGGAGTAGAATTTCTTTCTATTCCTCCACAGGAATACTATGATGCGGTACCTCTAAGATTAGAGGAACATAATCATGAGTTAAAAGAGGATATAGAAACCTTACAAAGGTTAGGTGTTTTAATAGATGCTGATGAAGAAGGTTATTTATTGCAGATTTTCACAAAGCCAGTAGAAGATAGACCAACGTTATTTTTTGAGATAATACAAAGAATGGGAGCTAGGGGTTTTGGAGCAGGGAACTTCAAAGCTTTATTTGAGGCCATTGAAAAAGAACAAGAGAAAAGAGGAACATTATAAATTAAAACATTATGACACATTTAAAAGTAGGTGATACTGCACCAGAGATAAATTCAGTAGATCAAAATGGAGATAAAATTACTTTAGAACAATATAAGGGGAAGAAAGTAGTGCTTTACTTTTATCCAAAAGACATGACTCCTGGATGTACGGCCCAATCCTGTAATTTAACAGATAATTATGGAATACTACAAAAGGCTGGTTATGAAGTCCTTGGAGTATCCTGTGATAGTGTAAATAGACATAAAAAGTTTATTGAGAAATACAATCTTGCTTTTTCCCTTGTTTCTGATGAGGACAAAAAGGTGGTTGTTGATTATGGAGTTTGGGGACTGAAGAAATTTATGGGTAGGGAATACATGGGGATTACAAGAACTACTTTTGTGCTGGATGATAATGGTATTATTGAAAAGATTGTTACAAAAGTAGATACAAAGAATCACGCTGCTCAGATTTTATCTTAAAATTATAATAAGTAATAGATAAATAGACAATTTAGCCAATATTTTTTTTGACTAATTTAAAATCAAGTAACTTTGTGCTTATGTATAAGCACAAATTATATATACTGTTATGCGTTTTGTTGTCTATTAATGATGCCTATTCAACTCATGGAGCTGGATTAGATATTAGTTATAAATGTTTAGCTCAAGGAGCGAATTCTGACACATATGAAATAACAGTTAGATATTATAGAGATTGTAGTAGCCCTACATCTGCTGGCAATAT
>MDSW01103708.1_pt1 | contig 21625 bp, 17 predicted proteins | sample 811171 | NCBI WGS metagenome assembly MDSW01 (sample SAMN05326641, study PRJNA326480) | marine metagenome | isolation source: seawater | place: Atlantic Ocean: North West | collected 2012 | reverse complement strand
TAATTGTGGAGTCTCCAGCAAAAAAGAAAATCATTCAAGGTTTTCTAGGTAAAGATTTTGTGGTAGAATCTAGTATTGGACATATTAGGGATTTGCCAAAGAAGGGTGGAATGGGTATTGATATTGAAAATGGTTTCACACCTGATTATGTGATATCTGAAGACAAGAAGAAGGTTGTTAGTCATTTGCGAAAAATTGCGAAGGATGCGCAAAAGGTTTGGCTTGCAACTGATGAGGATCGTGAAGGAGAGGCTATTGCATGGCATTTAACAAAGGCATTAAAGTTAGATGCTAGTACGACTAAACGAATTGTTTTTCATGAAATCACAAAAAAAGCGATTACTCATGCTGTTAATAATCCGAGAGTTTTAGATTCAAACTTGGTAAATGCTCAACAAGCAAGAAGAGTTTTAGATAGATTGGTAGGATTTGAGCTCTCTCCTGTTCTTTGGCGTAAGGTTAAGCAAGGTCTTTCGGCTGGTCGTGTGCAATCTGTTGCTGTTCGTTTAATTGTTGAGCGTGAGAATGAGATTAATGATTTTACGTCTGTTTCTTCTTACAAAGTAGTTGCCTTTTTTATTAATCTTGAGGGGAAAATAGTTAAAGCTGAACTGCCTCAAAGATTTAAAGATAATGAGGACGCTTATGTATTCATGCAAAAATGTAAAGATGCTTCATTTTCGGTAGGTTCTTTGGATAAGCGCCCAGCTAAGAAGTCACCTGCTGCTCCATTTACAACCTCTACTTTGCAACAAGAAGCGTCTAGAAAGTTAGGCTTTTCTGTTAATCAGACTATGGTTGTGGCTCAGAAGCTATATGAAGCTGGTAAGATAACTTATATGAGAACTGATAGTGTAAACTTGTCTAATGATGCATTGGATGCCATAGAAAAAGAAATTCTAGCACAGTATGGTAAAGATTTTCTCAACAGAAGAGTTTATAATAATAAAGCAAAGGGAGCTCAAGAAGCACATGAAGCTATTCGGCCTTCTTATATGAGTAGTAGGGCCGTTGATGGAGACTCTTCTTTGCAGCGTTTGTATGATTTGATTTGGAAACGAACGGTATCTTCTCAGATGTCAGATGCAAATTTTGACAGGACTACCATGAAGATTAACATGTCAGACTCAACGGAACAATTTGTAGCAAAAGGAGAGGTGATTACATTTGAAGGTTTTATGAAGGTTTATCTTGAAGGTAAAGATGATATTAATGAGAAACAAGATGGGATACTTCCTAGTGTCTTAGTTGGTGAGAATTTAGAGCTTTCGGAAGCTCTTGCTTCTGAACAATTCTCTCGTCCTCCAGCAAGGTATGCTGAGGCCAGTTTAGTAAAAAAAATGGAGGAGTTAGGTATTGGGAGGCCATCTACTTATGCAGCAACAATTACAACTATTCAAAAAAGAGGCTATATTAAGAACGAGAAACGTGATGGGGTACAGCGTACTCTACAATTGATAGAATTAAAGAACGGGATTATCGAGAAGAAAGAGAAAGCTACTGTAGTGGGTGCTGAAAAAAAGAAACTTTTTCCAACGGATATAGGTGTTGTTGTTACAGATTTTCTGGTAAGTAATTTCCCTGATATTATGCAGTATAGTTTTACAGCATCTGTAGAAACAGAATTTGATGAGATTGCTGAAGGTAAAAAGGTGTGGAATAAAATGATAGCTTCTTTTTATGGTGGGTTTCATACACAAGTAGAGGCTGTAACTAGTACTGCAGGTAAAGTTTCTGGAGAAAGAGAGCTTGGTATTGATCCTGTGAGTGGGAAGCAAGTCTTTGCAAGAATAGGTCCTTTTGGTCCTATGGTGCAACTTGGCAAAAAGGAAGAAAGCGAGGATGCTCCGAAGCCAAAGTTTGCATCATTAATTGAGGGGCAAACAATCCAGAAAATTACCCTGCAAGAGGCGATGGATTTGTTTAAGCTTCCTAGATTGGTTGGAGAATGGCAAGGTAAGGATATTGTAGCTTCAGTAGGTAGGTTTGGTCCATATTTACGATACGATGGTAAATTTACATCTATTAAAAAAACTGATGAAGAAGATCCTTTGACAATTAATCTAGATAGATCAATAGAACTAATAAAAATTAAAATTCAGCAAGATAAAGATAGAATAATTTCTAGTTTTAAAGGAGTCCCTGTGATTCAAGTTCTTAATGGAAGGTATGGCCCATTTATTCAGGTATCTCCTGAAAAGGGTAAGAAGATAAATGTAAAGATTCCTAAAGATTCTGATCCAAAGGCGCTCACTAGAGAGGATTGTGTCATTCTTTGGCAGAATCAACCAGATAAAAAGTCTCGATTTAAAAATAAAGAATGATAGATCTTCGGTCGTATTTTGAGCCTGTGGGATTAGACTTATATTCTGATAAAGATAGGTGGGAGACTACTCAGATCGGAAGAAATATTGAGAAACATAGTGAAGATTTTTTCCCAGATTTAAAGTTTTCTGAGATTGCAATTTTTAATGTCCCAGAGTATGGAGGCTCTAAGAACTCTGGGGAAGAAGAGGAATGTCGTATAAGATCCTCATTTTATAGTCTTTACTATAAGAATCTCCCTAGAATCTCTGATTTGGGTACTCTGAAATTAATGCCTGCTAGAAAAGAGTCTTTCAAGGTGATTCAAAAGATCTGTAAGGAATTAATACATAATGGAATTATTCCATTTGTAATTGGAGGTGGTCATGATGTAAGTTATGCTATGTATAAATCTTATGCTTTATTAGATAAGTTTATTACTTTAACTACTATTGACAGTAAATTTGATATTGGGTTGGAGGATGACAACTTAGCATCTTTCTCTCATCTGGGAAAAATCATTGCTCATAAACCGAGTCATTTATTTCATTATACAAATTTAGGATACCAATCTTATTTTGTTTCAGACATTGCGATTGAGATGTTAGATTCCATGAATTTTGAATCTATGCGTCTAGGGGAGTTAAAGGCAAGTTTTCATGAGGTAGAGCCAATAATGCGGAATACGGATTTCTTAAGTTTTGATATTTCAGCCATTCAGAGTATATATGCTGCAGCTAATTTTTATGCCGCTCCAAATGGATTTAATGGGGAGGATGCATGTAGGATTATGCGTTATGCAGGTGTTAGTGATAAAGTCACAGCTGTTGGTTTATTTGAGTATAATCCTAATCTAGATAGTAATAATCAGACGGCTTATTTATGCTCACAAATGATTTGGTATTTTATTGATGGATATAGGATTAGAAAGAATGAGTTGAACCCTAATGTAAAAGATTGTGCAAAATATACGGTAGCTTTTGAGGATGGTAAGAATGAAATCACGTTTTACAAAAGTCGTATTAGTGGTAGGTGGTGGATGGGGGTCCCTTTTAGGCAAGAAGGCTCTAGTAATTTGCAAAATTATTATGTTGCCTGTTCATATGGGGATTATGAGATGGCTAGCAAAGGAGAAATCCCTGAGAGATGGCTGAGAACATTACATAAATTTATTGAGTAAAACATTTGAAAAACAATGAATTGGAGTTTTTTCTTCCAAGGATATGTTAAGATGTATGTGTAGTTTTATACTAAAGTCTTAAAAATTGTTTATTTTAGCGCCAGTTTTTAGAGAAAATTAATTTAGATGAATAGAGTATTCGTATTATTATTAGTTCTACTTTCAGCAGATTTTTTATTTGCTCAGCAAGATCCTCAGTTTAGTCAGAATATGTTTAATAAGTTAGGTAATAATCCTGGTTTCTCTGGAAGTAGAGGTGTTGTTGCTACTTCTATTTTACATAGGTCTCAGTGGATGGGGTTTAGTGATGATGGAAGTGCTGTTTCTACTCAAAACTTTAGCGTTGATGCTGAGATTCCATTCCTAAATGGAGGGGTAGGTCTTAATGTAGTTAAGGATAATATTGCAGAGTTTAGCAATTTAGGACTTCAGGCTTCTTATGCTTATAGAGTAAAATTAGGTATTGGACAGCTTGGGTTAGGAATGTCTGTTGGAATGTATCAAAGTGGAGTTGATGGAACTGGTTTTAATCCAGCACAAACTGGAGACGATGCAATCCCTTTAAATAGTGTTTCTGGTTCAAAATTAGATTTAGGAGCAGGTGCTTATTTTAACACTCAAGATATGTATATAGGTGTATCTTCGACTCATATGAGTGAGCCTATAGTAGAATGGAGTGATGGACAAAAGTATCCGTTGACGCGACATTATTTCTTAATATCAGGATATTATTATGAAATAAATTCTGTACTGTCTTTGAATCCATCAATATACTTAAAATCAGATGGCGCAACATCTCAGCTAGATATTAACACAAATTTGATATACAATAATAAGATGTGGGGTGGCGTTACTTATAGGCTGGATGAGGGGTTAGTTTTATTAGCCGGAATGAATATTAACAAAGATTTAAGGTTTGGACTTGGTTATGATGTTAATGTCGTTAATAATATGGGTAATTCATTTGAATTTATGTTAGGATATAATTTTAAAATAAAAACAGAAAAAGCAATATCAAAATATAAGAATCCAAGATTTTTATAATTGATTTGTAATTTTAAATCTTTTAGTTTGTAAAATAAATATGAATATGAAAAAAATAATTTTATTAATCTCTGTAGTAGTTTTATTAACTGCTTGCGGAGGCTCTGGCAATGGAGAGTTAATCGGAGTTCAGGATAGGCAAATGTGGAATCCGACAGATCCTTATGGAATGGTATTTATCCCTCAGGGTAGTTATAATATGGGGCCATCTGATCAGGATGTTCCATTTGCAAATGTTTCGCAATCAAAGACAGTTTCTGTAGGAGCCTTTTACATGGATGAAACAGAGATTACAAATAATGAGTATCGTCAATTTACTATTTGGGTTAGAGATTCATTGGCACATGTTATCTTAGGTCAGGCAGGTATTGAAGGTCATTTGATTGAAGAGGATAAGAATGGTAATTTCTTAGATCCTGCTAGAATTGATTGGAGTACAAAAATCAGATGGGATGATCCAGAAGTTAGGGAAATTCTTGAAGAGGAAATGTATCTTCCGCAACATGAGAGATTAGAGGGGAGTAGAGAGTTTGATACTAGAAAATATGTATATAAGTATCAGGTGCTAGATATTGAAGCCGCATCTGTGAAAGAAAAGAGGGAGAAGGGAGCGACTGGAGAGAGAGATAGAAGTGAGTTCTTGTCGTATGTTGAACTTAAGATATACCCTGATACCTTAGTTTGGACTCATGATTATTCATACTCTTTTAACGATCCGTACACCAAGAATTATTTTTGGCACCCTGCTTTTGATGATTATCCTGTAGTAGGGGTAAATTGGAAACAAGCTAATGCATTTGCTAATTGGAGAACTAAGATTATGAATTCATTTTTAAGGAAAATTAAACAGCCCGTGCTTCCTGAGTTTAGGTTGCCTACTGAGTCAGAGTGGGAGTATGCTTCAAGAGGAGGTTTAGATGTCTCTCCGTACCCATGGGGCGGCCCCTATACTAGAAACATCCAAGGATGTTTCTTAGCAAATTTCAAACCATTAAGAGGGAATTATGTTGCTGATGGAGGGATAAAGGCAATTAAGACAGCCTCCTACAATCCTAATGGATATGGTCTGTATGATATGTCAGGTAATGTTTCTGAGTGGACTTCAAATGCATATGATGAGTCAGCTTACTCTTATTCGCATGATATGAATAGTGATTATCATTATAATGCCAAAGAAGATGATCAGGAAGTATTAAAAAGAAAATCTATCAGAGGAGGTTCTTGGAAGGATATCGCATACTTTATACAAACTAGCACGAGGACATTTGAATATCAAGATACTGCTAAGTCGTACATAGGCTTTAGATGTGCAGTTGATTTCTTAGGACGGGATAAAAAAGATTTTGAATAAGATTATAATAATTAAAATAAATTAAAAAATGAGTTTGATACATAAGATAGAACAGGTAACAGAAGCAAAATGGTATAAATTAATGATGCCAAAGCTATATGGTTGGGGGGCTGCAGTTGTAATTTTGGGAGCTTTGTTTAAGATAGAGCATCTTCCAGGAGCATCATATATGTTAATGGCAGGATTAGGAATGGAAGCGATTATTTTCTTTTTCTCTGCTTTTGAGAAGCAACATGTGGAGCATGATTGGTCTCTAGTATACCCTGAGCTTGCTCATATGGAGGATCCTGATGCTATGAAAAGACCAGCTCAACAATTAGATGAAGCTCTCTCTAGGGCAAAGATTGATAATGAATTGGTTGAGAGTTTAAATGATGGCTTAAGGTCTTTCGGAGAATCCGCTAAACAGTTGAACGAAACAATTTCAGCTGCTTCAGGTATTTCTGAATATAATTCGCAAATTGAAGAAGGTGTTAAGAATATGAATGCGTTAAATTCATTGTATGAGTTGCAATTGCAGGCTTCTAATCAGCAAATGGAAGCAACTAATCTATTCCTTCAAAATCTACAATCTTCAGTTGAAGATTCTAAGAAGTTCCAGCAGCAAGTTAGTAGCTTAGCTGAGAATTTAGAGCAATTAAATAAAGTGTATGCAAATATGCTTAATGCAATGAATCCTAATAAATAATTATTAATCTGTTACTCACTTTAAAATATATAAAATAATATGGCAGCAGGGAAACAAACGCCAAGACAAAGGATGATTAATATGATGTATTTAGTGCTTACTGCACTACTTGCATTAAATGTGTCAAAAGAGGTTCTAAATTCTTTCTTTGAGGTGAATAAAGGTATAGAAAGGACTACTAGTAATTTTAATTCCAAAAATGGGGATACTTATGCCGATTTTGACAATGCAGTTTCAAATAATCCTGTTAAATACCAGGAGGTTAGAGATAAAGCATACTCTATAAAAAAGAAGGCAGATGCCCTTGTTGATTCTCTTCAGAAGATGAAATATAATTTAGTTTTAGCGGTAGATAAAAAAGTTTATTTAGGTGCTGATCAGGAAATTAGAGATGAGGATGGTGACTTAATTGAAGAAAAAGCAGTTCTGTCTTCATGGGAAGATTTGTCAGATAATCAAAAGAATAGTCTTATAGGTTATTTAAGTGCAAAAGACAATAGAGATCAGTCTGGTTCATTATTTTATAATAAAAAGTCAAAAGCTTATATATCTGGAGAAGGCACTCCAGCAACAAAGCGTAAAGAAGAGATGGAGAGTCTTAAGAAGTTATTGTTGTCATTGTCAGGAGGTAATGTCCGATTACAAAATTCTATTTCTGAGACGTTTGATTTAGAAGATCGTAAGCAAAAGGATGGAAAGTCTATTGCATGGGAGTATCATAACTTTTATGATATGCCGGCTGTAGGGGCATTAACTCTTTTGTCTAAAATGCAATCAGACATAAGAAATGCAGAAGCTAATGTTATAGATTATTTGAAAAAGGATATTGATGCTAAATCATTGAAGTTTACTGCAGCCGAGGGGATTCAAATTCCTAAATCAAATTTTGTGCTAAGGGGTGATACTTTTAGGGCTGAAATATTTATAACAGCAAATAATCCTGATCAGAATCCTGATATTTATGTGGGCGAGTATGATAGTATAGGTCCTGGCAACTATCAAATGAGAGGAGAAGAAGGTGTGGATTATGAAGCGGTTAGAGTCATTAATGGGAAGGGGATGTTTGCAACTAGAACTAAATCAGAGGGAGTTAAGAAATGGGGAGGTTTGATTGCTATGAAGACAGAAACAGGAACAAAAATATATCCTTTTGGAGGTGAATATTTGGTTGCAGCAAAGACTGCTGTTGTTTCGCCAATAAACATGAATGTTTTGTATCTGGAAGTAGATAATCCTTTAAAAGTTTCAGTCCCTGGTTATACTGCTGGTGAGATAACAGCTGTAATTAATAATGGTAAGGTTTCTGCTACTAAGAAATCACTGGGAGAATGGTCAGCGAGACCCTCTAAAAAAGGAAAGGCGATGGTTAGTTTATATGCTAATGTTGAAGGGAAAAGAACTAAAATGGGAGATATGCCTTTTAGGGTTAAGGAAGTCCCTCCTCCTAAGGCGAAAGTTGATTTTGTAAAAAATGTAAATGGTTCAAATATAATTAGTAAAATGGATCTATTAAATGCTGGAGGAGTTCAAGCACAGTTGAAAGATTTTGATTTTAAAGGGGTGCGATATATTATTACTTCATTTAGATTAATGGGGGTTATTAAAGGAGAACAAACTGCTAGAGAAACTAAGGGAGGACAGTTTACTAGTCAGATGGAGGGAATTATTAAAAACACAAGAGCTGGAAATACAATAACAATATCTAAAATTAAAGCAAAAAGGATTGATTATAAAAATAATAAAGAGATTCTTCTAGATCCTCTAATTTTAGACATAAAATAAAAAAATTATGAAAAATATAATATTATTATTTATTGCTGTAACATTTGTTACTTTAGGTGCTAATGCGCAAGATATTTTGACTATAGAGGAGATGAATTCTACTTATAAGAAAGAAAAACATCAAACTAAAAGGGCTCAGCCATATTCTCATTTGCGTCAGGCTGATGTTATGTGGTCACGTAAAATATGGAGAGAAATTGATTTGCGTCAAAAGATTAACCATCCTTTTTATTATCCAGAGAATGATGGTTTTATTGTTGTTACAGATGATAGGAAAAGTTTAATTGATGTTCTTTATTCTGCTATACTGGAGGGTAGTGTAATAGCTTATGATAATGCAGTGATGGATGATGAGTTTAGAGAGCAAATGAGTCAAGAAAATATTTATAAGATAGGTGGGGCTGAGAAAAGAACTGTCACTAAAACTGATTGGGATGCTGTTGCTGAAGGAGCTGATCCTGAAGAAGCAAAAATTACAGAGGTGATAGATATTCCGTTTGATAGGAATTCGATTAAGAAGTGGAGAATAAAAGAAGAATGGTTCTTTGATAAGCAAAGATCTGTATTAGATGTAAGGATTCTTGGCTTATGTCCTTTGCAAGAAGGTAAAGATGAAGTTACTGGACAAAAAAATGGAACTTTTAATCCTTTGTTTTGGGTTTATTTCCCCGAAGCAAGAAAGGTTTTGATTAATGCTGAAGTGTTTAATTTAGTGAAGAATGATGCTGAAAGAAGAACTTATGATGATATTTTCTGGAAAAGAATGTTTGGCTCCACTATTACTAAGGAAGCTAATGTCTATGACAGAAAGGTAGATGAATACATGGTTGGTCTTGATGCTTTATTAGAAGCTGAAAAGATTAAGGCTGAGATATTTAATTTGGAGCATGACTTGTGGGAGTACTAAAATTGATTCTATAAAATAATTAAAGCCCCTATTTGGGGCTTTTTTCGTTAATGAATAAGGAGTATAAAATAGCGATTATTGGTTTAGGGTATGTTGGATTACCTCTTGCTCTTGCTTTTTCTGAGCATTTTAGTGTTGTAGGCTTTGATATTAGCTTAGATAGGGTCGATTCCCTTAACAGGTCAGAGGATCTTAATAAAGAGATTATCCTTGTTAAGGATAATAAGCTGTCTTTTACAAGCAATATTAATCATATAAGTGATGCAAATGTTTATATTATAACTGTTCCTACTCCAGTTACAGATGACAATATCCCTGATCTAACAATTCTAAAAAGAGCATCTAAAATGATTGCTAGCATACTTAGGCAGGATGATATTGTGATTTATGAGTCAACTGTTTATCCGGGGGTTACAGAAGAGGTGTGCGTTCCTATTTTAGAGGAAGAGTCACAATTAATTTATAACAAAAATTTTTATTGTGGTTATAGCCCAGAAAGAATAAGCCCCGGAGCTAATCAATATAAATTAGAGGATATTATAAAGATAACATCAGGGTCTAATGATAAGATTTCAGAGGAAATAGACATGTTGTATAATAAGGTTATTAAGGCAGGAACATATAAGGCGCCATCTATTAAGATTGCTGAAGCGGCCAAAGTAGTTGAGAATACACAAAGAGATGTCAATATTGCGTTAATAAACGAGTTAGCTATGATGTTTGATAAGATGAATATAGACACTTCTGAGGTATTAGCTGCAGCCAAAACTAAATGGAATTTTTTAGATTTTAAAGCTGGATTAGTTGGTGGACATTGTATTGGAATTGACCCTTACTATCTGTTGCATAAATCTGAACAAAGTGGCTATACACCTAATCTGTTATATTCATCTAGAAAGATAAATAATAGTGTTGCTCAGTTTATAGTTAATAAGACTATTAGTTTGTTAGTGAAATTTAACAAGAAGATTGATGGCTCTAAAATTTTAATATTAGGTTATACCTTTAAAGAGAATTGTTCTGATATACGTAATACAAAAGTTAAGGATATAGTAGATGGACTTTTAAACCTGTCATGTAAAGTTAATATTTTTGATCCTTATGTTCTCCCTTCTGCTAGCAATAATTTTATTCCTTTACCGTTTGAGATGAATCAAAAATATGATGCTATTATTGTTGCTGTGTCACATAATCAGTTTTTAGAGTATTCTATTGATGATTTTTATAAGATATCACATCAAAAACTTGTACTTTTGGATATTAAAGGGATTTATAAAGAATCTACTTGGAAATTATAAATAAAATAACATGGAAAAAGAATTAAGTTTAAAAGAGATTATTAGTGGAGCTATATTATTTTTTATTAATTCTAGAAAAATTATTATTGCCGTAACTGTTTTTGGCACTCTAAGTGCTATACTATTTCAGAAATTGCGTCCTGCATATTATAATACTCAAGCAATTGCGACATCTGGGATTGCTGATTTTGAGAGGTTAGAAAGTAAAGAAGTATTAAGTCAAAGGGTTGCAGTTGATATCATTAACCTTCTAAGTTTAGATATTAGGAAGGAGGATTATGGTATCCTTGCTAAGAAGATGAATATCTCTTTAGAGACAGCTTCAGCAATTAGATCAATAAAAGCTGAGGAGATTATGAGTGATGGAGAAGAAGAGCAGAGATCCTCTACTTCTAAGTTCTCGATTGAATTATCTGTCAGCGATAATAGTTATATTAATAGTATACAAGATGGTTTGGTTTATTATTTTACAACAAATCAATATATAAAAGGTTACTATGAACAGTTTTTCTTGACTACTTCAAATGAGATTAATGCTATTGATCATGAGGTTGGCAGCTTGAGAGCTATAAGAAATTCAGAAAAATCAGCTATCGATATCAGTTCTATAAATTTAAACTCTAAAAGAGATCCGTATAATATTAATAATCAGATATTAGGGTTAGTTAATTTAAAATCTAAGCATATTACTGATTTAGCGTTACTAAAGCCTCTTTCATTTGTCACTTCATTTAGCCTGACAGAGAAGCCCGAAAGACAAGTTTTAATCTTAGGAGGAATTGCCGCAGTTTTCTCATTTCTGTTTAGTATACTTATTGCGCTCTTTTATAATGTATATGTAAAATCACAAGAATAATGAAAGTAGGAGTAGTTGGGTCTGGATATGTTGGTCTTGTAGCAGCGGCTTGTTTTGCTGAAATGGGCAATAATGTTGTGTGTGTTGATATTGATGATGATAAGATATTAAATCTTAAGAAGGGAATAATTCCTATTTATGAGCCAGGTCTATCGTCTTTGGTTATAGATAATCAAGCTAAAGAGACTTTGAACTTTACAACAAGTATTAATGAAGCCTTAAAATTCTCAGAAGTTATATTTATTGCTGTTGGAACTCCAATGGGTTCTGATGGCTCCGCTGATTTACAGTATGTTCTTCAAGTAGCTAAATCTATTGGAGAGCATATGCAGGGTCATATTGTGGTAGTTGATAAGTCTACAGTTCCAGTAGGGACAGCTGATAAGGTATCAGAAGTTATTCAAAAAGCTTTAGATAAGCGAGGTGTTAAGTTTACTTTTTCTGTAGTTTCTAATCCAGAGTTTCTGAAAGAGGGAAATGCAATTAATGATTTTATGCATCCTGATAGAGTAGTTGTTGGTGCCGATGATGAAGAATCTATACAGCTGCTGAAAACTTTATATGCTCCGTTTACTATTATTAATGATAGATTTATAGCTATGGATATTCGTTCGGCTGAGATGACTAAGTATGCGTCAAATGCAATGCTTGCTACTAAAATATCATTTATTAATGAGATTGCAAATATATGTGAACATGTTGGCGCAGATGTTAATCAAGTTCGTTCAGGTATTGGTAGTGATAAACGAATTGGATATCAATTTATTTATCCTGGATGTGGTTATGGTGGCAGCTGTTTTCCAAAAGATGTTCAGGCATTAATAAATATTGCAGAAAGAGAAGGCTATACTCCTGAGTTAATTTCTTCTGTTGAGAAAGTTAATGCTGCACAGAAGGAGGTTCTTTTTGCAAAGCTAAGCAATCAATTGGGGGTTAATTTAGAAGGTAAAAAGATTGCAATTTGGGGTTTGTCATTTAAGCCTGAAACTGATGATATGAGAGAGGCTCCTTCAATTAACCTGATCAAGTCAATTGTTTCTTCAGGAGGGAAGGTAAATGCTTATGACCCTAAAGCGATTCATGAAGCAAAATTTTACTTGAAAGATTTTGATATTAATTATTGTGCTGATAAATATATAGCTTTAGAGGATGCTGATGCCTTGGTATTAGTGACAGAATGGAAAGAGTTTAGAAGTCCTGATTTTGATTTAATGTTGTCAAGTATGAGGGGAAATCTTTTTATTGATGGTAGGAATCAGTTTAATTCGGAGTTTATTCAGAGTAAAGGTTTCAGATATCTTCAAATTGGAGTAAAAGGATAGTACTATAATGTCTATTAAGAACACCTTTTTTTCAAGATCGATTATAGATTTTTTTTATATGTTTTTTTCGAACATAATAAAAAAAGGTTTTGGTTTTGTTAGAGAGATTATTTTAGCATCAATTTTTGGGTCGTCTATATTATATGCTAATTTCCTGTTGCTAAGGACAGTTTCGGATTTGTTCTCAGAGTTGTCACAAGGAAGTGCGCTGCAAGCAAGCTTATTGTCAAAGTTTTCAAAACTATATGCTACTAATGATGATGTTTCATTAATTAATACATTTCGTTTCTCTCAAAAAATAATGTTAACATTATTCTTTTTTAGCCAATTAATACAAATTCCAATTGTATTCTATCTCAATCCTGATTATTTCTGGGGCTTTATCATTGTTTCACTATTTTTGGGGGTGATTGTCTCTTTGAATTTTTACAATTCAATTTTTCTTATTGTTATGCAGGGGAAGGGAGAATTTAAGAAACATTCAATATCAACTACAATAGATCTCTTTATATCTACTGTAGTTTTATATCCTCTGTCAATATTATTTGGAGTTATAGGTATTGCGATTAGTAGGATGTTAGGTCTTCTAAGTTTGTTTTATATTTATTTGTTTCCAATGTTGCAAGAGAAAAAAGGAAAGGATGTGGATTTTGGGACTAAAGATTTTAACATATCAATACTTTTTCTGGGTAATTTTGCCAACATTATCATGTTACTATCTAGATTTGTGGCAGGGCTAGATGATAATAATAATATCACGTTTTTTAATTATTCTGTTGTATTGTTGAATGCATTACTTACTGCTGTTATTTTAAATTTAAATACAATTGTTTTAAGAAAACTTTCAATAAGGAAGGAAATCCGATTAATATTCTTTTCTGGTTTTAGTGCATTATTCTTAGGCTTAGGGTTAGTATTTGTCATTAATACATATGGTTTTGAGATTATTCAGTTTATATTTCAGAGAGGAGCTTTTACTTTGTCAGATACTATTGCTACAGCTAATTATGCAAAGGATCTAAGTGTAAGTTTTATATTTATCTTTATTGCATCTTCATTATTCCAGCCTTTCTTTAGTATGGACCAAGACGCTATAAAAAGGACTAGTAAGATTATGGCTATTATCTTATTTTGTGCCATATCCATTTTATTTCTGATTTTTAACTTTACTGTTTTGGATGCTAGGCAAGAATCATTGGTTATGATTTATGCGTTATCTATATTAAGCATGTGCTTATCTGTTTTTTCAGTATATAAATATTTTACAACTGAAACATTGGTTAGATGATAGAGTTAATTGGATTTGTTGTTTTATGCTTCTTATCTGTTTTAATAATTATCTCAGAGAGCAGAGAACTTTTAAGGTATTTGTATATTCCATCGTTATTAACCTTTTTAGTTATTGTTAGATTAAATGCATTTGTGTTTCATTCTTTTGAGATTGATATATTAACATATGCTTTAGAGATGCAGGCTACATCTTTTGACTTCTATTATTTAAGAGAATTTGTATTTTGGTTTGGAATAAGGTTTATATATTATATTACTCAATCAGAGTTGTTTTCTTTTATTGTTTTAGATTTTTTCTGGGTTTATATCTTGCTGAAGACTTCCCCAAAAGAGTCAGGAAGATTAGGTAAGGGTCTTATTCTTATATTAGCTACAAGTTTCCCGTTTTTCTTTGGATATGAGAATATTTACAGACAATTTTATGCGACAGTTGTTCTATTATATTCGTATTCATTGATAGAGATAAAGCCAAATAGATCTTTTTACATGTTTATCATTTCTGTTTTTATTCATAATCTTTCTTTATTTCTTGTTCCATTATTTATTATTAGGAAATGTTATACATTTAAGATACAAGACAGGATAGTTTTATCTTCTATAGTATCGGGTATTTATATATTTTCTCTTCCATTTATTATGTCATTTAAGGATGCAGATCCTACTGAAATTGATTTAAGTTATTTGTATTTATTACTTTTTCTTTCTGCCTGTGTTTTGTTTTTTTATAAATTTAAAAATGATGTACTTAGTGTCATTAGGCTTTTCCCATCATTATTTCCAGCTAGTATTTTGATTATTGGTTTCGTTTTTCATGGTCAAGAAATGATAGCAGAGAGGCTAGGAATGATGTTTATTCCTTTTTTAATTTATGATTTTTATCTATTTTCTAATACTATTATCGCCTCTTCAAAGAGGAGGTTATTTCGTTTGGCATTGTTTTTAGTTTTTTCTATTCCTGTATTAATTTTTTCTAGTTCAATGATATTTTTTGATTAAATTATGAAGAAGTGGAAAAAATATAATGGTGCGTTGATTCCAGAATTGCCACCTCATATGGAAAACAATGTGAATATAGTTGCTTTGAAAAAAATGCTTACAAAAGAAAATGCTTTTTTTGCAAGATGGATTTCTGATTTTGATCGAAAAAAGAAATCAGACTTTTGGCATATTATTAATGATAAACCCTTAGAGTTAAACGATTATAGTATAAATACTAGAAGCAAAATACGTAGAGGATTTAAAGAGTTAGACGTGAAGAGAATTAACAAGCAAGAACTCTTAAAGTATGGGTATTCTGTTTATATAGCAGCTTTTAAAAGGTATAAAACAATTAATAAGCCTATGTCACACAATCAATATCTAAAATATATACAAGAATTAGATGATTTATGGGAATATTGGGGTGTATATCACAAGAAAGATAACTTATTAATTGCATATAGTCAAAATAAGGTTGTACATAATCAGTGTTATTATTCTACTATTAAATTTCATGTTGATTATTTAAGAAAATATCCAAGTTATGTTCTTTATTATACAATGAATACCTATTATCTGAAAGAAAGAAAGGTCTCCTATGTTAATGAAGGGACAAGAAGTATATTGCATGAGACAAATGTTCAGTCTTTTTTGATTGATAAATTCAAATTTAGAAAAGCATATTGCAATTTACATATTCAATATCATCCATTGATTAATATTTTTGTTTTTATTTTATATCCATTTCGCAGATTAATCATAAGAAGTAATAATAAATTCTTACGGAAAGTAGGTGTGGTTTTAATACAAGAACAATATCATAAGACAAATAAATTTGAGTGATTTAGTTTCCATAATAACCCCTTCGTATAATTCAGAACAGTTTATACTTCAGGCTATTAATTCAGTTATTAATCAGAGTTATATTAATTGGGAGATGATTATTGTAGATGATTCTTCAGAAGATAATTCAAAAGATGTGATTTCTTCTGTTGCGGAGAGTGAATCAAGAATTAGAACTTTTTTCTTAGATAGCAATGTTGGGCCTGCAGAGGCTAGAAACCTTGCACTAAGAAATGCTAAGGGGAAATATATAGCATTCTTAGATTCCGATGATTTTTGGCACCCTCAAAAGCTTTATAAACAGATATTATTTATGCAGAGAAATGATATAGCATTTTCATATACAAGTTATCAATTGGTTTCCGAGGATGGATTAAATAAAAAGAAGATTATACGGGCACTTAGTAAGATATCATATTTTGATTATCTTAAAAATACAATTATTGGTTGTTTAACAGTAATTATAGATGTAGAAAAAACTGGGTTTTTTGAGATGCCTAATATTCGATCTTCACATGATATGGCGCTTTGGCTGCTTATTATGAAAAGAGGTTTCGCTGCATATGGATTAGATGAGGATTTGGCAAGTTATAGGCTTGTCCATAATTCTAATAGTTCTAGTAAAATCAAAGCAGCAAAAGATGTGTGGAGTGTATATAGAAAAGAAGAGAAGCTTTCATTTTTTTATAGTTTTTGGTGTTTCATAAATTATGCTTTTAATGCTATTAAAAAGAGAGTATTATGAAAAGGGTAATGGATTTTTTATTTTCTATATTAGGGTTGTTGATTTTGTCTCCACTTCTTGTTATTTTTTTTCTGATTGTGAAATTTGACTCAAGTGGACCCGGTTTTTTTCTTCAGGAAAGGGTGGGAAGGAATGGTAATGTTTTTAAAATAATTAAGTTTAGAACCATGTTTGTAGTTAAGGAATCAAATAATACAATATCTATAAAGGGAGATGTTAGAGTTACGAACGTGGGAGTTTTTTTAAGAAAATATAAATTAGACGAATTACCATCATTACTGAATGTTGTTCTTGGTCATATGAGTTTGGTAGGGCCAAGGCCTGATGTGCCGGGTTATGCAGATAGATTAGAAGGGAAGGATAAAGATATTTTAAAGCTCAGACCAGGAATTACTGGACCAGCAAGTCTAAAATATTCAAATGAAGAAGAGATATTAGCGAGCAAGAAGAATCCGAAATATTATAATGATAATGTTATTTATCCAGATAAGGTTAAGATAAATTTAGATTATTATAATAATCAAACCATTTGGCTCGACATTAAGATTATATTTGCCACAATATTGAAGAGTTTCTTCACATGAAGTTAGATAAAAAGATATGGTTGTCCTCTCCTCATATTGGAGCTGCTGAGCAAAAATATGTAAAAGAGGCATTTGATTCTAATTGGATTGCTCCTGTTGGCCCTCACATCGATTTATTTGAGAAGGAGCTTTCTGAAGTATCCGAGAATTTTAATATTGCAGCACTAAGTAGTGGCACCGCAGCTATTCACTTAGCTTTGATTCTAATTGGAGTTCAAAAGGACGACTATGTAATCTGTTCATCCTTTACATTTTCTGCATCAGCAAATCCGATCAAATATTTAGGCGCAAATCCCGTTTTTATTGATAGCGATAAAGAAACTTGGAATATGTGTCCTCAATTGTTACTTACATCTATTGAAGAAGGTGTTAGGAATAATAAAAAGCCAAAAGCTATTGTTTTAGTTCATCTTTATGGAATGCCTGCTAAGATTGACGAAATTATTGCAATAGCGGATAGATTTGAAATCCCAATAATTGAAGATGCTGCGGAGGCTCTTGGGTCTAAATATAAGGGGCGACAATTAGGAACTTTCACCCAATTTGGAATTTATTCTTTTAATGGGAACAAAATTATTACAACTTCAGGAGGGGGAGCATTGATTTGTAATGATAGGAATAAGATCGAGAGAGCTAAGTTCTTAGCAACACAGGCACGAGATGGGGCGGAGCATTATGAACATTCAGAAGTTGGTTATAATTATCGACTTAGTAATGTTTGTGCAGCAATTGGTAGGGGGCAGTTAGAATGTCTTTCTGATAGAGTAATTAGAAAGAGAGAGATTTTTCATTTTTACAAAGACCAGCTTTCTGGTATATCAGAGATTAATTTTCTAGAAGAGAGGGTAGATAGTTTTTCAAATTATTGGTTAACTACCATCTTGTTGGATGAAGGTGGCACAATAGATAGAGAAAAGTTGCGTTTACATCTCCAGAAAGAAAATATTGAAAGTCGCCCTTTATGGAAGCCAATGCACTTACAGCCAGTTTTCCAATCATGTAAGTCTTATGTAAATGGAGTTTCTGAGGATTTGTTTGAGAGAGGCCTTTGCTTGCCCTCAGGGACAGGGATGACTAGTGGAGATTTAGAAAGAATTGTTAGAAGCATAAAAACACTGTATGAAGTTTAGGCTGCAAAATCTTGAAAGAATATATAAGCAAACTATTATGTTGTTTGTAGATGTTTCTACTTTACTTTTTGCGTTATGGCTAGCATTTGTCTTAAGGTTAGGAGACCCATTCCCTCAAGAATATATTTATCCTTCTTGGTGGCTGTTTGTTGTACTTCCTTTGGTAATGATGGGGTTATTTATTAAGCTTGGTCTTTATCGAGCGGTACTTCAGTATATAGGTATAAAGGTAATAACTACAACATTTCAGGCAACTACAATAGCCTGCCTGATTGTTGGCTTTCTAATGATGTTTTTTAGAGAGTCAACTCTTCCTAGATCTGTATTGCCTATTTTTTGGTTTATTATTAATATCTCTGTAATTACCTCTAGATTTTTGTTTAAAGGCTATCTTTATTCATGGGATAGTTTTGTGAACTCTAGAAAACCAACAATTATTTATGGGGCAGGAAAGGCTGGTGTACAGTTAGTGGAGAGCCTTAAGAAGAGTGCTATGTATGCACCGGTTGCTTTTATTGATGATGATAATACTAAACAAGGTACGATACTTAACTATTTAGAAGTTTTTGCCTTTAATAAGATAGATTTTTTAATAAAAAGTAAAGAAGCAAAAGTATTGCTTTTTGCTGTCCCATCTGCTACCGAGAAACAAAGGACACGTATTCTTAAGAAGTTAACTAAGTACCCATTAGAGGTGAAATTACTCCCATCAGTAGATAATATTGTAAATGGGGTGGTTTCTATTGATAATATTAAACATGTAGAAGTTGGCGATATTTTAGGAAGAAGTGCTGTTGCCCCTAAGGAGGAATTGTTAAAGAGAAATATTTCAGATAAGAATATTTTAATTACGGGTGCTGGAGGGAGCATAGGCTCAGAGCTTTCGAGGCAAGTCATGAAACTTAGTCCTAATAGGGTGGTTTTGATGGATAATTCAGAATATAACTTGTATAATATTCATTTAGAGTTAGCTGCTAAGAATTTATCTATTGAAATTATTCCTTCATTATGTACGGTTACTAATTATCATCAGTTGAGACAGATTATAAATCAGAATAATATTCACACAATTTATCATGCGGCAGCTTATAAGCATGTCCCTATGGTTGAGATGAATATAGTCTCAGGGACCTATAATAATGTAATAGGAACTTATAATGTGGCAAGAGCTGCTGATGAACTAGAAGTAGAGAGTATGGTTCTAGTATCTACAGATAAAGCAGTTAGACCAACAAATATTATGGGAGCTTCTAAGCGCATGTCAGAACTTATATTGCAATCTTTTTCTAATAAAAGTGCATGTTGTTTTTCAATGGTTCGTTTTGGTAACGTGTTAGATTCTGCAGGATCAGTTGTTCCTCTCTTTCGAAAACAAATTAAGGAGGGAGGCCCTGTTACAGTAACACATAGGAATATTACAAGGTATTTTATGTCAATCCCAGAGGCAGTTGAGTTAGTATTGCAAGCTGGCGCTATGGCTAAGGGAGGAGATGTTTTTGTTTTAGATATGGGAGAGCCAATAAAGATTATTGACTTAGCATATAAGATGATTCATTTAAGCGGTCTTAAACCAATTGATAATGAGAATCCAGATGGTGATATTCGAATTGAATTTACAGGTTTGCGTCCAGGAGAGAAATTGTATGAGGAACTTCTTATCGGTAGTGATGTTGTTCAGTCTGAGCATTCAAGAATAATGCAAGCAAAAGAAAAAAAAATATCATTTGATGAGGTTTTGTATTGTATAGAAGTTATTAAATCAGCTAGAGAGAAGCAAGATGAGAAGGTTGTTAAAGAACTCTTGTTGAAATATATTGATGGGTATACATCAGAAGTAGCTTAAACCTTTTATTTTTGACGTTATGAATATTATTGTCCTTGGAGCCGGGGCTTTCGGTACAGCTATTGGGAATGAACTTTCTGTGAATACTAATAATAAAGTATCATTATTTTCTAATAATCAATCAAAGGTTAACGAAATTAATATTCAGCATACAAATAAGATGTGTTTCCCGAATAAACATCTTACAAAGCATCTTAAAGCGACTTCTGACAAAGAGAATATCTCTGATGCTGACATAATTTTTATAGCACTCCCTTCGAATGTAATTATGCAGAATCTAACGTTATTAAAACCGTATTTTAAAGATGAGGTTTTGTTAGTCAATTTGTCAAAAGGATTGTTTGCTGATGGTTTGACTATTATAGAATCTATTAAGAAAGAGCTAGAGATTGAAAATGTAGTAACACTCAAGGGACCTTCTTTTGCAGTTGAGGTAATGGAACATGCAGACACCCTTTTAACTTTAGGTTATTTTACAAGTCCCCAGTACGATATACTAAGCTCTGTTATTGACGGTACTGCATTACACATAGATTGTACTACTGATGTTAGAGGTGTAGAATTGTTAAGTGTTCTGAAAAATATTTATGCGTTAGTACTTGGTGTTGTTGATGCAAAATATAACTCACCTAATACTAGATTCATGATTTTGACAAAGGCATTTTCAGAGATTAGAGTGCTGCTAAGATCATTGGGAGGAGCAGAGGACACGTTGTTTTTAGCCTGTGGATTTGGGGACTTATGTCTCACTTCATTAAATGATTTGAGTAGGAATAGAACTCTTGGCTTATTAATTGGTAAGGGATTCTTCCATGCTGATTATAAATCAAATTCTATTATACTAGAAGGATTAAATGCTGTGGAATTAGTGTATGATATTCCTTCAGACCATGTTAAAGAAGATTTGCCATTACTCAATAAATTGTATGCTTTTCTTGATAGTAACACAAGTGTTCTTTCTATAGATTTTGATGAATTGATAGATCGAAAATTTAAAACAGTATTGACATATGGAACCTTTGATTTATTACATTATGGACATCTGGAAATATTAAGAAAAGCAGGTCAATTAGGAAATAAACTTGTAGTTGGACTTTCTACAGATCAATTTAATGAGAAGAAAGGAAAAACTTGCGTTTTACCATATAAGAAAAGAAAAGAGTTGCTAGAATCGCTTGATTATGTTGACAAAGTAATTCCAGAAGAAAATTGGGAGCAGAAAGTAGATGATATACGTGAGAATAATATTGATGTTTTTGTGATGGGTGGTGATTGGAAAGGAAAATTTGATGAATTAAATAGATATTGTAATGTCATCTATCTTCCAAGAACTGAGGGAATCTCTACGACAAAGCTAAAGTCGATTTTAAAAGACTAAATAACTAAATGATTCAAAAGATTTCATCATTATTTTCTAGTAATGAAATTCTTAAAAAAAGCTCTATTTCATTATTGCTAAAGATTATAGGGTCACTTTTGG